>Ga0206127_1003505_pt1 | contig 14464 bp, 9 predicted proteins | sample Helgoland_Spring_6_FD_148646 | JGI IMG/M metagenome (GOLD analysis project Ga0206127, IMG submission 148646) | Pelagic subsurface seawater microbial communities from Kabeltonne, Helgoland, North Sea - Helgoland_Spring_Bloom_20160419_1 | ecosystem: Environmental > Aquatic > Marine > Epipelagic ...
CCTTGCCAAACAAGCATGGACGCACCAATTTCGCGCGGTGAAGACCCTTGAATCCCAGTAATAACCACACGGGCCACGCGCCCATGCTCGGTTACCGCGCGCTCCAGTGCGTTCAGATCAAATCCCATGTTTCACCCGCTCAACTGTTTTCAAAACACGCTCCGGCGTGGCAGGCGCATCAAGCGACGGATAACTTTCGCCGCAGGAAGCGATGGCATCTGACAAGGCCATGAGCGCAGAAATTCCATGCATAAACGGTGGTTCACCCACAGCTTTGGAGCGGTAGATGGTTTCCTCTGGGTTCGATCTATCCCAAAGCGAAACGTTGAAGATGTCAGGCCGATCAGAGCAAGCCGGTATTTTATAGGTGGACGGCGCGTGCGTTCGCAAAGTGCCTTTGTCGTCCCAGACCAGCTCTTCCATCGTGAGCCAACCTGCACCTTGAACGTAGGCTCCTTCGACTTGTCCAATGTCCAACGCAGGGTTCAAGGATGCGCCTGCGTCGTGCAAAATGTCCGTGCGCAGGATACGGTTTTCGCCAGTGAGAGTGTCGATCACAACTTCGCTCACCGACGCGCCATAGGAGAAATAGAAGAATGGCCGACCTTCTCCCTTGATCCTGTCCCATGCAACTTTTGGTGTTTTGTAGAACCCGGTTGCAGACAATGAAATACGGTTTTCATAGGCGAGTTTGGCGACGTCAGCGAAGGCCAAAGCCTTGTCACCGATACGTACTTCGTCATTATCAAAAACAATTGCTTCTTGGGCCACCCCAAAATGTCCAACCAAGAAATCAATCAATCGCGCTCGGATCGTATCACAGGCTGCCTTTACGGCCATCCCGTTCAAATCAGATCCAGATGAGGCCGCCGTCGCAGAGGTGTTCGGAACTTTGCCTGTATCAGTCGCTGTAATTTTGACCGCACTCACGTCAATGCCAAATCGCGTTGCCGCAACTTGGGCAACTTTCAGAAACAAACCCTGTCCCATTTCAGTGCCGCCATGGTTCAAATGCACAGAGCCGTCTGAATAGACATGCACCAATGCGCCCGCTTGATTGAGATGAGTAAGCGTAAAGGAGATCCCGAACTTTACGGGGGTAAGTGCAATACCTTTTTTCAAAATAGGATTTTGCGCATTCCACTTTGCGATCGCCAAACGGCGCGTTTCATAGTCAGCCGCTTTTGCCAACGCTCCAGTCATCTCATGTAAAATAAAGTCTGTGACCTCCATGCCATAGGGCGTCGTCTGCGACTTCATCTTTCCAGTTAAACTTCCGCCGGAGGCTCCTGCATTTTCGGCCGGCAGGTCCGCGTAATAATTTGCACGCCGCACTGCCAACGGATCCATCCCCAACGCGTGGGCGACATGATCCATCACGCGCTCGATCCCGAGCATCCCTTGCGGTCCGCCAAATCCGCGATATGCTGTTGCGCTCTGCGTATTTGTCTTCAGTCGGTGACTTTCAATCCGTGCATTTTCGAGCAAGTAAGCATTGTCCGAGTGTAGCATCGCACGGTCCGCGACGGGCAGCGACAAGTCTTGCGCCCAACCACAGCGCGCATACTGGATGAAATCTACTCCGCTGACGCGTCCATGTGCATCAAAGCCTGCTTTGTACTTGATGCGAAAATCATGACGCTTGCCGGTTATGATCATATCATCATCGCGGTCATATCGCATCTTACAAGGCTGCCCCGTTGCGCGTGCTGAAACCGCACATGCGACAGCTAAAGCATTGCCTTGGCTTTCTTTTCCACCAAAGCCACCGCCCATGCGCCGCACTTCGACACGCACAGCATTCATCGGAACGCCAAGTGCCTCTGCGACTTTGTGCTGAATTTCTGTAGGATGCTGGGTCGAGCTATGCACAACCATGTCAGACCCTTCTTGAGGCAGGGCCAAAGCAGCTTGCCCTTCAAGATAAAAATGCTCCTGCGCGCCCATCTCGATTACACCTTCGATCGTGTGATCTGCCTGCTTTATCGCGTTAGTGGCATTGCCTTTTTGATAGATGCGCGGCCCTTCCTCAAAGCGGCTGTTTGCTGCGAGTGCGTCGTCAATGCTCAGTAGGCTGGGTTTTTCGAGGTATTCAATCTTGGCCAATCGCGCGGCTTTGCGCGCGAGCAAATGGGATGTGGCGATCACCAAAAAGATGGGCTGCCCCACATAATGAACTGATCCTTCCGCCAACAAAGGCTCGTCATGTGCAGAGGGGCTAACATCATTGTCGAACGGTAAATCATCCGCGGTGAGGACGGCGGTTACGCCAGAGGAACGACGAACTTCGGTAAGATCAATGCTTTGAATCTCACCATGTGCAATCTCGCTCTGACCAAATGCCAGATGCAAAGTTCCGCGCGGTGTCGGGATATCATCCACGTAGCGTGCGGCACCTGTGACATGCAGCTTTGCGGCGTCATGAGGAAGTGGTTTTGCAACGCTCATGCTTTCACCTCCAGGACAGAAACTTGCATTCCTGAAAGCTCTGCAAAGTACCGCCGCAGCATGTTTTGTGCAGTAAGCAATCTGTACTCGGCAGACGCGCGCATGTCTGACAAAGGAGTGAAATCAATTGCCATCATGCTTGCTGCAAGGTCGATATTATCTTCATTCCAAGCTTGACCAATCAGGGCCTCTTCGGTCTTTTCAGCCCTCATCGGTATCCCTGCCATCCCCCCGAAAACGATACGCGCATTTGTGACGACGCCCCTCGAAATTTCGATGTTGAAGCACCCACACACCGCAGAAATATCCTGATCAAACCGTTTGGAGAGCTTGTAGCAGCGCATTGCGTCTGCATGCTTGGGGATCGTCACACCCTCAACAAGCTCCCCTGCTTTGCGATCTTGCTGGCCGTAGCTGATGAAAAACGCCTCAATAGGCATTTCGCGCCGCGTCGCGCCTTTGCGCAGATGCAAGGTTGCACCAAGGGCGATCAAAGCAGGTGGGTTGTCTCCAATCGGTGAGCCGTTCGCGATGTTGCCGCCGATCGTGGCGGCTTGGCGCACTTGCTCTGACCCATAGCGGCGCACCATTTCTGCATAAGAAGGATGACACTCTTTCAAAACAGGATGAAGCTGCGCCATGGTGACCCCGGCCCCTATCTTGAGATGATCGCCTTGGTCTTCAATGCGTTGCAAATCGCGACAGCGATGCAAAAACGCGATGTCGGTAAGCTCTCTTAACTGTTTCGTCACCCAAAGCCCCACGTCAGTCGCACCGGCGACAAGCGTTCCGTTTGGATTTGCTTCATACCAAGCCGCCAATTCATCACTCGTTTCAGGGGACAAAGCGCTTGCGCTGACTTCAGGCGCAATGTCCTGCACCCAGTCTGGAACATCCTCGCTCGCGGCCGCTTTTGCTGCGCGAATAATCGGTGCGTAGCCTGTGCAGCGACATAGATTACCCGCCAAAGCGTCGTCAAAATCATCGCGCCCATTTCGGTGTGCCGTCACCATCGAGCCAATAAATCCCGGCGTGCAAAATCCACATTGCGATCCGTGATGCTCAACCATCGCTGCTTGCACAGGATGCAACGCGCCATCGGGGCTGCTAAACCCTTCAACGGTGCGGATCGCTTTGCCATGCAATTGCGGCAAGAACAGAATGCACGCGTTCAAAGCTTTCGCGCCGCTTGCGTCCGTGACCATGACGGTGCAAGCCCCGCAATCGCCCTCGTTACAGCCTTCTTTGGTTCCCGTCATCGCGCGTGTTTCGCGCAGCCAATCGAGCAGAGTGACCGTCGGACTACCGTCGATTAACTCTACCGCCTCTCCATTCAGAAGAAACTTGATGCTCATGCCATATGCCTGCCGCGGTACTGGTTTATTTGATAGTGCTGAAGTGTGCGCCCTCGATGCGGCGTAGAAAGCGCTTTGTTTAGATTGTGAAATTCAAACTTAGGAGGCGAACACGTGAACTTGCAAGAACATTCGATCTGGTAGCACGAATTGAATATTATTTTTTCGTGCGTTACGCAGAGATTCGATCTGCCTCGTCCAAGGCAAATGTCACCAAACGGTCTACGGTGCGCTTGCTGGTCACGATCCCGTTGTGATCGCCACTTTCATAGAGCGTGACTTGCGCTGCTGGCCATGTTCTTTGCAACGGAGCAATGTCTTCAAAAGGGGCAGCGAAATCATTTGTGGAATGGAGGAGCAATAAGGGCGCACTTTGAGATTCAGCGACTTTGTACCAGTCCTTATCTAGTTGGTAAGGCGCCCCTAATGCGTCGACTTGCTTGATGAAATAGGAAAGACTTTTACCCGCTAAACCAATCAGTTCGCCACCGCTTCGAATTAAATTTTGTAGTTTCAAAGGTATGGAAATGAATGCGTAGCGCGCACTTAAGGGACCATTTTCCAATTCAAACAAAACCGCATTCGCACTTACACAATGGGCGACTAACAAATGGTAAATTCCATGCTGTTTTGACGCTGTGCGCACGGTTTGCGCAATGGATCGCATTGAACATGTCTCTCTCTTTTTTCCGAGATGTCCAGGAAAGGCGAGAATATCGACGCTAAATTGGTTTTTATGCAGGTTACGTATCAACCTGAGAAATTGTTTGTAGTGCCCACCGTGACCGGGAACGATCAAACACCTTCGCCTTGTGCCTTGAGCATCTGTTGCGTCTAATCTTAGAATGTAGCCTGCACCACATTTTATGACTTCAAATGGGGTTTCCGAATGTCTTACATCTCTCAAAATTTGATGCTCTGACTGGAGATATCGCCGGGCAAATACTTTAGCGGTTAATCTGGGAAAGACCTGCGCTACACTTGGAACCGCTTTGTGAAACCTACCTGTTTGACGCTGCTTCGCGGCCTTCCGACCCGCGAAAGCGGTTTTAACGAAGGTATTCAGCATTTGTTCGTTTCCGACATCCAAGAGAAAGGTTTCATCAAGGAACGACCCACACGTCCGAAAATTTAGCGAAACGCACTATTTTTTGTCAACATTCCAAAGGGAATAGTCCGTAAATTGCTATGTCCTCGATAGTTAGGTTGAGATATGCTTGCGCCATGACAAAAGCTCCTCGATTCATTCACCTTCGCACACACACCGAATATTCGCTTCTTGAAGGGGCGATGCGGCTGAAGAAACTGCCAGACCTTTGTGTATCGATGGACATGCCTGCGGTCGCAGTGACCGACACCAACAACCTCTTTGCGGCGCTGGAATTTTCTGTTGGCGCGTCTGGCAAAGGCGTGCAACCGATTGTGGGCTGTCAGGTCGATCTCGCTTATCTCAAAGCCCAGCCGGGAGAGCGTGAAAAAACGCCTGCGCCGATTGTTTTGCTCGCCCAAACAGAGCAGGGTTACGAGAACCTGATGAAGCTAAATTCCTGCCTTTACGTCGATAAAGGTGGGCAGTTGCCGCAGGTGACGATGGACGAGCTTACCGCTTTGAGTGCAGGCCTAATCTGTCTCACCGGCGGACCTGAGGGCGCAATTGGCAAGCTGTTGCAAGGCGGGCAACGCCCTGCGGCGGAAGCGCTCATGGATCAGATGCAGAGCGCATTTGGGGATCGGCTTTACGTTGAACTCCAGCGTCATCCTGAGAATGGTGGCCTGCCCGAGGCAGAGCGCTTGTCCGAGCGAGGGTTCGTCGAAATGGCCTATGCCAAGGGCATTCCATTGGTCGCCACCAACGACGTCTATTTCCCGAAGTCGTCGATGTATGAAGCGCATGATGCACTGATTTGTATCGCGGATGGTGCCTACGTCGATCAACAAGACCCGCGCCGTAAGCTGACAGCGCAGCATTATTTCAAGTCGCAAGAAGAGATGGTCACGCTTTTTGCAGACTTGCCGGAAGCAATCGAAAATACTGTTGAAATAGCCAAGCGCTGCGCGTTTCAAGCTTATCGCCGCGATCCGATTTTACCGAAATTTGCCGACGATGAGGTTGCCGAATTGCGCCGCATCGCCAACGAAGGCTTGCAAAAGCGCCTCGCCGTGATTCCCCATACGGTGACGGTGGAAGAATACCAAGCACGCCTCGACTTCGAGCTTGGGATCATCGAAGGCATGGGCTTTCCGGGTTATTTCTTGATCGTTGCGGATTTTATCCAATGGGCGAAAGACAATGGCATTCCCGTGGGACCTGGGCGTGGTTCTGGTGCGGGCTCGCTCGTTGCTTATGCGTTGACTGTAACCGACCTTGATCCTTTGCGTTACTCGCTGCTGTTCGAGCGATTCCTCAATCCTGAGCGTGTCTCGATGCCGGACTTCGACATCGACTTTTGCATGGATCGCCGCGAAGAGGTGATTCAATACGTTCAAAAGAAATATGGCCGTGACAAAGTTGGTCAGATTATCACGTTCGGTGCCCTCCTCTCTAAAGCTGCAGTGCGCGATATCGGGCGCGTTTTGCAAATGCCTTATGGGCAGGTGGATCGTCTCTCCAAAATGATCCCTGTTGAGGGTGTAAAACCTGTTTCGATTGAGAAGGCCTTGGCTGATGAGCCGCGCCTGCGCGAAGAAGCGCGCAATGAGGAAGTGGTGAAGCGCTTGTTGGATTATGGTCAACAAGTTGAGGGTTTACTAAGGAACGCTTCCACCCATGCGGCGGGTGTTGTGATCGGCGACCGTCCTTTGGACGCGCTTGTTCCTCTTTATCAAGACCCGCGCTCGGACATGCCTGCAACCCAGTTCAATATGAAATGGGTCGAACAAGCGGGTCTGGTGAAGTTCGACTTTTTGGGTTTGAAAACCCTCACGGTCATTCAAAACGCGATGGAGCAGATTACAGCGAGCGGTCGCCAATTGCATATCGCGGCGGACGGCACGGAACTGTATCAACCACCCGCTGGCACGGTCGATGATATCGGCGCGATCCCTTTGGATGATGAGAAGAGTTACAAGCTTTACGCCAGCGCCAAGACTGTCGCGGTGTTTCAGGTGGAAAGCTCGGGCATGATGGATGCCCTCAAGCGGATGAAACCGACCTGTATCGAGGACATCGTCGCCCTCGTGGCGCTGTATCGTCCGGGTCCAATGGAAAACATCCCGACCTATTGTGAGGTGAAGAACGGGATCAAAGAGCGTGAATCGGTGCATCCGCTTATCGACCACATTTTGGAAGAAACCCAAGGCATCATCGTTTACCAAGAACAGGTGATGCAGATCGCGCAGGTCATGGCAGGTTACTCGCTTGGTGGCGCTGATTTGCTGCGTCGCGCGATGGGTAAAAAGATCGCCGAAGAAATGGCGAAAGAACGTCCTAAGTTCGAGAAGGGCGCAAAAGAAAATGGCGTGCCAGCCAAGAAGGCGTCCGAAGTTTTCGACCTTCTTGAGAAGTTCGCGAACTACGGTTTCAACAAATCCCACGCGGCGGCCTATGCTGTGGTCAGCTACCAAACGGCTTGGCTGAAAGCGAACCATCCGGTCGAGTTTATGGCCGGCGTGATGAACTGCGATATCCATCTGACCGACAAGCTCGCTAACTATTTTGAAGAGGTGAAAAAGGGCCTGGATCTGCCTTGGGTACCGCCCTGCGTGAACCGTTCTGGCGCGACGTTTAAAGTGACCGATGGCGCGTTGGTCTACGCGCTGGGCGCTTTGAAGAACGTCGGTGTCGAAGCGATGAAATTGGTTGTGGACGGGCGTGGAGACAAGCCGTTTAGCACCATCTTCGATCTTGCGCGGCGTGTTGATTTGAAACGCGTTGGCAAGCGTCCTTTGGAAATGCTCGCGCGCTCTGGTGCGTTTGATCAGCTTGATCCCAACCGTCGCCGAGTGTTTGATAGCCTTGATGGGTTGGTGAATTATTCACAGGCGATTTTCGAGCAGAAAAACTCTAATCAGGTCTCATTGTTCGGTGAAGCGGGGGATGATCTTCCAGAACCACGCCTAAGCCCTGTCCAAGACTGGATGCCCGCGGAACGCTTGAACGAAGAGTTTCGTGCGGTTGGTTTTTATATGTCTGGCCATCCGTTGGATGACTACATGGCCCCTTTGAAACGTAAAGGTGTGATGACGCTCGATGAAGTGACGGCCAAGGCAGAAAACGGCGCTTTGGTTGCGAAACTTGCAGGTGTTGTTGCGGGTCGACAAGAACGTAAATCAGCGCGTGGCAATCGTTTTGCGTTTGCGCAGCTGAGCGACACGAGCGGGGCGTATGAGGTCACGTTGTTCTCTGACACGCTCGATAAATGTCGCGATTTTTTGGAGACTGGCGCGAAGGTTGTTGTGACGGTTGAAGCGACAATGGAGAGCGATCAGTTGAAGCTGCTGGGGCGTTCAGTTGCGCCGATTGATGTGGTTGTTGCGGATGCGGGTCAAACGAGTTTACGCATTTTTGTCGAAAATTCAGGTGCGGTCGCGAATATTGCGTCTGTGCTTACCCGTGCGCAAGAAACAGTGAAGCAGGGCGCGCGTGGCTCTGTTTTGCTTTGTTTGCTCGACAGTGATTTGCCGGGTGAAGTGGAGGTGGACTTGGGACGTGAGTTCCCGGTGAATCCGCAGATTAAAGGTGCGCTCAAAAGCCTGGATGGTGTCATGCAGGTCGAAGAGGTTTGAAGTGCGATTTTTCTAGAAAAATCGATGCCTCCGGCGGGGATATTTTTAAAGAGAGGAAGATCAGTGCGGTTCGCGGTTTAGCGCAGCTTCGGCCAAGTCTGGCAGACCGGTTTTCTGATATACCTCAGCAAGCATCCTATTGAGCGGCACCCCATCAGGATCAAATGTGCGCCGCATCTCCAAAACTTGCTGCGCTTGCGCGAGCCGTTCTGTTTTCATCAAAGCATCCAAATGAACTTGCTCGAATAGATCGCGTTGGGCGTGACTGCCGCCAATCTCTGCCATGCGCGGCAGTGCGTGGCCAAGTTCGCGAACCGCCATTTCAAAATCGCCACGCGTATATGCGAGCAAGCCTTCGCAAGCAGGCAAAGCGACGTTGCGCCAAACTTCTTGCTCAAAACTAGGGGCACTGGCTTTCTGCTTGATAGCGCTGATCAAAGTGTCGGCCATTGGATCGTTTGAGCGACCCAATGCGTAGAGGTATTGCATGGTTAAGAATGGCAGCGTCGTGTCGGCACCGCGCAGGGCTATGTGACCCGCGACGTCTTTCCAGCGATCCTCCACATCGATGCCCGCAAGCTCCATGCGGGCTAGCAGTGAGGCCGCGCCGATCTGATCTTGCGCAAAATTTTTCTCAAGGCCCCAAACATGCGTGTCATAAGCTGCCCGCACTTCGTCGTGCTTGCCCATAGAAATGTAGAACAGCGCAAGGTGCCACCAGTTATGGCTGTACATAAAGCTGTTGAGGCCGTCCCAGCGCGGTGCCATCTCTTCCATAAAAGCAGCGCCTTCGAGCACGCGGCCTTGGGTCAGCATCACATGTGCAATCGCGTGATGTGCCCAGGCATCGGTGGGTTCGATATCGATGGCGTGGCGCGCACTGGCTTCGGCTTGCTCTAACTGATGGCACTGCTCATAGCCAAAGGCGATCATGCCATGCACGAAAGGTTCACCGCTGGCGGCGGGTAGTGCTTTCAGGCCTGCGCGCAACATGGATGGTGCATCGCCGGTGTTGAAATAGAGGTACTGCGCGAGTTTGATGATGACCAGATCGCGTGGATATTGATCAGAATGCGCCTCGCACAGGCGCATGGTTTCAGGGACATTTCCCGAGGCCCACGTGCTGGCGATATTTATCGTAGAGCGTTCACGTGGATTGGCGTTTTCAGCGTTTTGCGCACGCGAAATATACGGCGCAGCTTTGTCTGCGGCTACGGGCGCTTCGAGGAACATCCAAAGCATGCCTGCGTAAGCGTTTATCAACGCGCTGGAAGGCGTTTTATCTGCGGCAGCCAAGATGTTTGCGGCCTTCGGTTGATAGGCAAGGAAACCATGCACGAAGTCGTCGATCGCTGCCACGTCGGTCGGTGAAGTCTCAGAGAAAGTATTGTCGAAGCGATCAGTTGCCATTGTTATGCTCCTTCAAAAACGGAATGAGGTGGGCGAGCACTTCGGTCGGTGCATCCCAATGAACCGAGTGGCCCGATTGCGGTATCGTGTGAATACTAGATTGCGGGATTTGTGAGAGCAGGTCTAGCGCTTCGCCGTGTGGCACGATGAGATCATTTTCAGCGAGAAGTGCAAGTGTTGGGACATTCAGCTGATGCGCCATGTCTTTTGGCGCGTATTCTTTGAGGGCATCGAGTTGGTGTTGCATCGCGTCAAGAGATTGCGCGTATGGGTAAGCGAGGCTGGCGGCAACAGCCCCTTCGATCTGTTCGGGTTTGTCGAAAAAACGATGATGGAAAAGCCACGGAAAGAGGCTGCGTAACCAAAGTCCTTCTGGGCCGTCTTTTCGAATATCGCACAAAGTTTGGAACAGGTGCCAAGAGCGTTTTAAGTTGAGCGGAGCACTGCACAAGAGCGTGAGAGATTTGATGCGTTCATGTGCACAAGCGGCGAGTTCGGCGGCGATGTAGCCGCCCATGGAATGCCCGACGATATGAGCTTGTTTGATCTGAAGATGATCCATGAGCGCCAGTATGTCAGACGCATTTTGCTGTGGTGATGTTGGCGCGAGCTTTGGTGTTGTGCGCCCTGTTGAACGGTTGTCGGGGCGGATGACTGTGTGGTTTTCAAGCAATGGCGCAATCAGCGGGCCCCAACTTGCGCTATCGCTAAGCATACCTGCGATCAGGATTACAGGCGTTCCGTTGCCATCCTTTTCAAAGTGCATCTGAATATCGTTCAATGAGGCTGTTGGCATCGGTTAAGCCTCGTTCTTTTCGCGCCATGTGGGGAGTAAATCGCCTTTGGCAGGGCTTGCTTCATAGACAGCGCGCGCGATGGCGCGCGTGACGCAAAGGGCGGCTGCGTGGCCTATCATGGCAAGTTCGAAGTCTGGATTGGCGAGCTCTTTTTCGCCGGTTGTGGTGCTAAAAATCAGATCACCGTCCATGGGCGTATGCGCAGGAACGCAGGCGCGGCCAATGCCGTCATGCGCGGCGATTGCCACTCGTTTGCATTGGGCTTTGCTGAGTTTGGCATCTGTCGCGACGATGCCGATGGTTGTGTTGGCATACTTTAACATGGCGGTGATTTTTTCTGAGTTGAGATCGCGGCCTAGACCGGTGCTGGGATCAACACCTTGTCCGCCAAACTCTGCGTCGATCTCAAACGGAGCGGCCCAGAAATGACGCTCGCCCGGAGTTGTGACAGAGCCGATTGGATTGGCGATCATCAGCGCGCCAACGGTTACGCCGGAATCTAGCGTAAGCGAGGCCGAACCTGTTCCGCCTTTTAGCATTGCACTCATCGCGCCTGTGCCAGCACCGACCGAGCCAAGCGTAAAAATGGCGTCGGCGCTGCTTAACGCGGCTTCTCCGAGGGCAGGATAGGGGCTGGCGTCCCAATGTTTGTTACCGCCATTGATCAGATCGAAGATGATTGCAGCTGGAACAATCGGCACGCGCACAGTGTGGACTTGAAAGCCGCGACCCATATCCCGCAATCCCTGCACAACGCCACTGGCGGCATCGAGACCGAAAGCGGACCCACCTGAGAGCACAAATGCATCGACGCCGGGGGCGGATTTATCAGGATCGAGCAAGTCCGTTTCGCGGCTGCCCGGTGCGCCGCCCATGACGTGCACCGATGAGACAAGTGGTTTGTCCGATGTCAAAACTGTCGTGCCGGATTTAAGGCTTTCGTCTTGGGCATGGCCGACTTTGAGGCCTTGCACATCAGTTATCAGGTTTAAGGGGCCTGGTTTCATGGGGAAGGAGCCTCCGGCGGAAGTTTATTTCGAAAGATGAAGGTGGGGTTAGATACAGCGGCCACCATCCACTTCCATGCAGACACCTGTGATCATGCTCGCTTCGTCAGAGCACAGATAGCAGGCGGCGTTGCCCATGTCCTCTGGGGTGGAGAAGCGACCAATTGGGATGGTGGAGAGGAATTGCGCGCGTCGCTCGGGCGTGTCTTCGCCCATGAAAGAGGCGAGTAAAGGTGTTTCGCCTGCCACAGGATTGAGGGCGTTCACACGGATGCCAAAGGGCGCGAGTTCTACGGCCATGGATTTGGTGGCCGTGTTCATCCAGCCCTTTGACGCATTGTACCAGCTGAGGTTCGGGCGCGGGCTAACGCCAGCGGTTGAAGCGACGTTGAGGATGTTGCCGGATTTGTTGGCTTTCATGTGCGGGATGACGGCTTGGGCAATGAGGTAGACAGATTTACAGTTCACTGCGAATACGCGGTCAAAGTCATCTTCTGAGATCGTGTCCATAGGTGCGGGCAAATGGGTGACGCCTGCATTGTTGATGACGATATCGATTTGGCTGTGCCTTTGGAGCGTTAAGTCGATCATCGCTTGAACGCTTGCTCTATTCGCAACGTCAACAGTGCAGGGCGTTCCGCTTATCTCACGGGCGATCGAGGAGGCTGCATCGCTGTTGATGTCAGCGACAATCACATGAGCGCCTTCAGCTGCAAACTTTCTCGCAATACCCGCGCCGAAGCCTGATCCTGCACCTGTCACAATCGCTGTTTTACCATCAAGTCGCATTTTATTTCCCCCGAATTTCGCGTGGCGGTTTTTCTCGCCACATTATGTAGAGTGCTGCGCAAGCGCCAAGTACTCCGCCAAAATAGCTTGCCTCATGCATGATAGCTGCGCGCACGAACCCTTGTGGGTCGGTAAATGCATCAAGTGAAGGTAAATAGCCAACAAGCGTGTTTATGTCTGCGATATGCGCAAAGCTGAGGCCAATGAAAGCGCAGATCGCGGTGATTGATAACGCAACTGTTATGGCTTTGATCCCTGCGTAAAAATAGCGTCTGCGACCCGGTTGAGTGAAAAAACCATACAGGAATGCAGGAGTGCCCATAAGAAGGCCCATCCACCAGCTGGCGAGCGCGCCGACGATGCTGGCACCGATCCGGTTTTGCGCGGTTGGATCGATGGCAAACTGCGGAAATTTCACATCGTAAAAGTAGCTTGCGCCTACACTAAAGCTGATCTGATTGTGCAACGCTCCAAAGATTGCGGCAGCAAACATCGCGCAAAAGCAAAGCAATATGAAGACCGCAAACCTAGCCATGTTTTGCCGCAACTGTTTTGAGGGTTGAGAAGCCATAGAGGGCTTCGAACCCTTTTTCTCGGCCATGTCCGGATTTACCGACACCGCCAAAAGGCAGTTCTACACCGCCGCCTGCACCGTAGTTGTTGATGAATACCTGACCGGATTTCAGAGCTTTGGCGAGACGCATTTGGCGCGCGCCATTCTCTGTCCAGATGCTTGCCACGAGGCCAAAATCGGTGCCGTTGGCGATCTTGATTGCATCGGCTTCGTCTTTGAAAGGGATGATAACTTGAACGGGGCCAAAGATTTCTTGCTGTGCAAGTGGGTGGTTTGGATCGGGGCAAAGCAAAAGATGTGGCGCAACATATGCGCCAGTCTCAGGCGCATCGGCGGCGATTTGGCCAGTGGCTGCGAGTTGCAAGTCCTCACCTTGTTTTAAGAAGCCTGTGACGATCTCTTTCTGACGCTGGGAAATAAGAGGGCCAAGATTGAGGTCATTCATGGCGGGGCCAACCGTAAGGGCTTTGTAGCGCTTTGACATGGCTGTGACGACCTCATCATAGCGCGAATGATGCACGAGGATGCGTGAAGAAGCAGAGCATGTTTGCCCTGCATTCTGAATGCCTGCGTTCACGAGGAACGGCAGAGCCTCAACGAGATTGGCATCCTCAAAGACCAGTTGCGGGGATTTGCCACCAAGTTCTAGCGTGACAGGGATCACATTCGCGCCTGCGGCTTGCTGTACCAAAGCGCCTGTTTTGACGGAGCCTGTAAAGGATATATGCCGCACGCCTGCGTGGCCTGAAAGAGCGGCACCAGCTTCGGCACCAAGGCCCGGAACCACGTTCAAAGCGCCATCAGGAAGACCCGCTTGGCGTGCAATTTCTGCGAACATGAGGGCGGTCAGACAGGCCTCTTCAGCAGGTTTCAAAACTGTAGCATTGCCCATCGTCAAAGCCGCGCCAACAGAGCGACCTATGATTTGCATCGGGTAATTCCAAGGCACGATATGGCCTGTCACGCCATGAGGTTCGCGTAGCGTGTAGACCGTGTATCCATCAAGGTAGGGAATAGTTTCGCCGTGCACTTTGTCCGCAGCACCCCCGTAAAATTCCATATAGCGCGCCAGCGCAACAGCATCTGCACGCGCTTGAGTAAGAGGTTTTCCAACGTCACGGGCTTCGAGTTCTGCTAGCAAATCCACGTGTTCTAAAACCAGCTGTCCAATGCGGGTTAAAATGCGACCGCGCTCCAGTGCTGTGGTTCTACCCCACTCCCCATCTAAAGCCGTTTGTGCCGCCGTGACGGCGGCGTCGATGTCTATTGATGTTCCACGCGCGATTTGTGTGAGCTCGCTGCCGTTAGATGGATCAACTAACGCTAGCGTTTGGCCTTCTTGAGGCGCGCGCCACGCGC
>Ga0206127_1003508_pt1 | contig 14454 bp, 15 predicted proteins | sample Helgoland_Spring_6_FD_148646 | JGI IMG/M metagenome (GOLD analysis project Ga0206127, IMG submission 148646) | Pelagic subsurface seawater microbial communities from Kabeltonne, Helgoland, North Sea - Helgoland_Spring_Bloom_20160419_1 | ecosystem: Environmental > Aquatic > Marine > Epipelagic ...
TTAACTACCTAATGCTGCCTAAAATCTAAAGTACAATACGGTAGATGATTGCCGATGCGTAAGATATTCCGTCAAACGCAGTAGCGCGCCAAAAAAACAGGGCGGCGCGTCATAATCGACACGCCGCCCTTACCACTCGTTACCCCACTCGTTTGTACACTCAGTGCATCGAACGTTTGTCATCAACGTGCATGAGCGTACCCCCCAAACACCGTATTTCCCGATACGGTGTTAATGTTCCCGAACATGAGCTGAACCAAGGTGGATGTTAAAGCGCGAATAATTATCGCTTCGCAACCGCATGGTCTGTATTCAGCTCGGTGTTGGGGACTGGCTTACTGCCATGAAACGACGGGCACTTAGGCCCCGTTTTACAGTGCGCTTGTGCAACACTGGTCGGCATAGGTCGTCGGCAAACAAGTTTGCCAGCTCTTGCCTTGTGACACGTTCACGCCCATTCGCGTCCCGTATCGATCTTCTACCTTCTTCCGCACGCCACAGCGTACGCACCAACGTCAACATCCCACTCACCTCGTCGATATAATTGGCCCCCCGGCCAGTATTCCATCCGACCTCTAGGCCGGAACCGTTCGACCCCCCGGCCGTTCGATAAGACAGGTATGGCAGGTAGAAATTACCAATGTGTTGCCGTATCAGGTTCAGCCATCTCAGACATGAGATTAATCAAAAAAAGTATTTTAAAACATATAGTTAAGTATATTGTATTCATACATAAAATGCAATCTACCTGTCGATTAAGCGATTCTCGACGTGCTTAGTCCATCTTGTTAAGCTCGTGGTAACCACGTCATAAGGCATCCACACGTGCCGCTAAAATAAAAGGGGCCCGAAGGCCCCTTTTTTCGTAGTCATTTAGATCGTGAAACTAGCCTTTTTTCAGGACCCGATTGCCCAAAAGCTCTGCAATCTGAACTGCGTTCAACGCGGCACCCTTGCGCAGGTTGTCGCTAACGCACCAAAAATTCAGCCCATTATCAAGCGTACTATCCTGACGAATACGGCTAATGAATGTGGCATAGTCGCCGACGCATTCTATCGGCGAGACGTAGCCACCAGCTTCGCGCTTGTCGATCACCATCACGCCGGGCGCTTCGCGTAGGATATCGCGCGCCTCGTCTTCATCAAGAAACGTGTCGAACTCGACGTTGATCGCTTCGGAGTGACCAACAAACACGGGAACGCGCACACAGGTTGCTGTGACCTTGATTGCCGGGTCGATGATTTTTTTGGTTTCAACGACCATTTTCCATTCTTCCTTGGTCGATCCGTCTTCCATGAATACGTCGATCTGCGGAATGACGTTAAATGCAATCTGCTTTTGAAATTTATTTGGGGGCACTTCTGTCGTGGGGTTATAGACCGACTTGGTTTGGTCCCACAGCTCGTCCATACCTTCTTTGCCTGCGCCGGATACGGATTGGTACGTCGAAACAACGACACGCTTGATCTTAGCCCGGTCATGCAGCGGTTTGAGTGCAACGACCATCTGTGCTGTAGAACAGTTCGGGTTGGCGATGATGTTCTTTTTCGAATAGCCTTCGACCGCGTCGGCGTTCACTTCGGGAACAATCAACGGCACATCGGGATCGTAGCGATAAAGAGATGAATTGTCGATTACGACGCAACCGGCCTTGGCGGCGATGGGGGCGTATTTCTTGGTCGCGTCCGAGCCAATGGCAAACAATGCCATATCCCAGCCCGTGAAATCGAAGGTGTCGAGGTCCTTGGTTTTTAGCGTCTTTTCACCAAAGGAAACTTCGGTGCCCAGCGAACGGCGGCTTGCCAAAACGGCGATTTCGTCCACAGGAAACTGGCGCTCTGCCAGAATATTCAACATTTCGCGGCCCACGTTGCCGGTGGCGCCTGCGACGACGACACGATACCCCATCACATTCTCCTTATTGGGAAGGTGGGAGGCGTCTATACCCAATGCACGGGAGTGAAAAGGGGCCGCTAGTCCATTCTATCACGGCTAAAGAAATAGGGGATCAGCCCGATCACAATGATGATGGCAAAACTACCAAAGAGGCTATGATAGGCGGTGGTCGGTTCAGCGCCAGTGGCCGCGGTGTGCATCCAGCCTGAACCGAATTGCAGCAGTCCGACACCGCCAATCCCAAACAGATTCATTAGCGTGACTCCACGCCCCGTCAGATGTGCCGGAAAAAGTGTTCGGGCATGGGCGATCACCACTGGATAGGTGGCCCCAAAAAGCCCCACGCCGCACATAAGTAAAATGGCAATAGCCGGATTACCCGCCGGATTGGCAAAAAGTGCCAAAAGGCAAGTAGCCATGATCAGGTTGCCGCCAATGATGACCCATTTTCTGGTGCCCAAAATGCGGTCAAGTGGACCATAGGCAAACACACCCACAACCATTGCGAGGCCCATCGCCAAGGTGGCTCGCCCGATTTGAGCCTGCGAAAGTTCAAAGACATCGCTAAGATAGGGACTGATCCACAACCCTCGGATTGCGGCGGCGGGTACATAGTTGACAAACATGAGCGGCAGGATCAGCCACAGTGCGGGGATCCGCAGCAGGTCAATTACTGAGCCGCCAACATCACCGGTAACCTGTTCCGGGTCTCGGACGAAGCGCCAGATGCCAAGCGCAATGGCGCTGCAAATGGCGGCCAGAAGCCACATTGTGACGCGCCATCCAACCAAGTCTACGGTCCAACTCAGAGGAACAGATGCCGAGACGTTCCCCAACGTGCCCACTCCAATCATGGCAGCTGCAAGTGTTGCAAATTGTTTTGGCGGATGCTTGTGGGCAAAGATGTAATAGCAGGCCATAAGCACTGGTGCACAGCCAATACCGATCAGAATCATTGCAGCTTTGATATGCAAAGCAGTTGTCGCCGCAGCAAAAAGCATCGCTCCACCGCCCGCTCCAATCAAAAAGAGGTAGGCGGAGGTCCGCCGGGGGCCGATCGTATCCAACGCCCAACCGACTGGGATTTGCATCGCGGCAAAGCTCAGAAACCAAAGCCCCGAAGCGGTGGCAAGTGTATCGGTCTCAAGTCCAAGATCGGCTTTTAGGGGTGCGACCAGCACGGCCAAGAAAACCCTAAAGAACTGGCTGAGTACATATGAAAGCGCCAAGAAGGCGATGCCAAGGGTCATGGGGGCTCCGGACAACTGAAGCAGGCGTGACATGGCAACGGCATCTGCGCAAGTGTATTGCTGCGATGGCTGCCTGTTTCAACGGTGGGGCCACTCGAGAGAGTGCAGGTGTTTTGCACTGCACTAATATGGCCATAGTTGTTTTTTCGAACCTTCCAAGTCTGCGAGAGATGCATTTTTACAGCGGACTTCCCGCTGACAGAGCAGCCAGGCACGTGGGCATATTTACCAACGCGAATATCTGGGGGATCGCGTTCATGAGGAACCCAAAACCCCGAATAAGGTGGTTGGCAGTAGGTAGAATTAGTTCACCGACCTTTTCCATTTGACGGCAAGGGTACGCAGTGCGTTTGCAAGTAACTGAATGTCGACCCCTGTCGCGGCAAAGCGCGCGCCTGCGTCAATTAAATCTTGCGTCATGTCGGGGCTGGTGGCCAGAACACCAGGCGCCTTTCCGGCTGCTTCGATCCGTTGGAAGGCTTCTTTGATAGTATTCTGCACATCTGGGTGCGAAATTTGGCCCATGTGGCCCATGTCGGCAGATAAATCGGCAGGGCCAATGAATACGCCGTCTATGCCATCAACAGTGAGGATATCGTCTAGTTCCGCCATCCCAGCCATATTTTCCACCTGTATCAAGAGGCAGATCTGATCGTCGGCAGTTGTGCCATAATCGCTGATTTGGCCGAACTTACTGCAGCGGGCACCGGAATAACCAACACCTCGCCCGCCTGTAGGAGGATAGCGCACATCATGCACCAGTTGTCGCGCCTGATCGGCACTTTCTACCATGGGCACAAGAACGGTTTGCGCGCCTGCGTCGAGAACCTGTTTGAGCATCCATGTCTCGGAGGAGGGAACGCGTACTGCAGCATGGCTTTCTGAAGCTTCGAGTGCCATCAACTGCATGCGGATGCGTGAAATATCATAGGGGGTATGTTCACTGTCGATCAAGAGCCAGTCAAAGCCCGCAGTACCGGCGACTTCGGTAGAAATCGGATCGCCCAGGCTGAGCCAGCATCCAATTACTGTCTCGCCATTATTGAGAGCGGCCTTGAAGGGGTTGTGGGGCGCAGGCATGGGTCATCTCCATTTTGGTTTAGGCGCACTCTAGACCTGTCACGGCATCGGTGGCTACTGGTGAAACGAGGCGCATGCGCGCCACGCGATATTTTACATCTGCCTCTGGCAGATGTGTTTTCGCCTCTGGCGGGAGCTTATTGGGCAAAATGAAAAGGGATTAAAAAACTTTGATCACGTCTTTTTCGACGGCGAGCATATAGCCGCGCCGTGCAATGTTTTTGACGAGAAGCTCACTCACAATTTGGTTGCCGAGTATGTCGCGCAGTCGCTTAATGCGGGTAGCGCCTGCGGCTTCGTCGCAATCGGCTGCGCTGCGGCCTGAGATGACCGCTTCGATTTCGGAGCCCGAGAGCACGTCGTCATCCATTCTTGATTCGGCGAGGACGGACATGGTTTCCATCGTGGCATCGGTGAGCTTGAAGCCAAGGTTATTTAGGTAAACGGTATTTTCCTCGCGGCTGATCAGAAGGGAGTTGACCTGAATGCCAGCGCGCTCGATTTGAGCTAGTCGGCGGTTAAAGCCGACGATCAGAATTAAGAAAACCAGCGCCGCTATCATCATCGCCGTGGCGAACACCAGCAAAGTATAAATTACCAAACGATAGCTGGCCAGCGTGTCGGCAAAGGCGGTGCCGGACTGGGCAAGAATTTCCAGAAGTTTGATTTCAGCCTGGCTGGTGATGTCTGTGTTTTCGACAAACATACGTTCGACGCGGGCGTCGAAAGCGCCTGCGTCGGGTAGGGCGAGAAACAGCAGGAGAGCCGCGCCAATCAACAGAGCTAAAATGCTTGCGATACCGAAGATCACCAACCGTCCACCAGTGCGGCGCATGTCAGAAGCGGAGGTAGTATTGTCCTGCACTGTCTTTCCTTTGATCGAGCCCTTCTGAGCCAAAAACTGACATTACTTTAAGAACTGTCCAGCCGTTTATGGCAATTCGGTGGGCGAGCTCGCTTTTGGCATTGGCGACAGAACACGGACCCGAAATTTTCGCTACACCGTAGTGCAGGCGCAGTGGATTGTCTTGCTTTGCCTTGTAATCGGCAAAGCATTGCGCCGTGGCCATGCTGGATAGACAGAGCGTCAGCGTAAGTGACAGAACGAAAGTTTTCATAATACCAGACTGCGCCGGAATGCCCCGATATTCAATAACATCGTGCGGGTGGGCTTTGGATATTCGATAACTTGCGGCTGTTATTGCCTGTCTTATGGGGATTGGGCCTGTTTGGGATCACAGCCAAATATTTTGGCGCTTATTTGATTTGAATGCGTAAAGGACCGCCCTCATGACACATCGTATCCCCCGTCGATTTATTACCGCCGTTGCTACAGCCTCTATTATCGTCACAGGCTTTTCCGCTGTCCCGGCCCGTGCAAACGAAGATGAGATTGGAGGTCTGCTTGCCGCATTGTTGGGGCTGGCCGTGTTGGGTGTAGTTGCCAATAAGGTTCTTGATGATGCAGAGGTGACGCATACGCACCGGCCGCGCCCCGTAAAACGTCAGCTTTTACCGCAAGAATGTCTTCGTAGTATTCACGTCAAAGATGGTCGCATGCGGGTGTTTGGACGCCGCTGCCTAAAGGCCAATCACATCCGCGTCAGTCAGCTTCCGGGGCATTGCAAACGTCGCTTCCCAACGGCGCGTGGGACACGCAAAGGCTTTGCAGCGCGCTGCCTGCGTCGGAATGGATACCAATTAGCGCGATATTAGCAATGAACGGTGGCGGCTGAACGGCCTCCCGGTTCGGCAGCCAAATATCAGAAGATGGTGTTACCGCCTTCTTTTGCATTTACGCCTCGTGAATGCGACGCGGGGCATTTGCACTTTCTGCCGGAACGTGCGTTGCTTTTGATTCAGAAAGTGTGGAACAAAAAGGTATATCAAGTTTGCCAGACTATGTGTTCGAGAGCCAGCTGGGTGGCTGTGTGGCCGGCGTTGACGAGGTGGGCCGTGGGCCTCTCGCCGGGCCGGTGACTGCGGCGGCCGTGATGCTAGACCCGGCCGATATACCTGTGGGCCTAGACGACTCCAAAGTTTTGCGCCCACGAGCCCGCGCCAAACTTTGGTGCAAGATTGTCGACGTCGCTGTCGTTTCCGTTGCGCATGCATCGGTGGCCGAAATTGACGAGCTTAATATACTGCGCGCGTCTCATTTGGCGATGGTTCGGGCAGTTGCCGGGCTGGCCCAAGCGCCAGATCATGCATTGATCGACGGAAATATGATCCCAACCGGGTTGGCCATACCTGCGACTTCGATCATCAAAGGAGACAGCCGTTCAGTCTCGATTGCGGCGGCTTCAATTGTGGCCAAAGTGTGTCGGGACCGGATCATGGTGGATTTGGCGCAACAGCATCCGGGCTATGGATGGGAAACCAACATGGGATACGGATCAAAAAGCCACATCACCGCGCTTCAAAATTTGGGTGTGACCCCACACCATAGACGTTCGTTCAAACCTGTCCACAATATGTTGTGACAAGCATTTTTATTAAGTAACTGATTCAAAAAAGAAATTGACGCCGAATCAGCTTTGAATCATCTTGAGCCCAACCAACGAGCACAAAATGTGCCGGGGACAGAGGCAGATTATGACAAAACATGTAAAGGGCGCCGAGGCGCTTCCCTTGAACCAAGTTATTGCAGGTGACTGCATTGATGTGATGAACAGCTTGCCTGCTGGCAGCGTTGATCTGATCTTTGCTGATCCGCCATATAACCTACAGCTCAAGGGTGATCTTCATCGCCCAGACAACAGCAAGGTTGATGCGGTCGACGATCATTGGGATCAGTTTAATTCCTTTCGGGCTTATGACGAATTTACAACCGCATGGTTGAAAGCTGCGCGCCGCTTGCTCAAGCCCAATGGGGCGATTTGGGTGATTGGTAGCTATCACAACATCTTTCGCGTTGGCGCGTCTCTGCAGAACGAGGGTTTTTGGATCTTGAACGACGTCGTTTGGCGCAAGTCGAACCCGATGCCGAATTTCCGGGGCAAGCGGTTTACAAATGCTCACGAAACAATGATCTGGGCAGGCAAGTCAGAAGACAGCAAATATACCTTTAATTACGAGGCTCTTAAGGCTTTGAATGAGGGCATACAGATGCGGTCCGACTGGGTTTTGCCCATCTGTACTGGTCACGAACGGATGAAAGACGAACAGGGCGACAAGGCCCATCCGACGCAAAAGCCACAAAGCCTTCTGCACCGTGTGCTGGTCGGATCGACCAATCCTGGAGACGTTGTATTGGACCCATTTTTTGGAACAGGTACAACGGGAGCGGTGGCCAAGATGCTGGGCCGCGAATTCATCGGGATCGAACGCGAAGCAAGCTATCGCGCTGTCGCTGAAAAACGCATTGCTTCGGTTCGTAAGTTCGACCGTGATGCGCTGACGGTGTCGGCGTCAAAACGAGCAGAACCGCGCGTGCCCTTTGGTCAGTTGGTCGAGCGCGGCATGTTGCGCCCAGGTGAAGAGCTTTATTCGATGAACAAACGCCACAGGGCCAAAGTGCGTGCTGACGGTACACTGATCGGTGATGATATCAAGGGATCGATCCATCAGGTGGGTGCGCATCTGGAGGGTGCGCCCAGCTGTAACGGATGGACTTATTGGTGCTTTAAACGCGATGGCAAGATTGTTCCGATTGATGTTCTGCGCCAGCAAATCCGGTCTGAGATGCATTCATAAGCTGATCCTTGCATTGAGCGTGAATCGATTATTCTCCCCTTTTTATGCCGTTCTCGATTGGGCGAGGCGAAAATATGGCTCATTTAGGAGATACAAATTTTTTCCAACACCGCCGGTGCCTGCGGCCTTTGACTCCACGAGTTGAACGTAAGGCGCTATACCTTGGCCTCGCCTTTTTTGGCGGGGCTTTTTTTATTGAAAATAATCACTAAATGCAGCGAAGAAGTGGGGAGACTAGACAATGACTGACGCAAGTGCTGGCTTTTTACACAGCCCGTTTGGTCGGCGCGCCGCGCAGTCAGATGACATGCCGGAGCATCGCTATGCGCAAGAGGCTTTGGCGCGCAACAAGCGCGAAGGCTTGGAACTTGCAGTCAAGGCGCGGGTCGGCGCGCTGTTGGCAACATCGGTACTGCTTGTCTACCTCAATCCTCAGTGGAACGTAATCTGGTACCTGTTTCTGTCATTTTGTTTGATTCTGGTCGGGCTACTGCAGCGGCGCGTTGGACGGGTCGGGCAATCGCGTGCGGAACTGGGCCTGTTGTTTCTCGATTTACTAATCCTGACGGTTGGCTTGTTGGCGCCAAACCCGTTGATTGATCGGGAGGTACCCACTGCGCTGATCTATCGGTTCGAAGCCTTTCAATTCTTCTATGTCTTTCTTGCCGTTGGCATATTAACCTATTCTTGGCGCACAATCGTTTTGTTTGGGTTCTGGACGCTGACCTTGTGGATGTTGGGGGCGGTCTGTGTTTCGTTGTTTGGCATAATCGATCCACGATTGTCCGAATTAGCGATAATGATGTTCCCTGATTATCCCGACCTTGTCTTTTTGATGGATCCCAACATTGTGAACTGGGACCTGCGCGTGCAGCAGGTCGTGGTGTTTTTCATCGTGGCTATAATCTTGGCGATCACGGTACGCCGGTATCAGGATCTGGTGTTGAACAGTGCAGAAATGGTCCGCGAGCGGACAAATCTTGCGCGTTATTTCAGCCCTACGATGGTTGAAGAATTATCGACAAAGGACGAACCGCTTGGTCAAATTCGCAGCCATGACGCGGCCATTCTATTTGTCGATATTGCTGGCTTTACCGCTTACGCCGATGGGCGTCCCCCCGAAGAGGTCATCGATACGCTGCGCGCCTTTCATGCACGGATGGAAAGCGAGGTGTTTGCACACGGTGGAACATTGGACAAATATCTGGGCGACGGGTTGATGGCGACCTTTGGAACGCCTTTGCCACAAAGTGATGACGCAGCACGTGCCATGGCTTGCGTTATTGCCATGGCGGATCGTATGGATGCTTTGAACGCAGATAGACGTATCGATGGGCTGGAACAGATTGACGCCCGGTTCGGACTGCATTTCGGGCCGGTTGTTCTGGGCGATATTGGCGCCAACCGTCTAGAATTTGCTGTGCTTGGGGATGCGGTGAACGTGGCCAGCAGGCTCGAGGGATTGACCCGCAAGCTTGAGGTTAAAGGCATCATCAGCGATGAAGCTGTTCGTGCTGCGGGTGTTCACACTGGTCTGCGTCGCGCCCCGGATCAGGTTGTGCGCGGTGTGAGCGATCCGCTGGCTGTCTGGGTATTGGATTGAGCGCTGGCCGAGGTATTGGACGCGCTTGTCCATGGCTGGTTTATCCTAAAGTCGCGTGTTGATCTCTATCTTGGCAAAGGGTTGGTGGCCTTGTCATAGGCTCTCCAATCGGTGATTTCAGGGTAGTACATCTCGCGCCACTTTTGGACCCGTGGGTTCATCATCCGCTTCCAAAGCCGTGGAAGCATCGCGGCGATTGTCATCACCGGATAACCATAAGGAAGCTGCGGGGCCTCTGCTTCGGTGTAGTTTTGTAGAATCGGAAAGCGGCGGCTGGGTTTGAAATGGTGATCGGAATGTCGCTGCAGGTTGATCAATAGCCAATTCGTTGCCTTGTGCGCAGCATTCCATGAATGCTGTGGTTTGACATGTTCATATTTGCCATCGCCCAAGTGTTTGCGCGTTAACCCGTAGTGTTCGATGTAGTTCACCAGTTCGAGCTGCCATATCGCAACGCCGGCCTGTACAAGAAACAAACCAACCCCGGCCCAGCCACTGACGGCATAGGCTAGCAGCAGAAATACAAGTTGAAGGTAGCCATATTTCCAAAAAGGGTTTGAAGTGTCAGTCACGGGCAAACCCTTGCGCGCAAGCATGGCTTTTTCTGCGCTCCATGCTGACAAAAAACACTGCTTCAATACCCGCGCGTAGAAACGGTAAAAGCTTTCGCCTAGACGCGCCGTGACGGGATCACGCGGGGTCGCTACATAGCGGTGATGCACCAGCAGATGCTCGGATCGGAAATGTGAATAAAGCACCATCGCCAAGAGCACATCGGCAAGCCAGCGTTCCAGTTTGTCCTTTTGGTGCATAAGTTCATGGCTGTAGTTGATGCCCACGGTGCCCGTTATCACACCAACACCAAAGAATACGGCGACTTTTTCCACGGTATTAAGATGGTCTGCCGGTGCCACGTACCATAGCAGGCTGTAAAGCATGGCGAGCTGCACAGGCACCCATGCGGTTGTGAGGATGCGATACCATTTCAGATCTTCTTCGGTCGTATCGGGATCTGCGTTGGTGCTGTTTAGGCCGATAGTAAAGTCGAGAATCGAGAACATGAACCAAGTGGCAAATGGCAATAGCAACACTGTCCAACTGCCGTAGATGGCACTGACCCAAGCCAAAGGCACCAGCAGGAACGAGACCCAGAACGGCAGTGCATTCTGTATTCTTCCTACAAGTTCTGGGGGTAGTGTCATGGCAGCGATCCTTTGATTGAGCGCACACATCTTATATGTTGCTCTTGCTACACCTGCCAAGTGTAACGCAGCGCTGCAACTTTAGACATGAGTAAGATCGAAAGCTTTTCGCATCACCGTTGGCAAATCAGTTGGGCGGAACTGTGCGCGTGGTAAAAAGCTGCCTGTATTCGGTTGCGCCTCTGCGCCAACATCTGCGGTCATCACGTCAAGTATTAGTTGGAAATGGGTAAAGGTGTGGCGCACTTCTGTTGCTAGCTTTTGCCAGCGCGCCTCCATCGGCGGGTTTTGCGGAAGATCCTCAGTTGCAAGCACCCAATCCGAACCGGGCCAGCCCAGCATGCCACCCAAAAGACCCTTTTCCGGCCGGGTCTCTAACAGCATCGCCCCATCACTGCGCCGCGCGATATAGACGGTACCACGCCGAACAGGCTTTGGTGCTTTGGGAATTTTTCGCGGCAGGTCAGCGGCGGTGCCTTTGATGCGTGCGGCGCAGGGCGTCCGCCAGGGACAAATGCCACAGGTTGGCGATTTTGGGGTGCAGATTGTAGCGCCAAGGTCCATCACAGCCTGAGCGTAATCGCCGGGGCGCAGCGCAGGGGTGAGCCTATCAGCATATGCTGTCAAAACTGGTTTTGATTTGGGCAGGGGGGCATGTTCGTCATAAAGTCTTGCCATGACGCGTTCGACATTGCCATCCACGACAGTGTAGCGCAGATCAAACGCGATAGAGGCAATGGCGGCCGCAGTGTAGGGCCCGATGCCTGGCAATTTCAGCAAGGCTGCATGATCTTTTGGAAATGCACAGCCATGTTCAGTCACCACCACGCGGGCGCATTTCAACAGGTTGCGTGCCCGAGCATAATAGCCAAGCCCCGCCCATTCACCCATGACATCCGCATCTTTGGCAGCAGCAAGGGCGCTGACCGTTGGCCAGCGGGTGATGAATCGTTCAAAATAGGCTGTGACGGCCGCAACAGTAGTCTGTTGCAGCATTATTTCTGACATCCAGACGGCATAGGGATCGGGGCTGTGCCCGGCAGCTTTATCGGCAGGGGAAACCCGCCATGGCATTTTGCGGGCATGCCGGTCATACCAATCAAGCAAGTCGCTGCTAAGCTTGGCGTTATGGTCACGCAAAATTTATGCTCCTTTACAGCATCTAATCTGGGGTCTGGGAAGCGCTTAGGCTATCATACGCTTATCTGAGGGAGAACATAGCCATGGCCACGCGCCGCGCCAGCACAAAAGGGTTCAAACGGACAGCATCATTGCTGACTGGGCGTATTCGGCAGGCCAGCGAAAGCCGGGGCTTTGCCCAGAGCCGTCTGTTGACCGATTGGGCAGAGGTTGTTGGGCCGGATATCGCCGCTGTCGCACGCCCAGTCGAAGTAAGCTATGGCCGTGGTGGACTTGGGGCAACGTTGACCCTGCTGACGACGGGTGCGCAAGCGCCCATGCTGGAGATGCAAAAAGAACAGCTGCGCACAAAGGTAAACGGGGTCTATGGGTATAACGCGATTGCACGTATCCGTATAACTCAGACCGCCGCTACTGGTTTTGCTGAAGGACGAGTTGCATTTGAGCATTCATCGGTTGAGAAAGGCCCCAAGGTACCAAATGCCGAGATGCACCAGCAGGCCTCTGCCGTGGTGTCTCCGGTCCAAGACGAAACATTGCGCGAAGCACTCGAACGGCTGGGCGCACATATTCTGACAAAAGAAAAACAAGGAAACCGCTCATGAACCGCATTCTTGCCGTACTGGCTGTTGCCATCGGTGTCGCTGGATACTTCTGGTACAGTTCTGCTCCGTCAAACCGTCTGGACAATCCACAGGCCACGGCCCTGTTGGGAGCTGCGAATGCTCAGACGACAGAAGAGAATATTGACACATCCTCTGTTGTGGACATGAGCATTGGCAATCCGGACGCACCTGTGACGGTGATTGAGTACGCCAGTTATACTTGTCCTCATTGCGCAAATTTTCACACTGGAGACTACAAAAAACTAAAGGCTGAATTTATCGATACCGGCAAGATCAACTTCATATATCGTGAGGTGTATTTTGATCGCTTTGGTCTGTGGGCGTCATCTATTGCGCGCTGCGCGGGCCCCGACAAGTTCTTTGGCATCACCGATCTACTTTACGCCAGTCAGGCCGAATGGTCGCGTGCAGGTGGCGGTGATCCAAGCGTCATTGTGGGCGAGTTGCGCAAAATTGGACGTCTGGCTGGTCTGAGCAGCGAGGCGATAGAAGGATGTTTACAGGATGGTGAAAGCCTGCGGACGCTGGTGGCCTGGTATCAGGAAAATGCCGAGCGGGATGGTGTGCGTTCCACACCCAGTTTTGTTATCAACGGCACCACTTACAACAACATGCCCTTTGATGAAATGAAATCACTGATCATTGATGCTAGCGGCTTATGACATCTGCAGGTAAGGGCCCTCTGACCGGGTTGCGTGTTGTGGAGCTGGCGCGGGTTCTGGCGGGGCCTTGGGCAGGGCAGACACTCTCTGACCTAGGGGCAGAGGTTATCAAGGTCGAGGCGCCGCAGGGTGATGATACACGCCAATGGGGCCCGCCCTTTGTGACGCGTGACGATGATGTATCGGCTGCTTATTTCCATTCTACCAACCGGGGCAAAGCGTCTGTCATCATCGACTTCAAGACTGAGGCTGGTCAAGTCCAATTGCGCGAGCTGATCGGGACGGCGGATATCCTGATCGAGAACTTCAAGGTTGGCGGTTTGGCGAAGTACGGGTTGGATTATGCAAGTCTGAAAGACTTGTTTCCTGAACTTATCTATTGTTCCGTTACAGGGTTTGGGCAGACGGGCCCTTATGCCCATCGGGCAGGCTATGACTTTATTATTCAGGGTATGTCCGGATTGATGTCGATTACAGGAGAACCCGGCGGTCAACCGCAAAAAACTGGCGTTGCGATTACCGATATTTTCACTGGGGTATATGCTACGACTGCGATTTTGGCAGCGGTGCATCAGCGTGCGCAAACCGGACGAGGCCAGCACATCGACATGTCTTTGCTGGATGTTGCAGTGGCGGTAACGGCAAATCAGGCAATGAATTATCTGACCAGCGGCGTGGCCCCGGGAATGATGGGCAATGCGCATATGAACCTGACGCCCTATCAGGTTTTTGATTGTGCTGACGGGCACATCATAATCGCCACGGGCAACGACGGTCAGTACCAACGCTTGTGTCACATTTTAGGCTTATACGACATGGCGAAAGCGCCAGATTTTTTACGTAATTCCAACCGGATTGCCAATCGCGAAACCCTGACCGGCCTGTTGACACAAGCGACGCGCCAGCGCTGCCGCGCCGATTTACTGGCGGCCTGCGAGGCAGAGGGGGTGCCGGCGGGACCGATCAATGATCTTGCGGATGTGATGGCTGACCCTCAGGTTCAGGCGCGCGGTATGGAGATTGCGCTAGACGGTGTTCCGGGCATCCGCACGCCCATTGTCTTTTCGGATGCCGAACTAGACTTGCATCGACCCGCGCCCAAGCTGGGCGAAGACAGCGCCTGAAGACACTGCCAAAATGAGATGCTCGTACACCACACGATGTTTGCACATGCTGTTTACATGTGCGCTTTCCGCTTGTTGAGGGGGTATTTTCCGGACAGTGGAATCTATCGCGTTTGACGTAACATGCGAAGCATTGCTCATGGCCTAATGCTTTAGGCTATGTCTTTGATAGAC
>Ga0206127_1003509_pt1 | contig 14453 bp, 10 predicted proteins | sample Helgoland_Spring_6_FD_148646 | JGI IMG/M metagenome (GOLD analysis project Ga0206127, IMG submission 148646) | Pelagic subsurface seawater microbial communities from Kabeltonne, Helgoland, North Sea - Helgoland_Spring_Bloom_20160419_1 | ecosystem: Environmental > Aquatic > Marine > Epipelagic ...
ATCTCAGGCTGAAGGTCGTAGGTGGCGACTTTAGGAGATGGTACGATGTAGCGGTCCTCTCCTTCGTTCGGCGTCTCTTTACCACCATTAAAGAAGTAGGTGACGTGGGGATACTTCTCCGTCTCAGCGATGCGCATCTGAGTTTTGCCTGCTGCCGCGACAACTTCACCGAGCACGTTCTTAAGGTTCTCAGGACCATAGGCCACAGGCACTCCGTAGGTCTCATCATACTCAGTCAGGGTGACGTAGTGCACCTTGGGAGCTCCGTGAGTATCAAAGCCGTCAAAATCGGGCTTCAGAAAGGCGTCAGAAATTTGTCGAGCACGGTCAGCGCGGAAGTTGAACCAGATGACCACATCACCATCATTGATGCGGCGTTTGTCGTGCGCACAGAAGGTCATCGGAAGCAGGAACTCATCGGTTTTGTCCTGCTGGTATTTTTCAGCAACAGCTTCACTGGTGAGGATGTCTTTGGCTTCGCCTTCCCCTTCGACAATGGCATCCCACGCGATCTGGTTACGGTCCCAGCGCTTGTCACGGTCCATGGCGTAGTAACGCCCGATCACTGTGGCAATACGTGCACCGGACTCAGCTATGGCGTCCTCCACATACTCGAGGTAGTGCTTGCCACCAGTGGGAGAGGTATCACGCCCATCAGTGATGGCGTGTACCATGATCTTGTCACAGCCATTTTCTTTGGCCATTTTACACAGTGCGATGAGATGATCCTGATGGCTGTGAACGCCACCGTCTGAAACCAGTCCGATAAAATGAAGTGTCTTGCCCTCAGCGGCTTTCTGCATGGCCTCCTTGAGCACTGGGTTCTTCCCAATCTCACCATCCTTGATTGATTTGTTAATGCGGGTGAGGTCCTGATAGACGATTCTTCCTGCACCTAGGTTCAGGTGACCTACCTCTGAGTTCCCCATCTGGCCATCCGGCAAACCAACATCTTCACCAGACGCGCTGACGAAGCCTTTCGGGTAGGTGGAAAAAAGAGTCTCGTGATACGGTGTATTGGCCAAAAGTGAGGCGTTACCATCCTTCTGGGCGGTTGCTTCCCCTCCAGGATTAACCCCCCAACCGTCACGAATAATGAGCACTACAGGTTTTTTATCTGACATGGCGGGCTTGTTTTAGCTCCTCGCTGATAAATTCCAACCACGAATCCTTGAAAAAACTGTCCTAAACTGACCATATTACTTCATGCTCCCAACTACACCAGACGGTGTGACCGCTTGGTTACTCGTCATCATTGCCGCATACTGCATCGGTGTGTCGAAGGCTGGCTTCTCGGGCATCTCCTTAATCTCTGTTTTCATCCTCGCAGATCTACTCGGTGCTAAGGAGTCACTCGGCTTCGCGCTGCCGATGTTGATCATTGCCGACCTGCTTGTTTACCCGGCATTCCGCAAGTATTCATCGTGGAAGTCTGTTTGGCGGTTAACTTGGCCAGCATTGATCGGCATGGCACTTGGCGTATGGGTTCTCGGCAGTGTCGACAATGACACTATGCGCAAGATCATCGGTGCCATTATTTTAACGATGACCTTCACTCAGTTAGTGAAGCGTATCGAGCCAGAGAAGTTCTTCGCCATCGCCTGCACCAAGAAGTTTGGTTTTGCATGTGGCACGGCTGGAGGAATGGCAACGGTCTTGGCCAATGCCGCGGGACCGATCATGCAAATCTATATGCTCTCCAGACGTATGGATAAGATGGAGCTCATCGGTGTGGGTGCGCGCTTCTTTCTCATTATCAATATCCTCAAGCTCCCTCTGGGTGCCGGCCTCAATCTGATTACCACAGAGAGCCTAACAACCAATATTGTTCTGGCTCCAGTCATCGCCATCGGCGTGTGGAGCGGCCACCGATTAATCACGATGATTTCCCAAAGAGCATTTGAGATTACAGTCATCGCCTTTGCCGCCATCGCGGGCATAAGGCTATGCTTTTTCTAGATAGCTATGCTTTTTCTAGATGGCTCGCTCAGGGCGTAATCCCTTTTTATTCGGTGACAGCCTCCAGCGACTTAAAGAACCGCTCAAAGGCGTCAGGAAAATGAGTCTTCAACGCCTCAGCATAGGCTACAGCATCGAGACAATGAACCACCTTGCCGTCAGGGTCGGTGAATTTCTTCAGCACAATCTCTTTGGGAACTTCTGATTCCCAGTAACGCTCCCAGTAAAAAGCGGCCTCATAACCATCTCGGCGCAGCACCATCGTCTCGGGTGTTTTACCAACATAGTCAGTGGTGGATACAGATGTTTGGCTTGGTGTGTCATTCCATAGATTGCGCCCGGCCAGTTGCTGATAGCTTGCCGGCGGCATGCCTAAGGCGTGCATCAATGTCGGCATGACGTCGATGTGGTTAACATCCTTGCGAGCCTGACCACGCCCCATCGAAGTAGGCCACTTGATAAGAATGGGCACGGCCACTTGCTCTGGCCTCAATGATGAGCAGTGAAACCAACTTCCCTGCTCCTGGAATTCCTCACCATGGTCACCAGTGAGAATAATGATACTCTCATCGTAGCGACCTTGAGCTTTGAGAAATTTGCAAAATTGTTCTATCTGCCAGTCTACCCACGCCACCGAGTTCCAGTAGCGGTTCACCACACGCTGCACTTCTTCCTCTGACGGATTCAAGGGGAACTGCGCGTCCTGATCGTAGTCCTTGAATGGCGGGTCAAATTCCTCGTGCCAGTAGTAGTTGTAATGCGGCGAGTCTAATGCTGTGACATAGACGCCACCACTGGGGCGGGATACAACGGCCTGAACAAGCCGATTCATAATCACCACTTCTCGTTGGGCAATTCCGAGCTTTGTTAGTTCATTATCGTCACGAGCTTGCTCAAGAATATGGAGTAGGTTCTTTTCGTGACCAAAGTTAGAAAAGCCAAAGTCCTTGTAGCTAAGATCACAAATCGCACGCGCTTCGATCTGATAGCCCGCCTTCTTCAAATACTGGAGAGCCAAGGCACCATGAAATTCATCTCTCTTGGGAATCTCTTCGAGTGCCTCTCTCCAAAAAACCGGTAGCCGACTGTGGAAAAAGCTAAACCAAGATAGATGCGTGGCATTTGACGCCGCCCAGCTCCCGTCAAATTCTTGACACTCATCATCACGAAAGCGAGTCATGAACGGCGCAATATCAGGCTTGAGCGCATCACTACGAAGGCTCTCAAGCATGAAAATAAAAACGTCAGGTTTCTTCTCCAGCTCAGGAACCTCTAGTGTGGCTGGCACTTGCCCCTGATGAAAGACAACATCAAAGCTACCTAAACCTTGTGGCGGTGTGAACATGCCGATGTGCACGTCAAAAATCGTCTGCTCACCTTGCCTTACTGTGATCTGTTTCCATGTTGCCCCGATGCCCTGTTCGGCCAAAACACCGAGCCAGCTAATGACAACAAGCAGGACAAAGAAGCCCAAGGACAAACGTGTTTTATATCTATGCGAAATCCAGTGACACACTGCGAAGATCGCAAAGGCAAATAACAATACCCCCGCTGCTATGAGCCATGCTCCAAGCGGACCGATACCCAAGCCACTAGTCTGTAGCTCAACTGCCAAGTCCAATCTCCCGGTAGCTGTCAAGGCATTGGCCACGTCGAGTAATGTCCTGTTCCACATTACCCCGAGCAGCTGATCGACAATCACCAAGAAAGGCACCAAGGCGACGATCAGCCAAGGCACCCAACGAAGATACTTAGGTGCAGAGCGCATCGAGAGCTCAACGAGCAGACAGACCACAGAAACCAAAAACAGGTGGGTCAAAAATCTCCCCATAAAAATACTCAGCTTCTCGCCCGCGCTGGCATCCATACCGACAATCAAGGTGAGGTTATTAATGAGCAAGCTAGCCAGGAGCACAAAAAAGAAGACGATATTGACGTGGTTCTTTTTATCCAGCCAGCGCAGGACATCATTCAAACCCATCCAGTCTGCGGACCCTACTCTGCGGCGACTATAGGCATAAACAATGCTCAGTAATAATAAGCCGCCGACAAGGTAAGGGTAAAAAACGCCCTGCCAATAAACACCCAGCCAATCGGTATTGAGGCCCAATAGACCGAGACCAAATAATAAGCCTGCCGAAACTGACATCACGCTATCTTCCTTACCTAATAGCCATCGACTCAGTTTCCACCAATATCCTGCACTCATCGCACCTGCTGCCATAAGCCCGATAGCCGTGACTAGATTGAAGGCGAAATTCCCCGGACCATGGCGCAGAGCCACCTCAGTGAAAGGCCATTGCCATCCCTCCATGAATGGCACCAAGAAACACATCATTCCGCCCAGCCACGCTACGAGATGCTGCCAGTGGAAGGTGTCCCTTATTTTTGGTTGCCTTAGGTGCATGGTAGGCCTCCACTTAACAAGGCTTCCGCTCATTAGCAAGTGCTGGTTACCGGTTCACATTGAGACCTATACAGGCGCCATAAAATGCCTGCTTTTCATCTCACCATTAAGCTGCAACGGCTTGAAAATAGGGCTGAAACAGTAAAAAGTAGCTCTTCGAAGGCAGAAAATAACCGGCTGAGGATCATTTTTCGTCATAATTCGCCGAAAAACAGTTGCAATCACATACCTGATGGGCTAGTTCTGCCGCCCGCTCAGAGCTTACAAAGTGTAGCTCGAGCCCAGATTCAACTGATTTCCTAACTCGAGGCCACCATGAACATTATCGACAAAATCGAAAACGAGCAGCTCCAAGACGTCGCAGACTTCAATGTCGGAGACAGCCTTAAAGTCCACACCCGCGTGGTAGAAGGCGGCAAAGAGCGTATCCAGATCTTTGCAGGTCTTTGCATCGGCAAAAAAGGCAGCGGTCTTAACACTTCCTACACCGTTCGTAAAATTTCATCCGGTGAGGGTGTTGAGCGTGTATTTCCTCTGCACACACCACGTGTTGCTCTGATTGAAGTAACACGCCGCGGCAAAGTTCGTCGTGCTAAGCTCAACTACCTCCGCGAACGTGTTGGCAAACGTGCTCTCTACGTGAAGCCTGCCGACGCAAGAGACAGCGATTAGTTTTAGGTTTTATCCAACTTACTTTTCATTTTCAAAAAGCCTCCTTTCCGGGTGGCTTTTTTTGTGCCAAGAAAGCATGAGTTTTCCTTCATAAGAAACTCCTTTATCGCGATCACGACATATGCGCATTCCCATTCCTACGGTCATCACCCTAGCCATCGCCGTCACCTTGGCGTCATGGTTCATAGGCACGCGTAAGATGGATTTCGCCAAAGCCCCTACCCCAGAGCAATTCGTGCAAATCGCCAAGCAATGGGAAGACAGCAAGCCACACATCACCCCATTAAAAAAGTCTAAGCGCCAGCTAGCAGAGACAAGCGCGGACAACTCCCATCAAGTGCTCAACCATGACACCAGAAAAAAGCCGGATCAATTTCCTGAGATTGACTTCGACTCAGCCCCTTTACTCTCTGAGCATGGTGTTCTCCAAGACAAAGGCGCTGGCTATTTGAGTCGTTTTGCCAGCCATCTTGAATCAATCGGGCAAAGCAAACACGCGCTGCTAGCATGGGAACGCGTCATTGATACGACATACCCTGACAAAAATGAGCGCAAACAAGCGCTTTCAGCGATCAAGCGCCTCAAAGGCAGCCAGCCACCATGGAATCCAGACCCAAGCAGCGGCATCCAACTTACGCTCCAGGCAGGGGCCAGCGTCAATGACGCGCAAGCTCTCAAAAGGGCGCTTGAAATCGCCGCTCAAAATATGAGCACCGCATCCGGAGGTGTGGTTCAGGTCAGTGTAAAACTCTCACTTGGCAAAAGCCCAAACAATCAAGCCGCTGTTGTGCCTATCGCACTATGGCTATCACGGCCGGCCTCAGCAACAGGCACGACTCAGGCAGAGACATCTCCCGTTTCATTTATGGCTGACCCAAATAACGAGAGCATTCTAATCAACGAAATCCAAATGGGCGCATACAATGTCATCGGCAAGCAATTAGCCAAGGAAACCAGTTTTTCTCAGCTAGCTGAACAGCCAGAGAAGGCTAACGAAGATACCGCTAACCCAGAGACCTCTAACCAAGAGCATACCATCGCGGATGAACTCATTGAGTGCTACATCACACGCCTGATGTGGCGTGAATTTGCCAACAGCATGAAAGAGTAAGGGCTGAGGAGTAAGGGCTGGTTAACGCCCGGCGCTCATTTACATGGTGTAGGATTCTTCAACACGCTTGGCAACGTCAAGGTAGCCGTAATCGACCTCATAAATTTGCTTGAAGCTATCTAGAGCTGCCTTCTTGTCGTTCATATCGAGGTGAACAAGGCCTTTTTCGTAGAGAACTTCTTTCTTGGTTCCGTCCATGCCGTGCAAGTCAGCAAGAGCGTCAGACAACTGCTTAATAGCGATATCGTGCATACCTTTGGCGCGGAATGTTTTGCCTAGCAGCAGCAATACACGAGTGCGTATGTGAGGGTTTCGTGTTGCCTGCTGAAGATGAGGGATCGCATCACTGAAGTTACCGCTATTGTACAATGCTAAACCTAGCTCGTATCTTAGTTGTGGGTCCGTTGGGTTTCTCTCAACCCTGGCTTGAGCCTCGCTGACCTGCTGAGAGGTGCGCTCTCTAAGCATGTTCTCATACTGCGCTCGCAATTCAGTATTCTCGGGGTTTTCGTCAGCCGCTGTTTTAAGGTTAGCTAGCTCGAGCTCGGCAGCCTTTGCCTTCATGAAATTCGCCTTGCTCTGAAGCGCTACATCCATGCTGCTAAGCTCATAAGCGCGGGCATAATAAACGTGGGAATTAGCCCAGTCCTCAAGCTGTTCGTAAAGATTGGCGGCTTCCTTAGTAAGGACTAAATTATTATTATCTGTGGCGAGCTTCTCGAGTAGTATTGCTAGCTTCCCTTCGATTTGGTCACGTGTCATTGCGGCACGATTAGCGGCTTCTAGTTGAGCCGCCTCACCCGAATCCTTCATCACATCACGGAAACCTTTTGCCTCTTCCCAATTCTGCTTCTTCATCGACGCCCTTGCGGTAGCATCTTTACCACCCTTGATGGCATCAGTGTCGGACGAGTCACGTTTGACAATATCAGCGTAGACATCGGCTGCCTTGTCTGGAAAATCACGTGCCAGGTAGTGTTCGGCAAGCTTGTGGAGCAGCATGGTGTTTGCCGAGGCATTGTTCCTTACATTCTCTAAGGCATATGCTGCCGTGTTGAGCATGTTGAGACGCATCGCACAATCATAGAGGATATCATTGGCCTGATCGTCAAAAGGAGATTTAGCTAATTCTTTTTCGACCGCTATCATGCCCGCCACAGGATCTTTCTTGCCCAATGATGCCACCTTCATCAATGCTAGGCCGCCTCCACCGAAGAAGCTCTTTTTAACCTTTTTACCGGCATTAGCGGCAAGCGCACAATTTCTTGCCAGCTTACGCGCATCAATAAACCCAGGATTCTCTTCCAATACAGCATGACACAGCTTGATAGCGTAGGCGTGATGACCCATCTCTAAAGCACTCTGCGCTTTAAGCCAAAGTGTTCTCGAATCGATGTTCAGATCCTCCTCTGAAATTTCAACAATCTCGATAACATCTGACTTCTCTGCCTCGAGTTCTTTTGCCTTCGCCTTGTCTTTGCTCTTCTTCATATCAGCTGGTAGGATCGTAAGGCTTGCCTCGTATATGAACAAGCCCACTGGATAACTCCCAATAGTTTGACTCATTATAATTTAATAGCAAGCGATTGCGATATTTTCTGCAGCCAAAAATAACGCCAGGATAGCAAATGAATCTCGCGGACATATTCGAGAAATAGGTTCCAGCAGCCGGCTCTCGCCTTCTTGGCTCAGCCCTCATCTCTGCATGCCATCATTTCATTTACATTGACATTTCAGCTCGCTGATGGATGGTGTTTGCGTGCGTAAGCTTTGCTCATACCTTTTAATTCTGACATTCCTCACCGCCTATGGGCGTTGTGTGGCTGACCAGTTGGGTATTTTACACACCAGCGGCACTGCCTGTTGCACCGTCGTATGTGAGGATGTTGATCTCAGCTGCGTGCAGTGCCCAGAAACCGTGGCTGCAGAATCTCAGCAACCACACCATCCTGCAGACGAGGATGAGCCAAAACCCTGCCAGCTCTGTTTCATTCTCGACACAGACAGCATCATGTTGGGGGCTGAAATGAAAATGCCTACGCCGCATTTCCATGATTCCCCTGATGCTCTCACTTACACTTTATTTTCGGCACGCACCTTGCACGCCCACTTTGGGCCGTCAGATTTTGTGCTCCGGAGCTCGGGCCAACCGGGCCCTGCCATCGAACAACACTCGCGTCTATTGCTCACTTGTGGCAAAGCGACGCCCGTGCGAGGCCCTTCAGTTGCTTAATACGCACGCTCCCACAACCTGCCTATTATTGAGCAGTTTTTTTGTGTGAGTTCGTGCTGCCATTTGCCGAGGTCGTTTATCAACCCACGGCATACACTCTCGAGAATTGGGTATTTCCATCTCGATTCCTATTTCGAAACACTAAGTTATTTTCTCACATGCCATCGCAATATCGCCCATCTTTTATCGGCCATCTAAAAACACCATTAATAGTTTTTATGATGGCCCTCTTCACCCTATCCGCTGCATCACTGCGTGCGCAGGAGTCACTGATCATCTCGCTAGACTCAATCGAAGACCGTATTCAAAAACAAAACCCAGACCTCGCCGCTGCACGTAAACGCATTGCTGAGGCCAAGGGTCGGCTCGATCAATCAGGACGCTTGAGTAACCCTGTATTTGGAGTCGAAGCCTCACAGGACCCTAGTTTCGATGAGCGGGCTCTCAGTGTTAGTATCGCGCAGAAATTCCCTATCACCAATCGCCTGGCTCTGGCAAAGGCCATATCCAAAACCTCCATGCAAGCGGCCGAAGCCGAAGTAATTGATGTCCAACGACGTCTTAGCACAACGGCCAAGCAGCTGGTCATTCAAATTCTAGCGAATCAAAAACAGAGGCAGTTGCTGAAAAAACAACAGACACTTGCCAGTCAATTTGCCACACACTTAAGCGAATCAGCAGACAAGGGCGAAGGCTCCGTTCTTGATGCTGGCCAGGCTAAACTAGAGGCAGCTCAATTCACCAATCAACTCCGCCAGCTCAGCGCTAGCTCAGCCTCTCTTCATGGCCAGCTCAAGCCCCTGCTCGGCATGGACATCACAGAGCTCCTCACGGTAACCGGCAACTTATCGGGCTTTCATTTGCCATCAAGCTCACCGCACATAAACCAGCGCCCAGATCTAAAAGCCGCCAAACTTTATGCTGCCGCTGCAACTCAGTCAGCCGCACTTGAGCGCGCCAAGTCACGTGACGATATAGAGCTCACCTTTACTGCTGGAGTAGAGCGCACAGAAGATGTCCCCGTGGGATACGATTCAGAAAAGCGTTTCGGTATTGGTTTTCGTATCCCCCTTCCTCTCTGGAATAAAAACAAAGGTGCTATCGATGAGGCGGACGCACGCTCTGAGCGCAAACATCTGGAAGTCAAAGCCCTCGATCACAGGATTCAACATCAAGCCTCTACCGCATACACGGAAATGTCAGAGTGGGCAAAAATTGGACGAGAAATATCCATCAATCTTCTCCCCATGGCTCGCAAGCAAGCAGAGCTCGCTGTCAATGCCTACCACGAGGGACAAGGAGACCTCCAGGCTACGCTTCGTGCGAGAGAGCAAGTACTCAAACTCAGCTCTGCCCAACTGGAAGCACTTCGTGACTTTCATCTAGCAAAAGCTCGCTATCAAGCCGCTCTCAACCAGTAACTTCAACTTATTTTCCAAACAGCTATCACTATGAAAAAATTATTAATACGCACTTCCCTGGCTCTATCGCTCTTTGTGATGTCCTGCCTAATGACTCAGGCAGGACAAGCAGACAGCTCCTCTGAGGGGTTTATTCCCTTAAAACCGGAGGGCATCAAAAATCTGGGCATTCAATACGCCGTCGTTGAACGCAAAGACTTTGAGAGCACGATCTTTGCCATCGGTCATATCCGGGAAATCCCACAGAATCACTCTGTCCTCAGCAGTCGCATTTCTGGAAGGATCATCAAGGTCAATGCCTTTGAGGGAGACATGGTCAAAAAAGGTGATGTCGTCGTTCGGGTAGAGAGCCGACAACCAGGAAGTCCTCCCCCCATCATCGATCTACAGGCTCCACGTGATGGCCTCATCGTGGCGAGTCATATCCGTCTGGGTGAACCAGTGGAACCTGAAAAAGAACTGCTCGACATCATGAACCTCACAGAGGTCTGGGCAGCTGCTCAAGTACCCGAGGATGTCATGAGTAAAATCAAACCCGGGACCAAGGCCCACATCCGCATCCCAGCCCTCGGCGGCACAATTATTGATGGCGAGTTGTTGAGATTCCAACCCAAGGCCAACCCAGCAGGCGGCACCATCGGGGCTATCTTCAAGGTTCCCAATAAGGGCAATCTGCTGCGCCCTGGTATGCGGGCAGAATTTTCTATTGTAACCTCGAGCCGAAAGAATGTGATGGCCGTGCCCCGAGAGGCTCTGCAAGGCGACGCCGCTCACCGAGTGGTTTACGTCAAGCACCTCGAGATCCCTCATGCATTCACTCGCTTACCGGTTCAGACTGGTGAAAAGAATGACCGCTATGTTGAGATTATTAGCGGGCTCTTCCCTGGTGATGAAGTTGTCACTGCGGGATCATACGCTCTGAGCTTTGCCAGCGGCTCAGGACTATCACTCAAGGAGGCACTGGATGCCGCGCATGGTCACGAGCATAACGAAGACGGCTCTGAAATGAACGGGTCAAAAAATCAGAATTCTCCTGACTCTGAAGGCACGCATCAGCCCTCTGAGAACACCGCACTTATTCTATTCCTCTCTGCATCATCCATCGTTCTCTTAGCACTACTGATCACCAGCGGCATCCGAAATTCACGGAGGAACAAAGATGCTCAACCAGCAGATCTCTAGACGAGGAACTTACGACATAAACTTGTTATGCTAAACTCGCTCATCCGCTTCTCCCTCGCTCAAAGAGGACTGATTCTGACTATTGCACTCAGCTTACTCGGAGTAGGTTATTACCGGAGCACTCAGCTACCCGTAGAGGTGCTGCCAGACCTCACCAAGCCTACGGTCACTATTCTCACGGAGTCTCCTGGCCTAGCCCCCGAGGAGGTAGAAACATTGGTTACGGTTCCCCTTGAGAACAGTCTCATGGGGGTGACTGGTGTGACTCGATTACGAGCTACGAGTGATGTGGGACTTTCTCTGATTTTTGTCGAATTTGACTGGGGCACCGACATTTACCAGGCCCGCCAATTTGTTCAGGAACGCTTGCTTGGGGTAACCGACAGCCTCCCGCAAGACGTCGTTCCTTATATGACTCCCGTTGCATCACTCATGGGCAACATCATGCTGCTTGGCGTTACTGACCCAACAGGTAAAACTCACCCGCGTGATTTACGCTCGTTAGCTGACTGGACAATCTCCAGACGTATTCAGGGGATCCGAGGCGTAGCGGAAGTGCTCTCCATGGGAGGTGGCATTAAGCAGCTGCAGATTCAACCAGACCCAGAGCGCATGCTATCACATGGAGTTAGTTTCGACGAACTCCGAGAGGCATCAGGCAAGGTCGTGAGTAACACAACCGGCGGCTTTCTTACCCAAAGCGCTCAAGAAATCATGGTTCGAAACCTAGCCATGACAACTGACCTCGATGAAATCGGTAACACCGAGGTTCGCCGTGTGCATGACCGCTCTATCCGTATTAAGGATGTTGCCAATATCGTGTGGGACACTGAGCCGATGCGTGGCGACGCCTCCGCCAATGGCCATCGCGGTGTTGTCTTAAGTATTACCAAATCGCCAGGATTTGACACCTTAACGCTAACTCAGAACATTGATGATGCGCTTACCGATCTGAGTGACAATCTACCTCAGGGTGTCGTGCTGACGCCTATTTACAAACAATCAGACTTCATCCATCTCTCATACCATAACCTTACCGAAGCCCTCTGGCTCGGGGGCATCATGGTCTGCCTAGTTTTATTGCTCTTTCTGATGAACTTCCGTGTGACCTTCATCACGCTGACATCGATCCCCCTGTCACTGGGCATTGCGATTCTGGTATTTGACTTCTTCAATCTCAGTGTCAACTCGATGACCTTAGGTGGGCTTGCCGTTGCCATCGGCATTGTGGTGGATGATGCAATTGTTGATGTTGAAAATGTCTTCCGCAGACTCAAAGAAAACGCGGCACTAGCCTCGCCATTGCCACGCCTAGAGGTCATTGCCAAGGCGTCCTCGGAAGTGCGCAGCTCGATCCTTTACGCCACTATTTTAATCATCTTGGTCTTCATCCCCCTACTGGCACTGAGCGGAGTTGAGGGCAGGCTGTTTACTCCCATCGCCATCGCCACGATTGTCAGCATGGCGGCATCGTTTCTGGTCTCACTTACCGTCATACCGGTCTTATCCTCATACCTGCTGCACCCAAAAGAAAACGAGAAGCATCAAGACAGTACACTCGTAAGCTCGATGAAGTGGCTACTACAAAGAACCTGGCTAAAGCTGGCGCTCTGCCACCCTTTTGCAGTACTTGCCATTGCCACTATTCTACTCGTTGGAGCTGCGGCACTCTACCCCACGATGAGTCAAAACTTCCTGCCTGCATTCAGAGAACCAACCGCAGTGATTGCAACCGCCACGGCTCCTGGCACCTCACTCAAACAAACCACCGAACTCGCAGACACTGCCAGCCAAATGCTGATGCAGATCGATGGTGTTAAAACGGTGGGTTATCGTGCAGGGCGAGCCGAGCGCGGCGATCATGTCGTGCCCGTATCCACGGTTGAGTTTGAAGTCGACTTTGACCCCCAATCCCCCCGCTCCCGCACCGACATTCTCGAAAACATAAGGCGCGTCATGCACCCCACTAACCTGCCGGGAACTTTCTCCGCAGTAAGCAGCCCACTTGCTGACCGCATCGGTCACATGCTCAGTGGTGTTTCCGCCAAAATTGCGATTAAGATCAAAGGTGATGACTTGGAGGAACTTCGCCGTATTGGCACGCTCATCCAAAACCTAGCTCGTGAGATCCCTGGGCTTGAGGAGGCGCGCGCAGAACAGCAAGCCCCCATCGCACAGCTACGCATTGAGGTAGACCGAGAACGTGCTCGGGCGTATGGCATTACCCCTGGGGATTTAAACAACCGCCTAGCGACGCTCTTGGGCGGTGAATCGGTAACCGAGATCTATGAAAACCAGCGTATTTACGATGTTGTAGTGCGCTTGCCACTCGCATGGAGGGAATCGCCTGAGCGCCTTGCTAACATCTATTTCCAAACCTCAAGCGGGCAACGCGTCCAACTCAAAAACCTCGCTGACATTCGCCAAGCAAAAGGCCCCAACACCATTCAGCGCGAAAACAGCCAGCGTCGTTTTGTAGTTAGCATTAATCCAACAAGTGACAATCTGGTGGAGCTTGTCGAGCAGCTCAAGGAAAGAGTAGCCGATGAAATAAACCTTCCAGATGGCTACCACATAAGCTTTGAAGGAGAATACGTCGCACAACAAGAAGCCAGCAAGCGCATCGCTGTCATGTCAGTTGTTATATTGCTCATCATCGCCTTCTTACTCTATAGCTACTTCAGCACCTCCGTGTTTACCCTTCAGGTGCTTGCAGACATCCCTATGGCTCTCATCGGAGGTATTTTCCTGACCTACCTGACACTGCAAAACATCAGTATCGCAACGCTGGTCGGCTTTATTGCGATCGCGGGTATCGCTGCCCGTAATAGTATCATGATGATATCCCACTACCTCCACCTGATGCGCCATGAGGGAGAGGAGTTCAGCAAAGCCATGATCGAGCGCGGCACACTGGAGCGCCTTGTTCCCGTGTTGATGACCGCACTTTCTGCGGGTATCGCCTTACTGCCCTTGGTTGCCAACCTAGGCTTCATCCCCGGCCTGCCCGACTCACATCCAGCAGAGGCTCCGGGCAAGGAAATACTCAATCCTGTAGCCATCGTCATCGTGGGAGGGCTTGTTACATCTACTATTCTTGGACTCGGCGTTACTCCTGCCGTATTTTGGCTCTTCGGCAAAAAAGCAGCGCTGCAATCAATCAAGAAACAGTCCCCAGCATCACAATGATTGTTACCAATAATAATTTGGACAAATTCTACCTTTAAAATCGTTTAATAATCAGTCACTCATAACCCATCAAACAATCATCATGAAACAAACCAACAGACTAGCCGCAGGATTAAGTGCCATAGCATTATTATTCCTATTCGCTTCTTGCGAAGAAAAACATGCCCATGTTCCCCACGATCATGACGGCGACGGCATACCAGACCACGGACCTGGAGAGCACAATGCACCTGTACCCCACGATCATGACGGCGACGGCATACCAGACCATGGACCAGG
>Ga0206127_1003510_pt1 | contig 14452 bp, 11 predicted proteins | sample Helgoland_Spring_6_FD_148646 | JGI IMG/M metagenome (GOLD analysis project Ga0206127, IMG submission 148646) | Pelagic subsurface seawater microbial communities from Kabeltonne, Helgoland, North Sea - Helgoland_Spring_Bloom_20160419_1 | ecosystem: Environmental > Aquatic > Marine > Epipelagic ...
AGACGTCTGAGACCCCCAAAAACACCTTTTGTGAGCAAGAGGTGTTTATACAACGCGCTTGGTGCAGCGAATGACCAATCAGTAACGGCAGACTTCAGTCCGGCATTGGATAAGCGCCGAAACCTTCATTTTTAAAAACGTCAGTTTAGTGATCGGCGCGCCCCGGCATAAGTGATCCATCGCAACACCCATTCAAATGGGCCAAGCTTGAACCAGCTCCGCCAGATCATTACGGCAATAATCAACACAATCGTCACCAAAACAGCGATGCCAGATGCGGTTGCGCGGTCAACTTGGCTCCACAGGCCCAAACCATAGGCTGAAAAGACGGTCGACAAGAGCATGGACTGACCCAAATAAATGCTCAGGCTTGATCCACCAGCGGCCAAAACTCGCGACATCATCGGTCCCGGTGCGCGCGATGCCATAGCGATCAGGCCAAGGTATCCCAAGGTCGAAACGGGTGCGACGATCATCGTAAGTGCAGCGCCAGGCCAAACGGGCCCCCATTGCCACAACCCCGCCCCCAGCAAGCTAATGCCAACACCCGGCAGCAGGCATAGGCGTCGGGCGCGACGCCACAGCGGATGCATGGCATCATCAATCATACCCGATTTCACAGATGCCAATCCAAGGCAAAACCAACCAAGCGCCGAGGTTCCCTGAATAATAAGGAACAGCGGCATAGTGAATGCAAAACCGATGCTTCTGAAAATCACAGCGTCAAGGAAACCGCCATTGCCGTAGGCCGCCTCTTCAAACCGGAAAATTTCTGCTGGTGTTTCCGAAGGCATAAAGAACAACGGCACCGCAATGAAAGGCTGCAGAACAAGCAGCACAATCCCAACTTTGACCAGCTTTTTCACAGCAAGGTTGCGCAGAAAAAACAGAATGGTGCCCGTTGCTGCATAAATGACCAGAATGTCCCCAGGAAAGAACAAGCACCCATGCGCTATTCCCAGCACGACAAGGCCAATCATACGGTTCCGATAGATGCGGCCAAACGGAATGTTTTGTCTTTCAGCAGATCGCATGAGAAACCCAAGACCCACCCCAAACATGTAGGAGAACAAGCCATAGGTCTTGAGCAGCGCCAGCCCGTTGACCAGCCATAGCGTTACAGAATCGCCAAATGTCTCTCCGGCGGGCTCAATAAAATCGTTCAGGGCTGTAAATGCTACGAACTGTACGTTCACAACCACTATTCCAAAGAGTGCGAAAAGCCGCAGGTGGTCTGGCATCAGGGCGCGATTACGTGTCGTCATAACGTCATTTCCTAACATGACCCCTGCTTCAAGTTCACGTGCGTTAGGCATCATCGCGTTGCTTTAGGGTAAAGTTCTTCTCAAATAATCGCTCCAGTTGCATGGCGCCATATGCCTTTCTGTCGACCAAGAGTAATTAAACGCGGCTGAGCATCACGCAAAAAGGCCGCCCTGTTCAGAGCGGCCTTTCCAAAATTCCGGCGTTGCGGATCATAGTCCGCAAGCAGCTTAATTCAGATCAGCTGCACGGGCTGCGTTCACTTCGGTCTCAGCCTCGGCCACGGCCTCTTGCAGTGCCGACAGAATTTCACCGCCGCGTGCTACGTTGCCAATGAACCAGTCATTCACAGGCGCTGCTGCGGCTGCAAAGGCTGCTTTTTGCGCGGGTGTCGGCACATAGAGATCGCCACCGCCAGCTACAAAGTCTTCATATGCCTGGATCGACTTGCGCTTTGGCGAAGCGAATGTCGCCTGTTGCAGCGCATAGAATCCGTCGACCACAACACGGCGCATGTCTTCGGGCATGCCCATGAACTTTTCGTTCGACATCCACCACAGTGCGCCCATATAGGCGTGACCGTCCAGCGTGACATATTGCAGACCAGCATCAGGGAACTTCATGCCCATAATGTCGGTGATGCCGTTTTTGGAACCCTCAACAACGCCAGTTTGGAACGATGTGAACAGCTCGGGCCATGGGATTGGAGTTGGGGACGCGCCCAGCGCCTTGACCAACTCCTGTGGCAGGTCGGCAACGACCGTACGAATTTTCAGGCCGTCCATGTCGGCAGGTTCGGCGACACGGCGTTGCGTGTTGGCAAAGTTGCGCCAGCCGCCAGTGTTACCAATTGTCATCAGGCGGATGGCACCACCAGAATCCTCAAGCGCCATGTCGCGCATTGTGCGGGTGAAATCGCCAGAAAGGACATGCTCGGCGATGCGGTCGTCTGCCATCAGGTATGGCAAATCCAAGACCTGCACGTAGGGGAAGATGCCTGATGCGCCGCCCGATGTCGAAATGTAGACATCGATCGAACCGTCGGCCACACCTTGCAGGCATTCCGCCCCGTTTGAACACAGCTGTGTCCCGATGAACAACTCTACGGCGATGGCACCGTTCGAGGCCGCTTCGACGTAGTTCTTGAATACGACCAGACCATCATAGTCTTCGTCGTTGGTGTTCGAGTTGGCGGTGGCGCGGATCGTATAATCCTGTGCCGATGCCATCATGGCCGATCCGGCGACAAGCGCCGCGGCCGTTAGGGTTTTAAGGGTCGTTTTGAGCATTTGGTTCAGTCCTCCCGTTAAGCTCTGGATAAGTATTAATTTGCAAACCCCGTCAGGCGGGGAATGGTCATGGAAATTGCAGGCACATAGGTGATCAAGAAAATCACTGCCACTTCAACCGCAAGGAAAGGCAGGATTGCCTTGGCTATGGTTTCGACCTTTTCTTTGCTGACTGCTGCAGCCACAAAAAGCACAAGCCCCATGGGCGGCGTCGCCAACCCCACGGTCAAATTCACGCTCATGATGATGGCGAAATGGATACTGTCTACACCCAAGTCCGTGAAGATGGGCGCAAGAATTGGGCCAAGGATGATAATCGCCGGCCCTGCATCGAGGAACATACCCACGATGAACAGCAACAGGTTGATCAGGAACAAAAGGATAAGCGGGTTTTCCGACAGCGTCAGAATATAATCCGCCAGTATCTGTGGCGCATAAGACAGCGACACAACCGTCTTGAATGCCATTGCCGCGCCAACCAGCAACAGCACCACTGCTGACGTCAGCCCCGCTCGGCTCAGAATATCGGGCAAATCCCTGAGCGACATGGTGCGTAGCACAAAAAACGCAACAAATAACGCATAGGCCACGGCGACTGCGGCCGCTTCGGTCGGTGTGAACACGCCACCAAGGATACCGCCAAGGATCAGCACAGGTGTTTGCAGCGGCACGATTGCGCGCTTGCAGATTGTGCGAAACTCTGAGCTGACCTGCGTGCGCAGGGCCAGCATCAGCGCGTGCGCTACGGCGAGGGCCCCAAGAAATGTCACCCATGTCATCAGGCCCGCGGTTTCAGGCAGCGGCGCGATAACCCAGATCAGCAGGCCTATGTTCAGCCGCACAAGGGCAAAAGACACCCATTTTTCCAGATTGCCAAGCTCGACTCCATCAAAGGCAACACGTTTCGCCGCAGGCAGGTCATAGCGGTCGGCGGTTACGCGGATCATGACCATGAGACCCACGCCCACAAGAATACCAGGCACGATGCCAGCAAGGAACAGCGCAGCAACACTTTCACCCATAACATAGGCATAAATGATCATGATGCCCGACGGTGGGATGATCGGGCCGATAACGGAACTTGCAGCCGTGATGGCCGCAGCGAAACGACGGGTATATCCCTCTTTCTCCATTGCGGGGATCAGCATGGACCCCAAGGCAGAGGTGTCAGCCACAGCCGAGCCGGACAGGCCCGCAAATAAGATCGACGACAAGACGTTGACCTGTGCCAAGCCGCCCCGCAAGTGGCCCATCAGCGCTTGGCTGAACTGTACAAGGCGGATGGTGATGCCGCCTTTGTTCATCAACTCACCTGCCAGCATAAAGAACGGGATCGCCATGAGCGGAAAGCTATCCATGCCGTTATAGACGTTCCGGTACAGCAGCGTGATGTCTTTTTCTTGCCCGTTCAGCCAAAGAAGCAAGCCGGGCGCGGCCAGCAGGCCAAAGAACACAGGCAATCCGATCAGCAAGAACAACAGGAACAGCGGAAGGAACCAAATCAACATTTATTCGCTCCCCGCTGCCATCTCGCCTAGATCAAGATCTGGCAATTTCGCGCCGCCGCCGAAGAACGTGACAATGCTGCGCAGGATCAATTCTACATTGACACTGAGCAAAAGGATGACCCCAACCAAAAGTGACAGCATCATCCAGCTTCGCGGCACTCTGAACCATCCATCAAAGGTGGGAAGGTAAAGCGAGGCGGTCGCGAAACGGCCTCCGAAACCAGTGACTTCGTTGTATCCAATCTGCACGGCTACAATCAGGATCATCAGCGAAATCACCAACAACAGCAAGCCAAGCAGCGCTGCAAAACGGCTGTTAAGAAATCCCGAGATCATATCAAGCGCGACAAAGCCACCACGCCTGAATGCCGTCGGAGCCATCAGACCCGTCATCCACATCATACAAAACCGGGCTGCTTCATCTGGCCAAGGCAAAGCGTTGTTAAAAACATAACGGGCGACCACCTGAATAAGGATCGCCGCGACCATAAGCGCGATGGCAATAATGCCCATCCCGCGCCCAATTCTTAGCACGAATGCATTCACTATGCTGATCGGCGTCAACACCGTCAGTAGTGCGCCCATGCGGGCCCCTCCCTTATGTCGCTGCCCGGCAGTTATGTCCGCCGTGGCTTTGGTGCGCTGTACCCCGCGCTTGGGTCTTGCCCCCGTTATGCGGGGTTTGAAATGGCCGAACCCTTGCGATCCGTCCTTGTATCTTAGCCTTGTGTGACGGTGCCGAAATCACCACCATAGAATGTAAGCGGCGCGCCATCGCGCATCTGTGTTCGCTGAACCTGACCAACGATAATGACGTGATCACCCGCGTCATGTGCTGCCACTCTGCGACATTCAAACCGTGCAAGGCAATGATCAATAATCGGAACTCCGTCAGAATTGATCTGAAACGGCTGTTCATCAAGAGCATGAACATTGCGCGCCACTTGCGTGCAAAGGTCACGCTGCTCGGCCGCCAGCACGTGAATGGCATAGTGGTTCGCCGCGTCAAAATAAGGAAACCGTCGGGCGCTGCGATCAACAGACCAGAGCACCAATGCCGGATCCAGCGATACAGATGAGAAACTGTTGGCAACGATGCAAACTGGCCCGTCGTTACTGGCAGCGGTGATGACCGTAATGCCGGTAGCAAACTTGCCAAACGCATCGCGCAACTGGCGGCTTGAGTTACGATCAGAAGAAAAGACAGTGGGCTGTTTGGGGCTTTGCATTGTCATCAAGCCACCTCATGCCCTAACGCAGCTTCATAAAGGCTGAACCACGTGGGACGGTCAAGCGTAACGCGGGTCGCATCGCTTATTCGCTTGATACGATCCAGATTGTTTGTGCCCATCACCGGAAGGATGCCCGCAGGATGTGCCAGAAGGAAGGCCACAGCAACAGCAGCGCGGTCCACGCCAAAGGCAGACGCAATTTCGTCCATTACGGCGTGCACCTTTTCATTGCCCGTCATCAGGCCGCCGCCACCAAGAGGTGACCAAGCCATAAGATGATGACCATGGCGCTGATGAAAGGCCAGATCACCATTGGTAAATGGCGCGATTTTCCCCAGAGAAATTTCGATTTGGTTGGTAACCAAAGGCGTTTTCATTGCCGATTGCAGCAGCTCGAAATCATAAGGCCGGAAGTTTGATACACCAACGTTCCCCACCTTGCCACTGGCCACTGCCTCATCCAGCGCTGCGCCAGTTTCATGGTGGTCCATGAACGGGTCCGGTCGGTGGATGAGCAAAAGGTCGATATGATCAATGGCCATATCGCTCAGCGAATTCTCGATCGACTGCATGATGTGCGCACGCGATGTATCGTAATATTTGCCCGGTGCTTTTGCATAACGACCAACGGGCGCCACGATGTCACACTTGGTCACAATTTCCATCTTGCCACGCAGGTCAGGATCAGCTTTGAGCGCTTGCCCCAAAACTGCCTCGGCAATGTAGCCGCCATAAATATCCGCTTGATCAAAAGTGGTGATACCCTGATCAAGGCAAGCATGAATCTTGGCCTGGACATGGCCTACGGACGTATCGACGTCATCGCCCAGTCGCCACATTCCGTAAACAATCCGGGAAAATTCAAGGTTTGGTGATAGTTGGACGCGGTCCATCAGCGGCGCTCTCCTGCGGCAAGGGGGGTTGCAGGCGCCTGTGCAGGCACCCGGCCATAGACATGGGGCAGAGAGCAGGTTTTCAAGTGCGGCATCACGCGCGCGCCAAAATGTTTTGCTTCGTCGATGTGAGGGTAGCCCGAAAAGATGAATGAACGGATGCCCATCTTTTTGTATTCTTCGATCTTGGACATGACCTGATCAGTGGAGCCGACTAGCGCGGCACCACAGCCTGATCTCGCCCGTCCCACGCCCGTCCAAAGGCCCGGCTCCACATAGCCGAACTTGTCGGCCAGCTCGCGCGCCTTGGCTTGATGCGCCACACCCAGCGAGATGGAATCGTGAGCCCGGTCGCGGATCAGCTTGCCATACTCATCATCCAGTTTGGACACGATGTAATCGGCATATTCGCGGGCTTCTACTTCGGTGTCGCGTACAATCATATGCACTCGCAGGCCGTAATCCAAAGTCCGATCATATGTCGCGGCCACCTTGTGAACGTCTCGCATACGGCTCTTGAGGTTTTCCACGGGTTCTGGCCACATTAGGTAAACGTCGCAATGCTGTCCGCATAATTCGAGCGCAGCAGGTGAATAGCCACCAAAATAAAGCAACGGGCCACCAGTCTGGTAAGGGCGCGCAGGATCTGTGGCAACCGCTTCAAAGTTATAGACATCGCCGTGATAATTGATTTCGTCTTGTGTCCAGGCCTGTTTGAGGATTTCGACAACTTCCCGCGAACGTTGGTAACGGTAATTGCTGTCAGCCTTTTCACCGGGGAAATCTGATGAAATGATGTTCACCGTTAGGCGACCCTCGAGCATGTGATCCAGCGTGGCGATGGTCCGCGCCAGCATGATTGGCTGCATCTCTCCACAGCGCACAGCGGCCAACATGTTGATCTTGTTCGTGATTGGGGCACAGCCCGCCACGAAAGACAGCGTGTCCTGACCCACCTGATATGACGAAGGGCACAGAATGTTGCGGAAGCCTTGCGCCTCGGCCTCTTTTACGATGTCGGAACAATGCGCCCAGCTTGAGCGCAGATCACCCTCTGGCACGCTAAGAAACTGGTAGTCGTCCGAGCAGAGCGCCGAAAACCACGATATCTCTGCTGCGTCGAGATCCGGAGACGTGATAGGGACAACTGTCATTTCCAAAGGTCTTTCGGTGTCTTTAATTTGGCACTTGCGTAACACTGTCATTTCTATAGATCAATAGTGTATCAATTTTCATTTCTCCGACACTGAAAGACCTCATGCCCCCGGCCAAACACTCACCCCAAGCGTTGCCGATCTATGTGCAGATCGCCGAATTGCTGACCCGTGATATCGTTGCCGGCCGTCTTATAGATGGCGAGCGGCTGCCGCCCGAGCGAGACATGGCTAAAGAGTTGGGCGTATCGGTGGGCACTTTGCGCAAAGCTCTGCGGGGCATGACCGACAAGGGGCTGATCGAACGGGTTCAGGGGTCGGGCAACTATATCCGCGCAGACGGAGATACCGGCACAGTTTATGCGATGTTCCGACTGGAACTGCTGAACGGAGGAGGCCTGCCACGTGCGCAGGTGCTGAGCGTGGACCTGCTGAACAAGCCTGACGATCTGCCCGCTTTTGGGACTGCCAAACAGGGAACGCGCATAAGACGTTTGCGCTCCCTGAATGACACAATCATGGGTGTCGAAGAAATTTGGCTGGATGCCGACGCTGGATTAGTGAAACAGGCAACAATGAGCGAATCGCTTTATGCAACTTATCGTCAAAACCTAGGCCTATGGATTCAGCGCGCCGAAGACAGGGTTAGTCTTGGGACCGTACCTGATTGGGCGCCTGATACGTTTACGCAATGCTGCGGCACGACCGTCGGCTATATCGAACGGTTCAGTTGGTCGGATGCAAGTGCACCAATCGAATTTTCTCGCACGTGGTTTGACCCTGCGCGCGCTGTCTATGTTCAACGACTTAAGTAAGGAACGCCGCAAATGGTACAACACGTACGCTATGGCATCATCGGATGCGGGATGATGGGGCAAGAGCATATACGCAACATCGCCCTGTTGCCCCACGCGTCGGTGGCCGCTTTTTATGAACCCGATGCCGGGATGAAAGCGCAGGCGCAAGCACTTTGCCCAAATGCCCGCGCAACGGACAGCCTGAATGCGTTGCTGGAAGTGCCGGAACTCGATTGTCTGCTGATCGTCAGCCCCAACTTCCGCCACGTAGAACAGATGGAGGCGATCCGCACCGTCCGCCCCCTGCCCCTGCTGGTCGAAAAGCCCTTGTTCACCGACCCGGCTGACACCATGCGATTGGCCAAATTTCGCGCCGATTATCCGGCGCCTGTCTGGGTCGCGATGGAATACCGCTACATGCCCGTGATTATCAAGTTTCTTGAAACGGCTGACGACACGACAGGCGGCATTCGCATGCTTTCGATCCGCGAGCATCGCTTTCCATTCCTCGAAAAGGTTGGTGATTGGAACCGGTTCAACCGTTTCACTGGCGGCACTTTTGTCGAGAAATGCTGCCATTTCTTTGATTTAATGCGCCTTGCGCTTGATGCTGATCCAATCCGAGTGATGGCATCGGCGACACAGGCGGTGAACCACCTCGACGAAGAGTATGATGGCACAGTGCCGGACATCTTTGACAGTGGCTATGTCATCGTGGATTTCGAAGGCGGCGCGCGCGCCATGCTTGAACTGTGCATGTTTGCCGACGGCAGCGCCTATCAAGAAGAATTGTCAGCCGTCGGTCCGAGCGGTAAGATCGAAGCCTTCGTGCCCGGGCCGGGCAGGTTCTGGCCCGCGCATCTGGGCGCCGCCCCTGTGGCCAAGCTGATCACTAGCCCGCGCGATCCACGCGGCCCGATCAGCCACGATATTCCTGTGGATCCCACCCTCTTGGAGGCGGGCGATCACAATGGATCGACCTATTATCAGCACCAACGCTTTGCCGCCTTGGTCCGTGGCGAGGCACAGGCCCCAGAGGTGTCGCTGAACGATGGCTGGGCCGCAGTTGCCATGGGTCTGGCAGCACAAGAAAGCGCCCGTACGGGTCAGTCGGTTGATCCACGCCAGTGGATGTAAATAGGCGGTACTGATTTCTACCGTAGTTTAAGGGCCTGTGATCATGATTTTGAGGGAGTATCCAAATTGATCATTTGCTGTGGCGACTCCCTTATTGACATGATGCCATTGCCAAATGGCACAGGCTTCGTGCCCTGCGTTGGTGGCGCCGTGCTGAATACATCTGTAGCCCTTGGTCGCCTTGGAGTACCAACTGGCTTAATAACCGGCCTGTCCTCGGACCCTTTTGGCAAAATGATCGAGGCCGCCTTAATCGCCAGCAACGTGAACACGGCCTATGTTATTCGCAGCGTCAGGAACACCACGCTAGCCTTTGTCCACCTGAAGGACGGGCGAGCGACATACACATTCTATGATGATAACACCGCGACCCGGGCCATTTACAGCGCCGACATACCCATGTTGCCAAATGATACTAAGTTGGTTTTCTTTGGCGGCATCAGCCTGTGCAATCCGCCAGTTGCAGACAGCTTGCTTGACCTTGCATTGGCCCAGCCTGCGGATCGAATCGTGATGATTGATCCCAATATCCGGCCCAGCTTCATCTCTGATCCAGCCGGGTATCGTACGCGACTGACGGCTTTGTTAAATCGAGCAGATATCGTGAAGCTGTCTGATGATGACATTCATTGGCTGATCAAAGGCGGCGCCACACTGCATGACAAAGGGCGCGCGGTGCTCGATATGGGCCCGAAGCTTCTGCTTCTGACTGAGGGTGGCGCCGGGGCAACAGCTTTGATCCACGGCAACATTCAGGCCAGCGTCGCTGCCAGCAAGGCAAATGTGATTGATACCGTCGGCGCAGGCGATACCTTCAACGCAGGGGTTATTACTGCCTTGCGCCGCGCTGGCGCTCTGACACCAGACGCCCTTGAAAAGTTGGACAAAACCGCTCTGACCGACATGCTCAGCCTTGCCAGCCGAGCGGCGGCTGTCACAGTATCACGCGTCGGCGCCAATCCTCCTTGGGCATCAGAACTCATGTAGATGAGAACGCCCGATATCGTTTTCCGAACACCCTATCAAATCCTAAATTCAACCTTGGAGCGAAGGTACAGGTGTGACATCAGATTGGTTAACACAACCAAGCTATTTCCTAAAAAAAATTATCGAAAAATTGAAATATATACTTGAAAATGTGATCTCACCTATACCATGGTATAGGCCATAAATGCGATTGTTTAAGTCATTTTACAAAAGGTTAATCACGAATCGCATAAGCGCAATACATTTTTAGAGGGTACTACAATGACAACCTATTCGATTACTGGCGTTCAGGTAGACAGAGACATCGATGACAATGTGATCAATGTCACGGATGTAGCGCTTGAACTTGTTTTTGCTCCGAACAGCACACCTATAGTCAGCTATAGCATCGACGCAGACAATCCCCCGACCGATGATGAACCTTTACCACTGGTGGACATTGATGGCGCAGGCATAATCGGTGCAACTATTGGCGACATAAACTTGGCGGACGACGCCAACGATTTTGACGATTACTTTGGGTTTGTTGACCATTCCGGCGGTCGATCGCATATCTTGAATTTCACCGACCGCCCCGTCGGAGCTGCGGCTACGGATTACATCTTTGTGTTTGGCGGTGATGCGCTTCCAGACGTTGTTGCATCTAACGATCCCGTTGCAGCGTGGCTGGCGCTGGATGAATCCATTACAAATGCTGGGCAATCATCGTCGCCGTTCGGTCCTGGCGACGAAATTTCGGTGGCAAATGTGCCAGATGTAAACATCACCGAAAACGATGTAATCCTTGGCAACGCCTATGATCAGACGCTGGATGGCGGCATTGGCAACGACAAGATTTATGGCGAAGGTGGCGACGACAATCTGATTGGTGGCGCCGGCAATGATACGCTGTATGGCGGCGGCGGTGAGAATGAGATGTATGGCGGTGCGGGTGATGACCTGTTCATTGTCGATGAGGACAGCGAGGGCGACGAGATCGGTCTTGGCCTTGGCAATGATACTGTCGACCTGACCAATATAAGCGAGTGGGTCGATATCTTTAATGTAGAAAGCGAAAATGCTGCCACCTTTACGCTCAATATGGCGAACAACACAGGGTCGATCAGCACCGGATCAGATGGCACCGCCACATTGCTGGGCGTGGAGAGCGCGGACGACATATATCTCGGCACCGATACGGACTCCAAGGATGATGTCTTCAACATCACTCAGGTCGAGGGTGGCTGGGTTGGATTGTACGGTAGAGGCGGCAACGACACATTTAACCTTGGTTCTAGCACCGGGGGTATCGTACGAATCGACCTGAACACATATTTCACAGACAGCACTATCGGTAATAATGTCAACCTGACCACTGGGACAATCAACGATGCCCTGGGCGGCACGGATACCATCACCGGGCAGGACGCCGTTAAAATCGAACTGCGCGGCTCGATGGTGAACGATACAATTTTGGGCAGTGACCGTGACGAACGGTTCATCCTGGGGGCAGGCGATGACACGCTGGATGCGGGCGGTGGCCAGGATTTGCTTCGCTATGACCGGAGCGGGGTCGACGCGGTGACCGTTGACCTTTCCGCGGGCACGGCGTCCGGCGTCTGGCGGGGCGAGGCATTCTCGCATTCCATCACGGGCATCGAAGAGGTGCGCGGTTCACGACAAGGCGATGACGTCATCACTGGCTCAGACGCGGCAGAGCGTTTTGAAGGCCGTGGCGGCGACGACACGATTGTTGGCGGCGGTGGGGACGACACGGTAGGGTTTCAAGCCGACCGTAGTGCTGCAACCGTGACCGATCTTGGCAACGGTCAAGTGCAGATTGCCAGTGGCGATGGCACCGATGTGATCTCGGGTGTTGAGAACTTTGCGTTCAATGACGGCACGGTCAATCTGGCAACGCTTTTGGGCAATGTATCAGACTCCGGTTCGACAACTATTACGTATGTTGGAACAGAGAACGACTTTATCGGGACGGCGTTTTTGGATGACGATAACAACACGTCTGTCGACATAGTGAGCAACACCGGCAACCAACTGGTGCTAAAGAATTCAGCAACTGGTTACACTTCAACATTGATCATCATCTTCTCTGGCGCCGCGGGGGAAGAAGTGCCCACAGGGGGCACCATTACTGGCATCTCTATTGTAGATGGCGATGGTGTTGCGCAGGGAACAATCACCGACATCAACTGGGACCTTGTTGAATTCTCGGATGCTTTGGACGCCGTTGCCGACAATGACAATGTGGCGCCTCTTGCCGATCTGTTCAGCAGCAACGGCACACTGACAGTTGACGGATCTGGGGCTACGGTTGCCCTTTATTCAGATGATTTGCTGGGTTCGGACATAACAACGCTATTGACCCAGCCAATGGATATCATTGGCAGTGACGGCGATGACTCGCTGATCGGGGGCGCCGGCGCTGATTACATCGAAGCAGGCGGCGGCAATGACACCATCGATGCGTCGATCGGTGCGGCAAGCTCTCAAAATTGGGGCGACTATATCAAGCCTGGTGCTGGAGCGAACACAATAATTGGTCATCAGGACCTGTTTGAAGTATCTAACGACGGCCTTGGTATTGGCTATCAGGACGTGTCGAACAGTGGTGGGATTATTCTGACTGTCGGGGAGAATGGCAGTGGCACAGCCGTGTCCAACACTGCGGGCGTGGTGAACGACACCTTCACATATGCGCACCGCTTTGATGGCACCCATCAGAACGATCGCTTTGAGGGATCTGCCAACAGCAACTGGGAAGGATGGGGCGGCAACGGCGGTGATGATACGATCAACGCTGGCGAGGGTTATGATGAACTGCTTTACCACTTCGACAGCAAAAGAGGCGGCAGCGGCGCAATTACGGTCAATTTTGAGACTGGTACGGCCACCGATGGTTTTGGCGATACCGACACATTCACCGGAATAGAAGCCGTGCGTGGTACGGCGCAAAACGACGTCTTTATTGGTTCAGAGGCGCTTGGCTTTATCAGCTACCGGGGGCTTGATGGAAATGATACCATCACCGGATCAACTGCGTGGGATCGCGCAGATTATAGTAAGGATGCAAACTATGGCGGTTCGGGTGCAATCACCGCTGACCTTAGCGCCGGTACAATTTTGGATGGATTTGGCACAACAGATCAGGTGTCAGATATTGATCAGGTGAGAGGCACAAACCAAGGCGACAGCATGACTGCTGCGGGGCTGCAACAAGGCATCCAATTTGAAGGACGCGATGGCAACGACACACTTACCGGAGGCGGTGGGGACGACACGATCTATGGCGGCAACAACTTTGACACCATCAGCGCAGGTGAGGGCAACGATGAAGTGCACGGCGGCAATGGTCGTGACCTGATCTTCCTTAACCAAGGCGACGATCTGTTTATCGACAATGGCCAAGGCGGAGAGTTGGGGCGCGACACGGTCTTTACCGGTTTGGGCAATGACACTGTCGAGGGCGGCAACGGCGACGATGTCTTCTTCGGCGAAGATGGCAACGACGTCATAAATGCGCGACTGGGCAACGACACGATCTATGGTGGCAACAACTTTGACACCATCAGCGCGGGTGCTGGTAATGATGAAGTGCACGGTGGCAATGGTCGTGACCTGATCTTCCTTAACCAAGGCGACGACATATATTACGATAATGGCCAAGGCGGAGAGTTGGGGCGCGACACGGTCTATACCGGTTTGGGCAATGACACTGTCGAAGGCGGCAATGGCGATGATCTCTTCTTTGGCGAGGCTGGTGATGACCTGATCTTTGCCCGACTCGGTGCAGACACGCTTGAGGGAGGCGCAGGCAACGACACGCTGAACGGTGGCGAGGGCGCGGATACCTTTGTCTTCGAGGCTGCGGATACCGGCACTGGCCAAGATATCGTGCAAGACTTTGAGCGCGGCACCGACACCCTAGAGATCCGTGGAGCTACTAAAGAGGATGTGTCGTATCTGTATAACAGCAGCACAGAACAGGTGACGGTAAGCATCAGTGGGGCTACGGCGTTCTTAGTCGAAAGTCAGGACAATTTGGCTGATTTTGGTATGGATGATATGAGCTTTGTCTAAACACCATATTAGGGGAGTATCCGAAACTCTGTGTATGAGGGTTGGCCCATGCGAGTTTCACGGGTCATTTGTTGAACCGTTCTGGATATAGGATAGCGAACTGGTTGCGCGCGGC
>Ga0206127_1003512_pt1 | contig 14446 bp, 22 predicted proteins | sample Helgoland_Spring_6_FD_148646 | JGI IMG/M metagenome (GOLD analysis project Ga0206127, IMG submission 148646) | Pelagic subsurface seawater microbial communities from Kabeltonne, Helgoland, North Sea - Helgoland_Spring_Bloom_20160419_1 | ecosystem: Environmental > Aquatic > Marine > Epipelagic ...
TTACCAGCAAATATTCTATTTGTTAGTGGTGACTGCATTATTCTAATCATTCGCCTTGCTCCTTTAGTTTTTCAATCTTCTTATCTTCGATAATCCTAGCAGCATTCATTTTGCGCTGCATAACGGCGTGTTGATGTTCTCTTGTTCGCGTATCATTACGAATTTTGATAAGTCTCAAAGCAACTTCTTCTGGTGATAATTCAATCATTGTTTCTATCCTCAATTGATGTCAAGTATTCCTGATAATGCTCACAAGCAATGTCTGTAGGCGTTTTTTTTACTTCATGTGAGTCAAAATTAATATCAAACGCCATTTCTAAAAACAGCGTTTCGTTTTCTTCCATAAAGTTTTTAAAAGAAATTGGTATCATTTTACAGACTCCAGATTTAAAAGTTTATCATTAGCAACTTCAAGCAATGCAGCTAAATCGGCCTCAAGCACCATCAAAACAGTGTCGTTGTGTTCATGTCCTTCAATGATTGCTATCGTGTCAGATATTGAATGAAACAGGCTTTCAACTAATAATAAAAGCTCTGACACTTTGTAATTACACAACCTGTTATCGCATTGCAGTTGTGCAATTTTATTACGCAATTGGCGCGGGGTGGTAGGTGATGGTATCTTCATTGTAATCTCCAAAAGTGAAGCCCCGTAGGGGTTATGCTCTTACAGGTTTTTCAATGTCAGAAATACTGACTTTGATTAACGGTGCGCCATACGTTACACATTCTAAGATTGCAACAGACTCACCGAGAATGTTTTTAATTGCAACTACTTCAAATGTAGCGTTAAGCCCTGACACTGTACCTTTTAACTTTTTGCCTATTAATGCTTTCATTTTAATTCCTTGGGGTTGTTTTGTTTCAGTACCGATACCTTATTACATACAAATTAAGCTGTAAAGCTTTTTTAAAAGGATTGTTTATAAAAGCATCTCTTGGCACGATTCGCTTTTTTCCTTTTCATCCTTTAACACTCTGCACCAATGGCTTATATGCGGTTGGAAGCCTAAAGCGTATAAATGCAAATCATTATTAAGTATCGCCATTGCGACCGCCTTGTAACTAGGAACGCGCATTGATTTCATTAATCCGCTTGGCACTTCATCTGGTATTCCATTAGAGTAGCATCTGCCCTCCCAAACCTTCTCGTAGCTCTGCACTCTCGATATACATGTTTTCCCATGATGATATTGCTCTGATTGCTTCCTTATTTGCCAAATATTGTTGCTCATGATTTAAACCCTTCCAAGCTTGTCTTGTTATGTCCTCTGGTATATTTAAAGCCAAAGCGACTGCAGCATGACCTATCCATGCCTTTCTGTTCATATAGTAGTCTGTCAGTGCGTTCTCGCAACTAATAGGCCATTCATTGATTACTCGAGTCATGTAAAACCCATAAAGCTTATGGCTACCTGTAAAGTCCATAGCTACAAGTGTTGATTTTTTCCTGTCTGGGATTGATCCCCACATGTTGTGGGAAACCTCCTCCCAGCTCTCGTATAGATGCCAGACTCTATTAAACTTCTTCATCGTCTTCTATTGACCATGAATCTGAAAAATCCTTGTTCTGAAATAATGATGCCAAACCAGTTATTTGCTTAAGCCTTAAAAGCTCATCAGCACTCATACCTATATGTTGGCATATCCATCTATCACCCTTACCCATTTCAACAAGCTCTGAGACTATGGTGCTCATTAGTTCAATGTTGTGCGATCCCCTAGCTCGGTTATGTCGAATTGTCGATGCCATTCTGTCGTGCATTTCTTTATCAAGAACAACGCAAGGCAAAACGCCGCCTTCACGCTCTAAGATACGCTTTGAATTTTTAAGAGTTAGAAACCTGTGGAATCCGTCTATAACTACATACTTATCATTTTCTTTATCGTAAACGGTCACTACTGGCTGCGTGTATCCATCTTCCCATATGGAAGTTTCAAGCAATGCCATTTCAGGTGGCGCAACACTGTTAGGGTTGTAGTCATTCGCCGTTACCTTTTCAATTGGTACTGGTATTACGTTGTAAACTGGTGATTTATAAGTCATGTTAGTTGCTCCCATCTGTTGAATATGAACCATCTTCTCTGTGAACTTCTCTTGAAACAAGTGGAGGATTCCACCCGCAAATCAAAACGGTTTCTTCCATTGCCTGAAAATAATGAGGTTCGTTTTTGTCAAGAATATAAGTATCACCTGGTCTTATCCAATACTCGTTACCGCTTATAGTACATGTCAGTATTGCCAGGCCTTTTATGCAATAACAAGCCTCTTGGTGATGCTTGTAATGCTGAAATACCTTTCCGGCTTCTGGCATTATTGTTGTTCTTGTGAGGCCGAACCCCATACCGTCACGCGCCAATAATATTCTATGACTAACCCCAGCATGAAACTCAACGACTCTTTCTTTTTCCAAATTTTTATAGTTAACAATTTTCATTTTTTATCCCCTAATACTTTGTATTTTTCCATTATTGAACGCTGTCTTTTTGCTTGTGTATGGGTTGGTTGTAACCCCATATATTTGCATGTGTGATCGTTTTTTAGGATGGTTATTGCAAAACGCTTCCAGCTTGTAACGTTGCTATTATTCTTTTTCATTCCATCAACATGGTCTGGTGGCACTGGTATTCTAACCCTTAATAAACGTCCAGACCCATGAGGGGTCACTCCATTTATATTGAACCTAACTCCATTCCTTGAAAGCTCGCTTATTGTTTCATTGTCTAGGCCACGCCCCACTCTTGCCCAATATTTTATAGATTGAACGAAGCGAATTTTAAAATTTTCAGCGGACTCCATTGGTAGCGTATCGAGCAAAAACTTAACGAATGATTTCCATGTATGTCCTTTAGGTAAGCTAACGCTCTTGTAATCAAGTTGCTTTCCATATGTAGCCACAAAGTTAGCGCCTTGAACCCTAGCGCAAAGCCTAGCCCATATATGTGGGTTTATAACTCGATAAAGACTAAGACTTCCCTTTGCTTCACTCATGAATGGAGATGCAACACGCATTGAGTGTAGCGGTATGCCAGCCTTATAAAAAATATCGTAAAGCTCATTGTAGTTCCATTCAAACTTGTCATTAGCTATCCAGACATCCTCTGTTTTCCAATCGTAAACAGGATAAACATTATAGGTATGCGCGGTATTCTTTTTTGTCCAAGGCTTGCCGTCAACCATTTGCTTTCTTTCGTTCATTATCGCCCTGAATCTGTTTAGGCTTTCCTGGGTTCTAATTCCTATCATGTTGGCGCATGATTTACCTTGGCTGTACCATTCTGCAAACATGTCCCAGAAATGATCGTATTGCATATCTTCTTCGAATAAATCACCGAACGGATGATTGTCGATATTAACAATGTAGTCATCTTCAAACATAGGGCGGATCCATCTATGCTTATCCCTTTCACCCCAGCATTGCCAATCCATGTGGTAAGCGGAAACAGTGCAAGGCAATGTGATTGGCAAGCAGCACCAATATATATCTAAAACGTCACGATTATCTCGCATCATTTCGTGCATAAATTTGATTGATTCATCATAGTTTGCTTCATTGTCCATGATTTGAATACCAAGCTTCCTACCATTAATTACATCGGGGTTTTCCTTCATGTATTTAATAGTTAGATTCAACATCACGCCAGAATCTTTTCCTCCTGAAAATGAAAGGTAAACCCTTTCAAAGTTCTTCCATGTGAAATCAATGCGCTCGTATGCGGCATCAAAAACATTCTTATTTTTATCCCATACTCTTTTCATTTTTTCTTCCTTACTAATTAAACTTGAGATTAAAATAATTCATTTAAAACATTATGTAAAGACTTTTTTAAAAGGTTTTAAATATTATTTTAGCCATGTGTGAAACATCATCATAAAAAGCGGGTTGATCTTCTTTTACCATTTCCAATGCTTGCGCCCTACCTGCTCTTGTCGCGTGACTTGCAACACAGTAAGCAAGATTGTATACGGACACTCTTAACCATGCTTGAACGTCACTGTGTGCGTCATTTGCAGACAGTTTACCCGCTAACACCTGTTCGAGTTGTTTGTTTATTTCTTCCATTGTTCTAGTGCCTCCAGTGCTGCTTTGTAACCTAGGGCAACACATACAAAAGCGCCGTTGTTTTTACAGTTTTCAAGATATTCTATTTGATTTGGTTGCCATTTTGACATTGTGTGATCTTGTCGTTTCAGTTCACAAACAAAAGTGGGGTTGCCGGGGATTATGATGTCACTAGCGCCTGCTGTCATACCTTCGGCTTTTTGTTTTTGTGTCTGCTGTATTGAGCGTTTACCTTCATTGCGTGGGTGAATTGCTATTGCACCTAGCTTTGGGTATTCACGACGAAGCACATTAAAAAACGTTATTTGCTCTGACGACTCAGGCGGACACTTTTTATTTCTATATGTTTTATCACCGTAAACTTTAAGCCAGCTGTTGAATTTCATCTTCGCCCCTGTTGTAGTTAAACACCCTATAAAATTTGCTGGATCTGTCTTTCTCGCTTGTTATCGTTTTTGGCATAATACCTTCAAAATCGTCTATTTTATCCATAAATAATTGCGGTGATTCAATGTAGTGACCAAACACAGCACCACAAAATAACTCCCAAATTCGCATATTGCGTGAGTTTTTGCTGGGCGAATGCCAAACGGGGAACGTTGCAAACTCGGTCGTATAGTCAACACGAACAGATTCATTGCCAGCTTTGCTTGTCCATAATTGACAGCGCCATGCAATCACTTTGTCAGTGCTAACTGTATACGGATCGGATTTCATACGCTTAAAATCTAATATCAACTTTTCGTTTGGATCAATTAATTCACCTTTGCACTTTTCACAATATCGGGCTGCAATATCATTTTTATGATCACATTCTAAACACTGTTTAAATGACCATCTGTAGTTACATCGTTCGGCATTACCTTTGATTAATTCTTGCCCGTAACACCTGCGACCGTGATGCGCTGGCGTTGGTTTTTCATCTATTAATATATGATTACCTTCCAAGTCTACAAAATACCCGTTAGCGTCATGATCAAAGCGTTCTGGGTTGTCTCTACCTTTGAAGGTATTTTTAATGTTACAATCTGGACAAACTGCATCCATATCAAACGATTCACTGACTTTGTACCTTGCCTCAATTTTAGGGTTAAACAAGTCACCATCAGGGCAGTGGTTTTCGATGTTTCCGGCATAGTCCAGAACCAAGCAATCATTTTTACCGGCGCATAGGCGCAAACCTCGGCCGATTATTTGCTGCATTAGACCAACTGAGTCGGTAGAGCGAAGTAGTGCAACAACGTCAACATGCTCGGCATCAAAACCAGTGGTTAGCACTGAGACGTTTACTAGGTATTTATATTTGCGAGCTTTGAAGTCCTCTATTATTCGTTCGCGTTCTTTGCTGCCAGTTTTACCAGTGACTAGCTTGCTATTTTCAGGCGGTAGGCTTGCAAGGGCTTCTTGTGCGTGTTGGATTGTGGCGCAGAATATCATCACACCATTTCTGTTTTGCGCTATGTCTACTACCTCAGAGATGATCATGCTGGTTTTGCGTCCTTGGCCTTCAAACGCTTGTTCATATTCGGCGGCAGTGTGGTTGATGATGCCTGTTGTGTCATAAACTTGCGCGTGAACGGGTTCGGCGTGTGGCTTTGTTAGGAATCCCATTTCAATTAATTCACTGGCAGTTATTTTGTAAACAAGCGTATTGAAATAAGGATCTTTTGTTTGAAAATCTGGCAGTGGTTCACCTTGTTCATTGTATTGATATATATAACCATCACCCAATCTGTACGGTGTCGCGGTAAGCCCTATGACACGTATTTTTTTATTCTTGGCTCGCATTTCTTCAATAATTTGTTTTACAGTTGGCGTGATACCGTGTGCTTCATCTATGACTATTGCAGCAAAGTTGTTACCAAACTTTTCTATTGAATTTAAAACGGTACGAGGTGAGCCAAACACAACATCATGTGTTAAAGACTTGCTAACACTGGCGCAATAAATTGATGCCGGGTTGCCAGTTGCTAAGTATTTTTTGTGGTTTTGCGTGATCAACTCTTTGGACGGAGCAAGACACAATACCTTTTTGCTACTGTTTGTGTGAATCCATTCTGCTATCGCGGCGATTATGTGGGATTTACCTGCACCTGTCGCGGCTTCAATCAGGCATGGTTCAAAGCATTTTTTTATGTATGTGATGGCGGCATCAAAAGCCGCCTGTTGATATGGGCGGAGCATTATTTTACCAGCCAGTATGATGTTGATTTGCCTCGATACGGTTCTAGGTCAGCACCAGGTAACAGGTCTTTAATTGCTTTTGCATATGAAACAGAGCCTTTTTTCTCAACTGGTGATACTAGCAAACCGCTAATGTTGCATTTATTACCGTCTGCTAATGCTATCAAATCATTTTTTGCAGTTTCAACAGCTTGCTTGGCCAATTCTAAATGTGCTTTTGCGGTGTTGTATGCTGTTGCTAGTTTGTCAGCTTTTACGCTTTTAACGAGTGGCGCTAAATGTTTGTCAGGACTTTTGCATTCAATTAAAAATTGATCATGAAACGCTTTTAACTTGGGTATATTTACATCAATCCAATCTTGATCCAGTTCATATTCTTCAAGATTGTCAGCATAAGGCGACCATTGATAAAAATAACATTTTGTGCGCTGGCTGCAATACATCTCGATTTGTGTTTGTGCATAATAATGCGGTTGATCAAGTGCTGATTTAAAATCTGGATCAACATCGTGACGTTTTCCAAAAGGGCATTTTATTTCCACTACTGCGTCATCATTTATAAATCCATCAGGTGACGCACCCAACCAATCATGATCAACATGTACAATAAATCCAACTTCTTCGACATTGAAACCAGTTGTCATTTCTAAATCTTTAGTAGCATTTGGCTCATTTGTCACGCCGTATTCTGTCGCAATGTTTCCTGTAAATTCAGACTCAGCGCCAAAGTGACTGCGTACCATTGTTCGCATTGCATCTTCTGGTGTTGACCAAGGATTGACACCAAGTACAGCACCAACCATCGAGCCTGTGACCCTGCCCTTTCTAGCGTTAAACCATTCTGTTGATCTTTGTTCCATTATTATTCCTTAATTATTTTGTTATAATTTTTTTTGCTTTTCAAGCATGTCAATTTCAGCCATGTCATCAATGATGGAGTAAGCTCTTTTTGATATGTCAAAATCCATATTTCTTTCATGGCAAGACAAATACAGGTCTGAAAATATTAAAGATTTTGGGTTTTCTAAATGTCGGTCACAACTTCCTTTGTAGTTATCATTATTGCGCCTAGATTGATCTATGTTTGCTTTTAAATCACTACCGCCAAACTCCAAATCAAACCCATGCTGAAATTCACGATCACATATTTTTTGATAAGAACCATTTTTGCACGTAGCTAATTTTGATGTTTTTATTGTTAGTATTTTTTTGCCTGTTCGCTTAACATATTTTGCAAATCTTTTACCAAGCCAGCCTGAAAAATAATAATCGTATTCATAGACACGATTACCATAAGTTGCTTGTATCCCTCGTTTACTTCCATGCATAACCGAGATGTTAGAGTCACTAAAAAAAACACGTGGCTTTTTGTATGATAACTTATCAATAACTGGTATCCCGCATATATACCCATTTTCTAAATCAACCGATTCTTTATATATATCCACCCAGCAAACACCAGCGGCTGAATGCTCAGCAACTCTATAACGATTATTAAAGTCACGATCTTCATTGAATGCCAACACAATTCAACCCTCCAAAAGCTTAATAACTTGTCCATCCTCAAGAGTTAAGTTTTCGTTAGCATAAACTCGCATATCCCATTCTTGCTTTATGCTTTTATGCAATTCAGTGGATATCGCCGCAACAGCGTTTGCTTGTGATACATTTACCCGGCCTTCCAAAACACCTTCTATAGTTGCCAAAAGTGCGCCCCTTAAATCCTGTGCGTTTATTATTTTTCTTTCTTTCATTTTAATTATCCCTCAAAAAAAGGGCGCATATAGCGCCCAGTTAAATTAAAAACCTATGTCGTCATCATCAAATTCAACGGCTGGTTGTGGGGTCGGCGCAACTTTTGACTTTAACGGGCTTACTGAACTAATCCAGTTACCTGTCATTTCGTCGCTGCCATCTTCGGGTTTGATCTTCCAAACCTGTAACAGCAAGGCCATTGGCTTATTAAGCAAGTGCTTTTGCAAATCAGAGTCGCTAGGTTCACCAGCAGTTTTTAACAATCCGCCGCCAGCGTTTACTGCAATAGCCCCTAGCATTTTTTTAGCTTTTTCGCTTTTTGCCGGGTCGTTTACTTTAATTTTCTGGAATATTTTACGATTTTTATAATCTGCTGGCGCTAAAACTGTCCAGCGCAAACTAATGTATTCTTCGCCGTCGTAGCTGTCCCATTTTGCTTCATCAATTGCAGCTTTTACCTGTGTCTTTGCTGGGATTGGCTCAATAGATCCGCCGCCTGTTTCAACTGTACCTGTACTTGCCAGTGCTTCTGTAGTCCAAAATGACATAATTATTTACTCTCTTTTTTAGTGGGGTTTAATGATTTGATAAATGGTAAAAATGGGTTAACGCCTTGCGCCACTTCCAAATCTTCTGATATTCCATAACGGTTTTTACTAACTTGCGCCGCACCTGTGTAACAAACAGCAATACGGTTGCCAGTTGATATGGCTTTTTTGCGGTCGCCGTCACCAGTTGTGAATGTTTCTAATTTTAGATATGCAACTAGATCAACGTTATCAACATAATGTGGAGTACATTTTTTATGAAGTCGCAATTCGTAGCGGCTATACGGGTCTTGATCAGGCAATTCAATTGTTGATACATCGCTATGTGCAATAAATGCAACATGCAAATTGCGCTTTTCATTCAAAGCTTTTGCAGCTTTTCTGACTCTGCCATGTAAAGCAGACACAGCAAGATACCCAGCGCCATAACCGCCGTTTGCTTGCGCCAGGCTTTTTGGTTGCTTTGGATCATTTGCTATAACGTATTCAGCAAACAAGGTTTCCAACTGTGTTATTGAATCAATAACAACTGTTTTATAGTCGTGTGGCTCAGTTATTAAAGCGGTTAGCTGTTCCCATAACTGATCAACTTTTGAGATGACTGGAAAGGCATCAGGGCGGTTTGCTTCTGGTACTGCTTGTAATCCGTCTTCTATACGAATAAATATAGGTTTTGGAAATGTAGCACCAAGCGTGGTTTTGCCTGTTCCTGCATCACCTGTAATGGTACAGATAACAGAACGGTCTGCGGGTTTGCTAATGGTAGATAGTAATGACATTAATTTGTCCTCCTCTTTTCTTTCTACGCTGTAAATACTATTTTAATTAAAACGTGTTGTAAAGCTTTATTTAAAATATATTTTAAAGTAGTATGCACAAACATTAACTATATAAAGAGAAATAAAATGAAATCAGCATCGCAAGTAAAACAGCAGCAAGCGGACAAACTAATGAAGCTATTGGCTTGGATTGGTAGCAGAAAACGACTTGCTGATGAATGTGGTGTGACTCCACAATCTGTTTATTACTGGGTAAAGAGAGGCCGTATATCAGCACAACACGCCACTATTGTTGAGCGTAAAACAGACGGTTTATTTAAACGCGCAGATTTGCGGCCTGATGTCGCAGAATGGAAGGAGGAAATATAATTGAACATGAACAACACAACAACGCCAGAAAGTGAGCAAGATTGTGCGCAAACGCCTTGGTGGTTTATTAAATCATTACAGAATTTTACAAATATGATTATTGAATTAGATGTTTGCGCCGCTCCAAATACTGCAAAATGCGAAACCTTTTATTCATTAGAGAATGATCAAGACGCTTTTAAATTACCGTGGAAGCGCGTTAATTTTTGTAATCCGCCGTATTCTGATATAGCGCCGTGGGTTAAAGAAGCAACTTCAGAATCATTTATTGGAAACATAACAATGATGTTAATACCTGACAAACCAGAAGTAGGTTATACAAGGTTAGCGCGTCAATATGCTGACACTGTGATCCATATGCCTTTTAGATTGGGTTTTCTACGACCAGACGGAAGCGAATTTCTAGATAAAAACGGCAAAAAACAGGGTTCGAAGTTTCCCGTTTGTATTTACATTTTCACGCCGCAGGGTTTACGGATGCCAATCCGCGATGTTTATCACGATTTTAGAATAGGGTACAAACAATGAAACACGATGCAGTCAACCATCCAAAACACTACACAGGCCACCCCAGCGGCATAGAGTGTATCCAGGTAGCAAAATTTCATAGCTTTTGTATTGGTAATGCTATAAAATACATATGGAGGCATGAAAAGAAAGGTAAGCCGATTGAAGATTTGCAAAAAGCGGCTTGGTATATTAATGAGGAAATTAAAAAATATGAAATTAGTAAATCTGGTAAATAAGCGTTATGCAATGCTAACGGTAATAAAAAGAGAGGGTACTAATCCCTCAAAACATCCGACATGGCAATGCTTATGTGACTGTGGGAACCTCACCGTGGTAACTGGAAGCAATTTAAAAAGCGGTGGTACAAAATCTTGTGGTTGTTTAAAGTTGAATGATGGTAAAGCGTTTAACGCCATCGATATTGTGGGTGAACGCTACGGTAAACTTACTATTACCTCGTTGAATAAGCGCGAGAAAGGCACAGCCTATTGGGATTGTGTTTGCGATTGCGGAGGAAGTAATATTTTACCCACAGGGCATTTACGCTCCGGTCATACTCAATCTTGTGGATGTTTAGTTTCTGAAACATCTAGGATAAATGCATATAAAAATTTAGCAGGGAAGAAAAAAGTAGCACCTAACGGCACTCTTTCAAAACGAATTGGACTTGATAGATATATAAGAATTCACGATAAAGAACATGCAAGGTCTAGTGGCGGGTTTGTTCTTGAACATATAAAAGTAATGGAGGAAAAAATAGGTAGAAGTTTATTAGGTAAAGAAAATGTACATCATATAAACGGCGATAGGGGAGATAATCGACCTGAGAATCTAGAGTTATGGAGCACTTCACAACCACCAGGTCAAAGGATTTGGGAGAAAGCAAAGCATTATATTGGATTTTTAAATGAATATGAATTTAAATTTAATGAGATTGGATCACAGGATTTGGAAAAAGCCATTTGGTATATTCAACGGGAATTAGAAAAAAGGAAAATTAAATGAATCAAAACGATTATATAAAAGCAGGGCTGAAAATATTCGGCCTTTATGGGTTTACGGGTGATCAATGCGATTGCCCTAACCCGCATTGTGACGCAGCAGGAAAACACCCGATTACTTCAAACTGGCAGCACACACCTGATTGGTCACAAGAGCAGTTAGAAACAATGGAAGAAATGGGGCAGTTTGACAGCGGTTTTGGCGTGTTATGCACTGGCTATTTAGTTGTTGACGTTGATGCAAGAAATGAAGGCGTTGATGCTTTTATGGATTTATGCCGCGATTTAAAAATTGACTTATTATCAGAGGCAGGCTTTGCGGTTAAAACTGGATCAGGTGGTGGATCGATGCACCTGTATTTTAAAGTGCCAGAGAAAACAGCACTGGCGCAGCACCATGAAAATTATAAAGGCATCGATTTTAAATCATCAGGCTATGTTGTAGGCGCAGAGTCAAAACATAAAAGTGGCGCATTATATGAGTGTTTGCATGGTTCACCATCTGACATAAAAGAAGCACCAATTTCATTGCTTGAGCTGTTAGCTAAACCAGAATATCACCGCGCAGAATATAACGGCGTACAAATGGACGTGACAGACGACGACATTATAAATATGCTGAACTGTTACAAAAATGCTGATGTTGATTACGAGGAATGGATCAGATGTGGTATGGCAATCCATCACGTCACAAACGGTGACGGGTTCGGAATTTGGGACGAGTGGAGTAAAGCAAGCGAGAAATACGATTTTACAATGATGCGCAAACGCTGGCACTCGTTTGGGAAATCTGCAAACCCGGTGACACTTGGCAGCTTAATACATTACGCAGAGAAAAACGGTTATGTTCAATCAGTAGAATTCACCAGCGACCTGGTAGAAGAAGATCCAGTTGCTACCTTAGATACCCAAGGAATTGATTTAAAAAGGCCACCCGGTTTTGTTGGCGAGCTTACAAAGTGGATCAACGGACAATGTTTATATCCCCGTGAAAACCTAGCTGTAGCCGCAGCATTAACGGCAGTCGGTAACATTGCAGGTATGAGAACAAAAGACGCGCATGACGGCATGACCGCGAACATGTTTAGTTTTTGTATAGCTGGTAGCTCAACAGGCAAAGAAGCGGTGCAAAAAGCTTACAATCAAATCCTAAAAACAGCGGGTATTGCATCGGCTACACACGGCGCAATTAAATCAGAGCAGGAGATCATTAGAAACTTAACTAGACATCAGGCTAGTTATTATTGTATTGATGAATTTGGTTTGGTGCTGCGTAAAATAATGAATGCTTCAAAAGGTGGCGCTAGTTATCTTGAAGGTGTGATCGGTTTGGTAATGTCAATTTACAGCAAAGCGGATTCTTTTTTACCAGTATCAGGTGATGTAAAAGACGCGATAAAAAAAGAGCTAAACGACGAGGCCGCAAAATGCCGCAAAAAAATAGATGAAAATGAAGATAAACATGGCAGGTATACAGCAAGACTGCCGCAGGTTGAACGCGCATTGTCATCAATTGACCAAGGCTTAGAGCGACCATTTATATCAATTCTAGGGTTTACCACTCCAGTGACATTTAATGCACTGATGGAATATGAGAGCGCAACGAACGGGTTTTTATCACGTGCAATGATATTCGACGAGCCAGAAAACAATCCAAAAAGAAAGGCAAACTATAAACGCTCAGAGATGGGCGAGCAAATGCAAAATGCCATTTCCAACATGTACAATCCAGGTTCATTTAATGCACTGGATTTTGAATCACGTGTCGAGTTTTACGACGAACAACACAAAATTGAAACAAGGCCAGATGCGGCTTTAATGCTTGATGAGGTTTACCAATCATTCTGGGATATGGCAGAAGCGGCACAAAGTGATTCAGGTCTAGAAGCAATCCCAAGGCGCGGGTATGAACTTGTTGGAAAGGTTAGCCATATACTTGCTATACCTGATGGCGTTCGCACGTCTGAGCATGTCAGGTGGGCTTATGCGCTAGTGTTAGACGACATAAACAGGAAGATCCGCCTAGCTTATTCAAACATGAAAGAAAAGGAAGCACCTGGTGACTCAATAGCCATGAAAATTCAATCACTGCTAATCGGTTTTGATGAGCCTCAAACAGCAGGCGTGATCGCTAACAGATGCAGACCACATAAAAAAGAACAGGTCAACCAGATACTTGAACAACTTGTCGATGCTGGAAAAGTATCAAAAGCCAAAGGGAAACGCGGTTTTAGGTATGAGCTTTCATAACTAATAATTGTACGTTTTTTAAACAAAAGCCGCTTAAATGCGGTTTTTTTATGTCTTACGTAGTTAATCTAGTTTAAAAAAGATAATGGTTTACTAGCATGAAAGCTATATTTGGCGCGGGTTACAGGCTATTTAGTGAAAATAAATATTAATCCTTATATAGATACACAATAAAAAGATATTCACTACATGGTATAAAACACAAATTATGCCCTCTAAGGTATTAAATAAATATAGATAATTAGTATTATGCATTTATTTAATAAATTCATTATTAATATATTAATATATTAATATATAATTAACTAATATAAATAAAAAGACTTATAAATCAAAGTGTTATGTTTTTTAAATGTAGTAAATGCTGTAACTATGTATTACTAGGTTAACTAAGTAACGTTTTTAATCTGTTTTACTATTAATTTACTTTAAAATTTTATATAATTTATTTTTAATAAATAAAAGCGAATGATTATGGAATTTAATTTTGGAAGTTTATCAAGCAAAATAAGAGAGCAAATTAATAGTTTAGAGGTTGGACAAAGCAAAGTTGTAGAACCATTTGGAAAAGATTCTTATCAGCTTAGTTCTGTTACTCAGGCGATAGGCAGGTCACTTAACAGAAAATTTAGTTTAAAAACAAACAAAGAAAATAGCGAAATAACAGTGACTAGGGTTTCTTTGGTTAACCCACCAATTAATTACACCAAGTTCATTCAATCACAAATAGAAAAAATGGGCGTTGATGTAACAAAGGTTCTTAGAACCAAAGGAAAAGATACGTTTGGGTGTTCCCCTTTTGTATCTTCAATCGGTAGAAAGCTTGGCAGAAAATACAAACTAAAAACAGATAAAGAAACGAACACGATTTGGGTTGGTAGAGAATCTTAATATTTAAATACAAATAAGTGTTTACATTCTAATTTGTATTTACTATTATATTGTTACTGAAACAAAACAAGCAGGAAGAAAAAAAATGAAAACAT
>Ga0206127_1003513_pt1 | contig 14446 bp, 9 predicted proteins | sample Helgoland_Spring_6_FD_148646 | JGI IMG/M metagenome (GOLD analysis project Ga0206127, IMG submission 148646) | Pelagic subsurface seawater microbial communities from Kabeltonne, Helgoland, North Sea - Helgoland_Spring_Bloom_20160419_1 | ecosystem: Environmental > Aquatic > Marine > Epipelagic ...
CCCGTTGGCGTAAGTGAGTGCTTTGGTATCCGCCGCCCAACCCGCATCACGCAGTTGTTGGTCGATAATAAAACGGGTTTCTTTTTCTGATAAGTCTAAACGACGGGCTGCGGCTCGTTGGGTGATTTCCTGTTTATAGGCTTTACGCTCACTTGCGGTTTTCTGGGCTAGTTCATCATCTTTTTCCTTAAGCTGTACTTCAAGGGCCGCTACTCGCGCTTGCGTTTGCGCTTCGGTTTCTTGTTGTTTACCTTCAAGTATGGCGACGTAACCATTGAGTGCGATTAATTTATTTTTATTGGCGGCTAATTCAGTATCGGTTTGTGCATTAGAATTTAAAGCTTGCTGCAAGGCTTGTTTGAGTTCGGTGACTTCTACTTCGTATTCAGCTTCTTGACCACTTTGCGGCAGCGCAAATAGTGGCGCGGCAAAGTCGACATCCTTTTTGACTAAGCGGTAGTACCAAACGCTTAAACGAAACGCCAAGCGTAATGCCATTTCTGCATCATCTAAATCGTTATGGTACTCATGCACGGCCTGGTTGCCGACTTTGCGCAACATGTGAAAAACGTTAATGATGGAGTCATCTACCCAGGAAACTTTGGCAAGCTCTCGCACTAATTCAATTTGGGTTGGCGGGAGTTCAATATCAAGTAGCTTGGCAATGTGCTTAGCGGAGGCTTCGCCAAACATGCGTAACTTGACTAGGGTGGTATTGGGGTCGTCAGGAAAGTTCTTTTCCGCTGCCAAAGCAATGCGGTAAAGAATGTCATTAACACCTTTTAAAAACTCAAAGTTCATTGATTTCATCATTCCAGTTACTTCCTTATACTGTAATACTCAAGCTCTGTGCCAAAACCAGAATGAAAATTCACTGGGGTAATATTATGTCTAGGCCCTTTATCCACCCTTTGAGGGTTTGGTGACTATTTAAAGATAACATAGCGCTGGCCTTGGTCAAATTATTTCCGCTCGCTTTTAGCGCCGCGAGGACATATTTTTTCTTATACTTATCAATTATTTGGTTAATATCGACCACTTGGCCTAATGAGAGTACAACTTCCCGCTCCTCTTGTGTTTTATCTCTGACAAGCATGGCATCCGTTATATCCGTATCGCTGACTTCTGCACTCGATGACCATAAAAAAGCCCTGTTAAGGGTATTCCAAAGTTCACGAATATTGCCTGGCCAAGGCTGGGTTAATATACATTTTATTCCCTTATTAGTAATATTTTTACTTTTATAATTCACTTGGGTTGACGAAGCGTTATTTATTTCAGCAATTAGTTCGTCAACCAGCACTGGGATGTCTTCGGCTCTGTCTCTTAAGTTCGGGATACTGATAACGCCTACTGCCATGCGATAAAATAAATCTTCTCTGAACTCACCTGCCTCTACCATTTTCAGGAGATCACGATGTGTTGCTGCAATAATACGAACATCAATATCAATAGTTTCACTACCGCCAACGCGGGTAATACAGCCTTCTTGCAATACCCGTAATAACTTAACCTGGACATCGGGCGCTAACTCCCCCACTTCATCCAGAAAAAGCGTACCTGTGCTTGCCTGTTCAAACAGCCCGTGGTGCTGTTTATCTGCCCCTGTGAACGCCCCTTTTTCATGGCCAAACAATATTGAATCGACTAAGGTTTGCGGCAATGCGCCACAATTGACTGCTTTAAAGGGCTGTTCAGCTCTTAAGCTCGCCAAGTGAATGGCATTAGATATCACCTCTTTACCCGTTCCCGTTTCACCTAACACTAACACTGGCAGTTCAGACGTGGCCAAGACTTTGGCTTTGCTTATTAGATCCCTCATTTTAATTGATTTTGCTGCTATTTTTTCAAGGGGTTTGGGCGCCTTAGGATCACTAACGGCCTTACTGGCAACACCTTTTGCTGCTGATTTAACATACTCTTTTGCAAAATCGACAGGGATCTTTGGTTTGATGATAGGCGTTTTTTCAGAAGACTGTACAAACTCCACATTGGATCTCGCTTTACCCAAGATAACAGCTATGGCAATCATGGCAGGCGTACCTGAAGTCAAACTTATGGTTAGCTTGTCACTTTCGTTAGAAAGCTTATTTATCCATATTGCAGATTGATCGAGGATTGTCTCGTAGTCGATAGGATTTTTAATTTTAGCTTTTTGAATAACGACATCACCAAAAGGTCTTTTTGCTTGAGCTAATCTTGCTTTTAACCAACCTAGGTAGTCGCTCCACTCGCCTTCCCAGGCATTTGCCAATATCACGATTTTGTCAAATGGCTCAGTGCTCTGCAGCGCTATCGTGGCTATAGCCGCTTCTTTGTCATCTTCTGCACATTTAAGATCAGTACTACCTAACCAGGTCAAAAGGGTATTCATATTTTAACAACTAAAATTACTAATATGTAATTAATTTTACACTCTACCTTTACAGAGCAGCAAATAAATCTTAGGTTTTATTGCTTACAATACCAATCGATCAAGTTTTCCAACGCCTCGATATTGTCTACTTTCAGATACCAAACCTTTTTCCCAGGTTTTAGCTTGGGCGTATTTTTTTCATTGAGGTTTGAGTTTCTACCCTGATTTGCCGTATAAGGCTTACCTGGATATTTTTCATTCTCAACATCAATCCCATTAATTTCAGTGGTGTATTTGTGCAGCCACACAAAGAAACCTTCTGTTCTTTCTCGTTCTAATGCTATTTCTCGGCCAGAGGCGGTCCTAAATGTGGCAATATAATCCGTCGGTGTATTTGAATACATTAATCGTTTTTTGAGCAACTTTTCTGCATCTTGCGAATCTACTTTAATCATTTCCAATTTCCGTTTATTGATAGTGACCCTATCTTCACAGCTAGAATCTGGCAGATCAAACATTTGCCGTGGTAAAACGTGACAAAATAATAAGTGTGCCAAAGCTCAGCTTTCTAGTTGCCAGCTTCAATTATTCTGGTCAACAGAGCTCTTGTAACTTAAAAAATAAAAAGACAGATTATTTCTGATACGCCTTTTTATTTTTTTATTGTGGAATTAACTAAGTTGTTAAAGTTAACCATCTTAATTACATGTACCCAACAGATATTAATCCTCTCTATAACTATCCAAATCTGGGCAGCTACGCATCAAATTCCTATCCCAAAACACATCATCAATACGATTAACCGTTGGCCAAAACACTTGCCACCACTCACCCTAATCAGCTAAACCCCACCCTGCTCCGCCACTGGATAATTCGCCTCACCCCATAGGCTTGAGGGTATTGCACCATTAAACAGGATAACGTATCGGTGGCATAGTAAACTGGTACAAACGTCTACTGGTTATGGTCGACGGGCATGCAGCCCTGACCCCACACTGCGTTTACTGACTCTAAGGTTGTCACAGGAATATGAGGGTTAATCACTTCAAGTCGACTTAAAAGCCGGTCATGCAGAATGATCTGCCGGTAATCGCTGCGTTCGGCACCAGCTTCACCTGGCGCTATGTCGTAACCGCAGATATAGTCGTAACCGATAGCCTTAAACCATTCAAGACAAAGTTGTTCCAGTTGGTCTTCAGTGATCATATCTCTTTCCCTCAACGAACTCTGAAACGATCTCTAATACGTCATCTAAATATGTTGCTGCTTCTACCTTATCCGTACTCGTTCTCAAATATTGTGGAATAAACTCTGCAAACTCTTCTTTATTGCTTGGTTCGTACTCGACTAAACGCTCTAAAATGTCTGGCCGTAATAAACGTTGTCCTTCTTCAGTATCTGGGGATTTTCTAGCAATAACCTGCTCCTGAAATTTCAATAAACGCTCACTCAACGTTTCATCAAGGATAGACGATTCTGTGTATTTTTTAGTGAGTTCATAGTGCTGCTCATCCCTAAATAAGTCGACTTGGTCAAGTTCAACTTCAACGGATCCTTCGAGGCTAACTGCTGGCGTCGCCAATCGCTTCAATTCATCGAATATGGGTTTAAGCTCTGCATCTGGGTTTCTAAACCAATCCGTTGACCATATTCTTTTAATATTCCAGCCAAGACCTTCCAAAACTGATTGTCTAACACGATCGCGGTCACGAGTTGACTTAGCCCTGTGGTAAGTAGCTCCGTCACACTCAATACCCATCAAATACCTGCCTGGCATACCTGGGTCTCTCACCGCGAGATCAATGAAGTAGCCTTCAACACCCAATTGGGGTTCGCATTGATAGCCTTCTTTCTCTAAGGCATTGATCACTGCAACTTCAAAATCACTATCTGGCTCCTTCCCTGTCGGTTTACCAGCCCCCGCTAATCTACCAGTCTCAATAAAAGTTAAGTAATCCTTTAAGGCAACTACACCGCGTGAACTAGTCTCGGAAACTACAATTTGGCCTGATCGCATCGACGTAAAAACATGCTTACGCTTTTTGGCTCGTGTAAACAATACATTTAAACGTCGCCAACCATTTTCTGAATTGATTGGACCAAAGCGCTGGGGTATAGCACTTGCTCCTCGCTCTGCTGGGCCGTAAGTGAAAGAGATGAAAATCACATCACGTTCATCACCCTGCACGTTCTCTAGGTTTTTGATAAAAAATGGATCATTTGAGCTACGACTAAGTGCTAAAGTCGCTGCTAATGTAGCATCAGATTGCGCAGCTGTTTCAAGGTCAGCTTCTATTTGATCACGCTGCCTTGAGTTCATGGCAACAACACCCAAACTTTCCTTTGAACTCATTAAATGACGTACAATCGCATTTACTACCGCATGTGACTCAGTTTGATTCACACCACTCAAAAACCTGCCATGTTCGACATAATGATGTTTAACACCAAATTCTTCTGACTGGTCCCATGGCGATGGAAATACAATGAGTCGGGAGTCATAAAAGTTATAATTTGAAAAGGCAATTAAGCTTTCGTGCCTAGAACGATAATGCCACTGCAACATCCGCTTTGGTGTAAACCCACCTATCGCTTCAAGTATACTTTCCGAGTCCTGGATAACACTAATATCCTCACTATTGCCGTCGCCATCAGAAGTCGATTTTTCGAAGAAGTTTGTAGGAGGTAACTGTTTTGGATCGCCTACAACGACAACTTTTTTACCTCTAGCAAAACAACTTAGTGCATATTCCTGTTTAACCTGAGAAGCCTCGTCCATCACGACTAAATCGAAATCAAGTGACCCAGGTGGGATGTACTTAGCCACTGCCATTGGGCTCATCATAAAACATGGCATTTGCGCCTGCATTGCCCGTCCAGCTCGTTCAACAAGCCTTCTGATAGCTACATGCTTAGTTTTCTTTCCCATTTCGTGGGTTAACAAAGCCCCTTCGGTATAACTAGAAACCTTGGCCCCGCGCTCACCTTCAGGTACTTGAGCATTTGCAATTAACGCGGCAACACGCTTGCGCTGAATCACTTTTAAACCTTCATCTATAACGGCAAACTGCTGCTGTACCGCACTTTGCTCATGCCCTGATTTCTCAGAAAGCAAAGGAACACTGCGATAAATTTCGTCAGCAACGGTGCGATAACAGGCAAAATTGAGCACATCTTTGGCATACGTTAGGTTATGCTCCTTGTTAAGCAAGTAGTTTTTAATATTTCCAAATCCGCCTTGATCCAATCGGTCTTTGGCAAACAAATATTTTATCCAACCGTCTAACCACTCAAAGTTTGTTGATGCCGTTTCATTCTTCAGAACCAAAGATTCAAAACTACCATTTCTCCCCCTAAGCCATTGGTCCATACCGCTATCAATCATCTCAAAAAATTCTTCTGCTGAACTACGTTCGCTTAACACAACACCATCTAATTCCTCTCGAAGAGTTACCAGTTGCACATACTTATCCTGGCTAGCACAACTGATGACTAATGCTCTCAATGCTGGTACAGATACTCCCGAGTAGATAGCACGCAGAAATAGCAGTGTTTGGTGAGCAGACTCATAGCTTTTAGGAATATGCCCATTTGCTGGAATAGTTAAATCCAATCTTCCCTCAAAAAACCGTGTAGATAAATCAGCCTCATTTACTATCGCCAGCAAAGTCTTCAATTTTTCGACCTGCTGTAATGCACTCATTAGCTGAGACTGCGGAAGATTTGGGTCTAGAAGATGTTTTTGTACATCTTTTAAACTTTCCTTAATTTGCCAAAGCGCTGATACCATCGGATCGGCAACCTGCCCCAACAATTGATGCTGGTCTGAAAAACAGGTTTCTTTTATGAATACTTCAGAAAGTAACGCCATTCCTGTCGTAAACTCAGAAATTTTTTCAAATAAGTCATTTTTACCAAGCGATTGTATACCTCTGAATACATCTTTGGAGCAATTAAATACACCACTAGCAAGGGGAACACGACGACCAAAGCCCACACCATATTCATCACGTACTTTCTTATACCATTCCCGAACAGACACCACTCTTTCGATATTGGTGTTAACCCCGTCAAAGTCAAACTCAAAAGACTTTGCATAGAATGTATTCGCATCAATAGCAGCTTTAGCTTCCAGAAAAACGGCCGCCCTTTCTAGTTGTTCTGCCACCAACTTATAGTCAGGTTTTTCCACCAAACAAAATTGCTGCACAAGTTTTTTTGTACTGCGCCACGTGGCACCGAAAAATGAATAAAATGTGGTCCCAGCCAGAATTTTTGAGCATTGTTTTAGCGTCTCAGCATCCGGCATTTTCTCTAGCTTAAAAATTAACTCGAGTGCATTACGTTTGTTTGCCAGATCAACCATTTCATTTTGAAACGATCGGATCGCCTCATCAATAACATCATCATCATAAACATCATTACGATGGGAGATATACTCTGCAGGTAACTTCTCAACTAACGCTACAAAACAGGCCAACTCCTCTAAGCCAGCAATATTAGGTGTAAGTAGCTCGGCCATACTTTCATTGATAGACTTGTTAAGAATGATCCTGTCTTCATTCAAAGACTTAAACATCTTGATAAGGCTGCCAAGCTGTTCGATATGCGCCGCTAAATCATCAAAACTAACACTTTCAGCTATACCTAATGCCCTTAGTGAGTCCAAGGACTTTTCAATAATATTGACCTGGTGTATATCTTCAAGAAATGAACGATGAAAAGTTGCTGCCAGCCTTTCATAACACTTTGAGCTAGCTTCAATCTGTTGACAAGTTACCTCAATAAACGTCAGGTCCGCTTCTTGGATCACGTTAAGGCTTGAGAATACTTCCTTACCCAGTAGCGATGGAAGTTCACTCCATTCTTTTAACCAATCATCAAACTCGTCGAGCTGAATATCACACGCAATAATTACATCAAGGGATGCAGTGCGAACAGACAGTGCCGTAAATAAGTTCGCTAAATCACCCTGCCAGTTTGACAATGATTTTTTGACTATTGAATCAGGTTGAGATACCAGTGCTTTATTGTTTACGCCCGCCCAAGGGTGTGAAAGCCAGTTACCATGATCTTGTAGCTGGCTGCTCACTCGCTGAACATAATCGTAAAACTTCTCTAATTGTTGCAGTTGATCGTCGAGAAAAAATCGAGAAAAAGTATCACCATTCAAGCTATCCGGTTTCACATCATTATAGTCCAGTGGTGCTACCGCTTTGGCATAACGCGTCGCAGAACTCAAAATTTCATGGATAGTTTGTCCAGTGTTCTTCCACTTTTTATTCACTGTCTCAACGTAGATTTGTAACTCATCACGGGTACGCTCATAGCGATTGACTTGCAGATTGTATTCATCAACCGAATACTGAAAAGAATCATGGTTTGCCATGCGTTTATTAAATGCATCGTGTACTTTCTTTTTCTGTGCCTTATCACTATGTAGATCAAGACAAAAATCACCCAGCCCAGCGTTATCAAGCCTGCGTTTCACGACGTCCAAAGCGGCCTGTTTTTCAGCCACAAACAACACTGATTTTTTCTGCGAAAGTGCCGCTGCGATTAGGTTAGTAATGGTTTGCGACTTACCCGTACCTGGGGGCCCTTCAATCACAATATTTTCACCGTTAAGTACATCAATTAAGGCACTCATCTGTGACGAATCTGCATCTTCAATCATTGGGAAGTCATGATGCAGCGAGGGCATCTTATCGATGGCATGTGTTTCTGTTCGCAAACCAGCGCCGCCTTGTTTTTTGGTCTCACTAAAAAAGCTGGAGATCAATTCATGCTCCAATAAAGCAGCACCATTATCTGGCCAAGCTTCAGGATCCAAATCTTTGTACATTAACAACTTGCCCAAGCTCAACGTTGCAAGAGTAGCAAAACGCCTAACGCGCCATTGACGAATATTAGGGTCGTTATCTTTTCTTGTCAGAAGTGCTTTGACTTCCTCGAAATAGGACTCTGGATCCAGAAGCGTGCCATCTTCATCTTGGCGATAAACGCGCGGCAGAAAAATTTCATAATCCTGTACGAGTTTTTCTCTCAGTGTCAGGTTTTCAATAATATCTTCACCGGTGTATTTGATAAAAAAGTGGGTGACGTTGCTCACAACTTTCTTTTCAATCAACACCGGCACCATAAACAAGGGGGCTTGTCGCTTTCTGGCAGTGCCATTTAATTCTGACTGATCGGTATATTCCAGAAAGCCGATGGATAAAAAGAGAATATTATTACCCGTTTCTTCAATAGCTGTGTTGGCATCTTTGGCAAGCGCTTTTAGGTTTTTATTCAGTAAGGGCTCATATAGCAAGGTTTGAACATCGGTATCAAAGTGCCGATCATCCTCTGCCTCAATCTCACTTGCAGGTAACTCAAAATTGTTGTGTATACCTTTAATTTCTGCCCATTCCTTTGCGTTTGGGTCAGGTTTGAGGCGCACAAGCGTGTCAGTCTCTTCATCCCTTTTTAGATAATCATGATCAAGTAACTCTTGAAGTGTTGGCTCAGGCACTGGGACAATGCGCATCGCTTTTTCAGCCAGTAATATTTTTACCAGTGAATTGGGCAATTCATCAACGGCTCTTACAAAACCTTTTTTGCTCTGATCTAAATTTAGCAGCCTGGAACGTCCACCCGCAGTATCCAGCAGCTTATTTCTGAGGGCCTGAAAGTTGTCCTTTAAAAAACCATCAGGATATTGCAGTTTCTTTTGAGTTTTTGGGGTACCTGCCTCATTTATAACTGCTGTAGAAGTTTTCATACTTTTTTCCCTAAATTTCGTGCGTTCATCCGCGTCTTGTTTTTCTTTTTTAATGAATTCAGCTACTTCTACTTTCAGATCTTTTGCTCGAGAGGTAGAGCGGTGCTGTAGCTCTTCATCTACCTGTCCTAAAATATCAAGATCACCACAATACTGTTTAACGATTAATTCTAGCGAAGCAACCGTGTCTTTAAAAAAGGGACGTGTCATTATTTATTTTCAGCTATTATCTGGTATGTAAGAGTTGCTGGTCGCCTCGACGGCTTGAGTTTTTTTACTGAGTCTGGAAATTCAGAATTTACAGGGTTGTTTGAGAGAGATATGCTCAACCCAATTCCTGAAACTATAAACTCGATGAACTTGTAGCGTATGTCTGTATTATCTTTTTCCATTACTACCTCGTTTTAGTCTTATTAATTCTTTTTTTTCCTATTGTTGCTGACCTATTTATTTTGGTCAGCCATGCCATTATACTATTTTCTCCAACATCGGATAATTCGCTTCTCCCCACAAGGCTTGCAGATTCCCCTCATCATTCAGTTGACTGCAGTTCACCTGGCTATTCCAAGTTGCACCGCCGTGTATGATCTGATTACGCAGGCTATATAGCCAAGACAACACCAATTCAATGACTTTAGAGGTATGTTGTTTTGTTAGAGCTGTGTTGACTTGATGCTTGGCCTTGGCAACCTTGGGCCACCAGCATAGCGCTCGGTGCACTGGCAGTGACAAATAATAGGAATGATTTTTTGGCTCGCCAAATTGGCGCTGCTGACTTGGGTTATAGTCCATGGACTAACATCTTGTGTTTCCTTACCTACTGCTTAAAAAGTAAGTTAATACTTATCAAGCATTTAAATTACTCGAATTTAATAAAAATGCAATAAGTAAACACTCTTTTAGTTTATTTTTTTGTCTAAAGAACACTCACTTAGGGTGTTTATTGTGCACCACTGCCGCCTATTAATGTGTCTGCGGGATAAGGTGTTAGATTTAACCGGTAGCCAAGGTTAGTCTGTAATTATTTGGGCTGTTTTATCTATGGAATAATAAAATTGATGCTGGGATTAATGCGCAATTAAATCCAAAATTGATAATTTTACTGTTTTTTTATTGACGGGGGTTAATGGTTAAGTGTTCATGACTGCTATGATTAAGCGACTACAGCGCAAAGGAAATCGACATGCAACGCCAGCAACTTACAGAGTATTTAGAGCAGTTAAATCACGCTATTGGTGACTTAAATGCGCCAGATGATGATAAAAGCAGATTGACGAGTTTGATTGCTGAGATTGAGCTGCAGCTCAATACGCCCTTGCAGGTCACAGGCGATGCGCAAACCTTGGTCGACCAGGTTGAGAATATGATCACCACTTTTGAGCAAGACCACCCTAGGGTAGCCGGCATTCTTAATAATATTATGCTGACTTTGAGTAATATGGGGGTATAGGGTGATGCTGGTTCATGTGGATTAGGTGGTTTAGATGGCTTAAATGGGCTTAGGTGTTTTAAATGGGGTAAGTGGATTAAGTGGGGTAAGTGAATTAGCCGGGTTAGTTAGCTGATAGCTTTCAACATCATCATAAATAATATCCACTATGTCAGGAATGCCTGCCCCCTTTCAAGTCATAAAAAAGCAGCACAAACGTGCTGCTACTTTGACACATAACAAGCTGTCATCCCCCTTCACGCTTGGCGCCCAGTCAAGGCGCGTGTAGGGCGTATGGCGTAAAGTCTGCGTTTTTACTGACGGCTTCACTCACTGATTGACTGATTTACTGGCTTAATTTACTGATTTAATTCACTGGTTTAATTCACTGGTAAAATTACGAATTAACTGTCTTTTTCCATCTGCGCAATAGGTTGTTGTGGCTGCATATGGTGGGCGCTGACGTGCTTTAACATACTCAACACCGGTTCGTGTTTGATTTGAGCGGTCTGTTTTTTGCCTCTGCTGTTAGAGTTACCAGTAAAGGCCACTACATCGCCTATAGACACAATGCCCGCTAGCGTGTCATCGGCATTGGTGACTAACACCCTGCGCACGCCCTCTTCTTTCATCATGTTTAAACATTCCTGCAAAGAGTTATTTTGCTGGCAACTACAGAGGTTTTGCTCTTGTATGATTTCAGCTGCGGTTAAGTCCCACAAGGGTTTTTGGTTTAACATGGCCGCCATGGCTATATCCCGGTCGGTGACGATACCCTGGGGGATATTTAGCTCATTGACAACGGGAATGGCGCCGCAATCGTTACTCCACATTAATGCGGCGACGTCTTGTAGGTTTGAGCTCGGCATACAGGTTTTGACATCGATACTCATAATTTCGTTAATATTCATGACTCAGGCACTCCCGTTTCAGTGTTAAAATGTACTGTTGGCAGACTATGTCAGACTTGACACGGTCATCCGCTTGATAAGGCTACAGTGTAAGAATTTGTGTGAGATAACCTTTGATTTACATCAATAGTTTTAGTGAATTTGTGGAAAAAAATGCCCCGTAAAAGGGAGTGAGTGATGATTATGTGCAGCCAGCGGCAATGCCTAGCAGCAACATACCGGCACCAAGCTGTGCTTCGGTGTGTGGCCATTGGACGTCAACATCTTAAAATAAAGTGCGTGGCGAAGGCAATGCACACATCCAGTGCTGCTTTTATTGCGTTTATCGAGGCAAGTTTGTGAGGGTTAAGCTAACAAAACCGCAGATTGTGACATTTAAGGCGCTAGTGAAAATGGGGGCTGGGATAAACTTTAATTTTTGTTACTACTGCACTTCACTGGGTTCAACGAATGTTGATTGCACAACCCAGTGAATTTCGACTGTTAATCTTGTAATTTACTTGGAATAAATACATCCAGTAGATAGTCAATTTCCCCCGCGATCATTTTTTCTAAATATCCGTTTGATAACCTAACGTTTTCTACCTTAATCGTGTTTGACAGCTCAAATAAGGGGCGATCCCCTTGTTTCGATGAATTGAAATTTTGAGAAGGTAAATAAAGCGATAGCTGGTATTGATAGTTGCACTCTACATGATCAGCTTTGGTATTTTTATTACCAAAAAAATTTGTGCTCTCGGTGTAAGCACCATAAAAATTACCACTCATTTTTAACAAAATAACATAGTTGGGATTAGACTGATTTGCTCTTTTCAAAGCAACTTTACGAATATCATTAGTATCTACATTACATTTGATATCAAGCTCTCGCTTCTGGTTGAATTGGGTTTGCAGATTAAATCCTTTTGAATTGTTCAGTACAGTCCAAATTTTCGCCCCGGGTTTGCTGTTAACTGCCGTTGGAAACTCTTGTATCAAACGCCCTCGTTCACTAAAAAAATATTTGCCTGCGAATGTGTCTACAATGCCGGTTTTTTGATACTCACTCTTTCCCCTTGAGGTTAATGCGCTGTAATACCTAGCGAGCAATATTTTGCGTCTATAAACAATGGTCCAGTTAATATCTTTAGCTTTACGAGAAGAAAGATCAATAAATTCACCATAGTACTTTTCTAAGTCTGCCAGAGAACTTAATGTTTTGGTTTTACTGATTCGAAATATATATTCCGGTTTTAATACCAATAGATAGCCAGCGCATTGGTTTTTTCTAGTGGCAATCACTTTCTTAAAATCTGGATTGTTTTTTAATCTCAGGTATTTTTTCTCTGCGTTCCTCACAACGTTTTCACAACGCATTAGTTGCTGAGTTTTATCCTTTATTGGATAAACATCATTCGCAAAACTTCTGGTGATTGATTGAATATAAGTATTCGCAATGATGCTTTGTTGTTTAATTGCCGCATTTGATATTACTGTTACTTTGTCGGGCGTTAAATAACCAAGTATTAGAGCGTAGGTTTTATCCCAATTCTGCACACTATAATAGTGCTCTACACTTGTCCGTCGACTTAAGTCTTCCACAATAACGGGTAGGGCCACCGCATTCAGTTTACGTCCAATTTTGTCAACAATATCGTTGCGCTCATTCTCGGCAAGATTACGCACATAACGTTGATTTAAATACCTAAAGTCAGCCAATTCATTGAGACCATCGACCTCTAAAACCAGTGATTCAATTGTCGAATCTATTAACGAAATCGCTTTACCCGATGATATTTTTCTAGCCTTGGCATTCAGCAATGTCACTGTTGATGCTTGGATGGTCATCAAGGCACTGGTTTCAGCATTTTCCAAAAAGGGGCGGATCCAATCGTAAAAAAAAACCGGCTTAGCCACATTTGCAATATAGCTGTCGTTCGCAATAGCTGGCACCATTACCATTAACCACTTTTTATACACTGCATTAGCGCGGCTGTTGACGATGATTTTTTCGTTATATTTTGCGAGAGGCTTAGTGAAATCCGTAAGAGAATGCCGATATTTCTGAAGGATCTCCTTAGACGCAGAACAATAATGAGTAGCGTTTATTTGACGACTAAGCTTATTTAAAAACTCGATGGGTTTTGAGTAATAAGGCTGCCCGAAATGCGCTGCAAATACGTCGTTATCGTACATGGCTTGAACGTACTTTTCACTTCCCCAGCCGTAAATTTTCTGATCATGTTTAGTGAAAAACGTATTCAACCATTGCTTAGTTTGACGGGTACAGTAATTGAAAGCCCCTGGGTTGTATCTTTGCGCGGGGCGACCAAATAGATTGTTTCCGGCTGAACGTTGTTGATTTAATTTAGCCTTCCCTTTATTTATTTGGGCAAATATATTATGCAATTTTTGATGTTCAGTTGCGGGAACCATAACCATATTTGAACATCCTTCTAATGGTCTTATCGCAGTGCTTGCCCGAGCGGCGATAACACTATCACTTTGACTAAATACGCCTTGAATAAGTGTGAAAGCTGATGGTTTTTCTTGGCGATTGAGGGTGAAAGTTCCTGATCGCATTTCAATAATTCCAGTCATTTCACTTACAGCAATACTAAGACGAGGTCGCCTGTAACTATCAATGTTGCGATTTAAACTGAACTTCGCCGTTAAATTTTGGCCCACAGAATCAAGTTGAGTATTAAACCAGTAATTGTGCCCATCACAATGAATAACACTTAGCCAATCCTGATTAACAACCTCTTCTGATATGGGAGCTAATTTTATCTGTGTATTCTTTTTTACCGAACGGTTATTACCTTGGGTGGAATTACAAGCGCTAAAGAAAACACAAATAGTCGCTAAGAGTATCCAAGTGTTAGTTACTTTCATAGTGTAAACATCCATGTGATTTTATTGGGTTTTGTGTAGGGTGTGCATTGTCACAACATCTGCCTACCGCACTCGGTAGTCTTGAATTATTCAGACTAGAGACAGTTATGAAT
>Ga0206127_1003522_pt1 | contig 14401 bp, 12 predicted proteins | sample Helgoland_Spring_6_FD_148646 | JGI IMG/M metagenome (GOLD analysis project Ga0206127, IMG submission 148646) | Pelagic subsurface seawater microbial communities from Kabeltonne, Helgoland, North Sea - Helgoland_Spring_Bloom_20160419_1 | ecosystem: Environmental > Aquatic > Marine > Epipelagic ...
TAGCAAAAGTACTTGAGTCGCTGGATACAGATCTACTTAAGCGGCATAACTGCCTTTTTGCTGGGGGCACAGCAATTGCCCTGGGATATGGTGAGTATCGTGAATCGGTTGATATAGATTTTTTAGTCTCAGACTTAGCCTCGTACCGATACCTGCGCAATTCAGTCCGTGAACAGGGTCTTCAAACGCTAATGAAAAACACCGGTGCCGACAAACTTCAAGCGTCGGATATTCGCAGTGATCAGTACGGTATTCGATCCAAAGTATTTGTGGAAGGCAAACCAATCAAGTTCGAGATTGTTCTTGAAGGGCGAATTGGTTTAGCTAAGCCTGGAAAGAAAGACAGTATTTTAGGGGTCGCCAGTTTAACTAGGCTAGATATGGCTGCAAGTAAGCTACTGGCTAACTCTGATCGAGGCTTGGATATGGGTATGCATTGTCGAGATGTAATAGACCTTGCCATGCTTAATCTGAGTAAGTCAGAATTTGCCGAGGCGGCAATAAAGGGTGAGGCAGCCTATGGTGCAGCAATCTTAAAAGACCTTGCTAAGGTGATAGGTATGTTAGACGAGGCAAATGGATTGCTCGAGCGTTGCATAAAGGCCATGGATGTTTCAGTCCCTCGGGCACTCCTTTGGCAGAATATCAGCAAGGTGAAAAGCTATATAGCTAATGGAATACCTAATGGAGGATAACTCCCCTTATCAATCGCCAATTTAAATCTTAATTATCCTTCCTCCTCATCTCCATATTGATCTTAATAACCCCATTGTTTAGTTGCAGAAATTCATTTTGTTTATTTCTATTTAAAAATTAATAGATATCTATATTATTATATTAATACTAATTCCATGGAGTCAAAAAATGAAAAGATTTGGTTTGATATTATCTTTTTTAATCCTTGCGTCATGCTCGACAGTCACAATTTCTCCCCCCGGTAGCGATAAAATTTCTACAGCACCTAACTATCAAAAATCTGAACACTTTTTCTTATGGGGTGTGATAGGGGAGACTAGAGTGAACACTGAGTCTGTTTGTTCAGGAGAGCAGCCTGTCCAAATGCAATCGCAGTCAACATTCGGTAATGAATTTATTTCATTACTTACTTTAGGGCTATATACCCCACATACCGTAAAAGTTTGGTGTAAATAAGGAGATAAAAAATGAAATATCTAATTATTCTTGTTTCTATAGTCATGACTGGCTGTCACACTATTCATTTTGATAAAGGAGAGCCATCAGAATCTTCTGTTAGTTATGATAGATGGCACCATAATTTTGCAATGGATCTCTATGAAGGTTCTGCACCTGTTGACCCTAATGAACTATGTGGTGACAAAGAATGGACATCTGTAAAAACAGAGTTGTCATTAGTTAACGGTCTAGCAACAAATGTAGGAACCATGGTTTTACCTCTGTGGTACCCAAAGACTGCTTCAGTATCCTGTAAATAGTCACAAAAATTACCCAGCTTTAGATGCAGCTGGGTAATTTTGAGTTTAATAGTATACTTTTTATCATTTTGTTCTAATTTGTTATAAATTCTTGCCCTTATAAGGTTTGTAATAATGATACCCTGCTGAGATCGAGCCAGCTATCCAATCATTAAGTTCTCATCTCTATCCGCTCCAATTCTCATTGATTCAGCATTTACTAATAAAGCAGATGCATTTTGTCCATTTGTAATCTCAACCGGATATCAAATATTCGTCATACCTATAAGCTCATTAAATAGCTCCTAGGCAATACTTCTACATAGGTTCTCATGTGAATTCATATTCTAAGTAAAATCTTTGAGGTAAGTGAAGTGGAATTTACTTTTTGAAACGAACTAGGTTGTAGGAAAGAGGCTAGGTTGGGGTGCGATAACCCCCCCCCTTATCAAACACCATTTAATCATCCTTCTTCTTCCTCGGAATAGTGGTCTTTATATCACTGTCCTTCAAAAGCTCCTCAAGTTCTTCCATCGATAAATAATCCAAATCCCAGTGGTTACAGATATCATTTCTGTATCGCGTGTGGTTCTTATCCGATGACTTTGACGCCTTCCGATTAAAGTATTTGAGTAATTTATCGCTGATAGCCATATTAGTTTTACTTTTTAATCAGTGAATTAGATTGCCGGCTATTAATGAATGAAAAATTTATTTTTAAGTATGCTTGTTTTATACCTGATGGTTTAACGTCGCCAGTGCAGTCAGGGCACAATTTCTTGAAGGGTGATTGGTAGATAGATATTAGAGGTCAGGTGTTGATAACAGTGCGCCTAACCTCTAATTTTGAGAGATGATATTTTTTTCGTGGATATCTTCAGCGTACCTTGCTGTTACTCGGTCAAATAGCTCCTTTTTATTCACTTGTTGAATCAAAACCTGTATTCAACTGAACTGCTCTATCTCCTGCTGGATCTCGAACCATTTTTCTTCTTTTTCAGCGATAGATTTTTTAATACTGACCTGAATTTCCATCTGCTCTTTTAACTGCAATTTTTTACTCTCATTGTATATGTCGACGTCCGCTAGCAAAGCTTCGTTTTTGGCCTGATCTATTTGCAGTTTCTCAATGTCACTTTCCAGTTTTTTCGATTTTTTAGTCAAGGGAGCCAGCTTTTTTCGCGTCTCTGCTGATTGCTGTCGCTGACGTTTTTTGTCGGCACTGTCAACTGATGCTTTTATTTCAGAAGTCTGGTTTGATATTTCTTTGGCGAGAGGCTGCGCAGAGTCAAGTGCATCAGGAACACGATTATAGTTTTTTAACCACTGTTGATAATCTTTTAGATCACCGTCAAATTCAGCAACTGAACCATTGGCTACCAAATAAAATTCATCAACGGTATTACGTAGTAAATGTCGATCATGAGAGATCACCACAAGAGCACCCTCGTAGCCCTGTAGCGCCATTGTCAACGCATGTCGCATTTCCAGATCCAAGTGGTTAGTTGGCTCATCAAGCAACAAAAGGTTAGGTTTTTGCCAGACAATAAGCGCCAGTGCAACTCGCGCTTTTTCACCGCCAGAAAAGTCTTTAATGGGTTCCAGTGCTTTATCACCATTGAAATCAAAGCCACCAAGAAAATTACGGATTGATTGCTCGGTTGATTTTGGGCTGATTCTTTGGATATGTAAAAATGCACTTGCTTGCAGGTCTAAAACTTCTAACTGATGTTGCGCGAAGTAACCAATTTTTATATTTTCACCATAGACACGCACGCCATTGATTAAGTCTAAGTCGCCGGTTAGGCTGCCAATCAGCGTCGATTTACCGGCGCCATTTGGGCCGAGCAGGCCGATCCGCGTGCCGGGATGTAAATCAAAATTAACCTGCTTGAGGATTTTCTTATCGCCGTAACCTAAATCTGCCTGACTAAGGTTTACCAATGCGCTGTGTGCCTTATGGGGAGAAGGAAAATTAAAGTAAAATGGCGAGTCGACATGAGCGGGTGCAACATCTTCCATACGCTGTAATTCTTTAACACGACTCTGCGCCTGCTTGGCTTTTGACGCCTTGGCGCGAAATCGTGCAATAAAACCTTCAACTTCTTTCCTGCGTTTTTGCTGTTTTTCAAAACTTGCCTGCTGCAGTGCCAAACGCTCGCCACGCACCCTTTCAAAAATCGAATAATTACCTTTGTATGGGTTGGTTTTTTGATTTTCGATATGCACAATTCGTTCGACAACATTATCGATAAAATCTCGATCATGAGAAATAATTAATAGGGTCCCAGGATAATTTTTTAACCACTGTTCCAACCACAATGTTGCATCTAAATCGAGATGATTAGTAGGCTCGTCTAGCAGCATTAAGTCGGAGGGACTCATCAGTGCCTGAGCGAGGTTTAAGCGTATTCGCCAACCACCGGAAAAGCTATTTACTGGACGGGTAACTTCCGACTGAGCAAAGCCCAAACCATGCAATAATTGCTCGGCACGATAATGAGCATCGAAGCCATTGGCAGCATCCAATTTTTCATATTCTAAGGCCAGACAGTCGTTATCTTGGTCTAGTAGCGCTTTTTCAATGGCTTTTTCTATCGCACGTACATGAGAGTCACCATCCAGAACATAATCTACCGCACTGCGTTCAGAATTCGCCAACTCCTGCGCCATATGAGCGATTCGCCAACTTGAGGGGATAAATAGGTCGCCGGCATCCTGTGTAATCTGACCGAGTAATAACTTAAATAGACTCGACTTACCTGTGCCGTTGCCGCCAATAATGCCTATATGCTGACCGGGGTGAATAACTAGCTCTGCCTCGTCTAGCAATACTTTTATACCGCGACGAAGTTCAATATTACTTAAGGAAATCATAAGGAGAATATTACCAAAATTTTATTCGAAAACTAAAGAGCCGCCTGTCATCGCCTCAACTGCGACGCTATTGTATAATGTATGGGTATGTGTCTACTAGAGTGATTGTTGGTAAGCATGAAGAAAAAAAGTTAAGATCGAAGATAACATTCAAGAAACACTCAAAGCACGAGCTTTGATATTGTTGGCGAAGAGTATTTCTGTAGTAACTTATGATTAAATGTATTGTAGCCAGATTCAGGTTAATGGAGAATAATATGGTAAAAAAAATCGTTGAGATGTATCGCATTATCATGGATTTGAGATATAACCCTCTTAGGTTCATTCCAGATCCAATATTACAAGGTTATCTATTAATGGCACTCTTTGTAATGTGGTGCTTGTTTTTTGGTTTAATTGCTATCTATCACTTGGGGTGGTTAGGTTACAGTATACCTCTATCAATTGGTGTCCACTTGTCACTAGTAGTCCCAGCGATTATTACTAATGCGGTATTTCTAGCTGCTGAAAAAGAGCAAGCTCATGATGAGGGAGATATATAAAACAATGGCAGAGAGAATTGAGGATTTCATCCTGTTTTTTCTGCTTAGCCTCAAGCGCCAAATGACAGCACACAGCTCCCTCGTGGCATGCTAGTTGATTACGTAAGAGTTTATCAAACAGCTGGACAGCAAGCTGTTCAGTAAAATATATCGAGTAACAAAAAAACCGGCTCTGAAAGGAGCCGGTTTTTTTATTTTTTTTAATTATTTCTCTGGCAATAAAAATCCTTGCGGGTGCAAGGCTTTTAAGAATATGGCTCCGCTTGCGGCACTCAAACAGCGAGGTAATGATTAACATCATTAATAGCCATTTTGATATTGTTTAGTTTGATTGTTATGCGGCAGCAAAATAACTTAATATTTTGAAATTAAATTATCTATTCATTTAAGTTGGGTATAAATTTTACTCGTATTAGATGCTTTTTTTACTTTCAAGGGTGTCATGAATAATCAATTATTTTTAAAAATTAAAAATAGCGCATTATTGGTTTTTTACCCTCTGTGGCGTCTGCTTCCACTTTTCTTGATAAGCCGGCCGCAGTATTACTAATTGATGAAAACAGTCATGCGGTTATTCTAGACAGTTATTTGACCATAGATGATCAAGCCTTTAAGAGGACTAATTTAACGTCGGTTGTAATACCCAACACTATTACCCATATTGGTATGGACGCTTTGAAGACACTTATCTTACCTCTGTTGTAATTCCTGATTCTGATGTAAGTATTGGTTCGAGTGCTTTTGAATCAACCAATTTAGTTTCTGTTGTCATACCTGACTCTGTCACAGAACTGGGTCAGTATGCATTTAGAGATAATACAGACTTAACTTAGCTAACCCTAGGCAGTGGATTAACAATGATTGCCAGTAATGCCTTTAGGGGAGGAGGTTTTACCTCGGTTGTTATTCCAGATTCTGTAGGGGCAATTAATCAACAAGCTTTTGGTGACAATACAGCATTAACAGAAGTTACCTTAGGTAATTCATTAACCAGCATAGGTAGCTTAGCTTTTCATAGTAATCCCGACCTAACCTCTATTGTGATTCCTGAGTCTGTTACAAGCATTGCTGGGAACGCATTTTATAATACTCCATTGAATACGGTGGTTATTGGCAGCTCTGTAACAAGTATTGGAGCAGGCGCATTTAATACTGTAGTGGGTGATATTATATTTTATAAAGCCAGCTCAAGAAAACTTTACTATTTATGACTTCCCAAGCACGGCAGTTATTTATGCCTGTGATGGTCAAGATAGTGCGGGCAACCTTGAGGGTTGTGACGATGCTTATCCAAACGATGGCGTTGCTGTACCGCCATGGGTAAATGATAATATCGTGACTTATGATGCTTTCGACTTTGATCAGAATGGTGAGGTTGACCCCCTTACAGATGGGCTATTATTACTTTGGCATTTTTTCGGGCTGCGTGGTGGTCGTATGGCCCAAGGAGTTGTGGCTATAAATTTCTTCTTAACATCACAAGAGATTCAGCAAGCAGTCGAAGATGTTTATGATATTGCAGATATAGATGGTGATGGGCAGCTACAAGCCCTAACTGACGGGTTGTTGATTATGCGCTATTTGTTTGAAATAAAGGGTGAATCGTCAATTAAAGGTGTAATTTCATCCCAAGGTGCTCGAACCGATAGCGCCGCCATTGAAGCATATTTAGCCAACTATATTACTCATTTATAGCCTTTATTTTTGATAACAGTAAAGTCTGAAAACCCCTGTTAATTATTTTATTGTCGGGGTTTTTTTTATTTAACTCGCGTTACAGTAAATCTATAATTACAGTACCGAAATATAACGTTGGTAACGTATAATTTACCAACGCTAACACCCTTCCTATAAGAGAAATAAAGGCCTAATGGATATAACAAAATCGCTGTACATTTTAGCGGCCAATTTATGCATGGTAAGTTTTGCCTGTGCTGACCAAATTAGCTTAAATAATGGTGATACCCTGAAGGGCACTTTCGTTTCGGAATCACAAACTCATGTGCAGTGGCAATTGGATAGTTTTGGTGGGTTAAATATTCCGTTAACTGCAGTAGCATCCATTTCTGTCTCAGATGCAATTACCACGGCGCCGCCAATGGCCATTACCCCCGACAAAAAATCATTAACAGGTAATATAGAGCTTTCAGGTTTATATCTTTCGGGCAACCAAGACCGTCAAAACTTTGAGCTAGATGTTGGTTTTAAATGGTTGGATGGTAATTCAATACATACCACTTCACTTAATTATGCAGCCCTTGGCCAAGACAATGAGCCATCTGAATATGACTATGACATTAATTACGGGGTAGACTGGTCAGTAAGTGATCACCTGTACTGGGGCAACAATATTTCATTAAGTGCCGACGATAAACGTCAAATTGATCGATCCGTTTCGATAGGTACTAACCTTGGCCATCAGTTTTGGCAAAACGACAAGGGCGCATTAAGCACTGAGGTTGGATTGACCTGGATAAGTGACAAACTTTTCAACGTTACTACAGACGATCGGCTGGCTTGGACATGGTCAGGTGGTTACCAAAGGCTACTTTTTGACAAGGTCGCGCTTTCATATTCTCATCAATTAAATGTTTCTACTGAAGATGCGCAAAACACTCAGCTATCCGCTGATCTTGGAGTTAAAATTCCAGTGACTGAAAAAATAGACACCACAATCTCTTGGGATTGGTCCTATGACAACCAATTAAAAGAGGGCATTGAGCCCATAGATCGTAAGGTTAATTTTGGTATAAATTATGAGTGGTAATCTTGACGAAAGGAACCCGTTATCAAACTAAGTCGCTAAACAAAATCATTTAGCCTTTGCGCTATTTCCAAGGCTTCTTTATCCGCTAAGAATATACGCATAAAAAAGCCTGTTTATATTAACCCTTTTGTTTAATTATCTTATTACTAGACATAAAAAAACTCCAGTAACAACTGTGGCGTTACCCTTTGGTAACCTGCACTTTATGTTCTGAAGTTTTTTCTGATAAGCATATTTGCTTACCAGTTACTTATATGGCGCCGCCTGCTGGGCTCGAACCAGCGACCCAATGATTAACAGTCTCATTGGTAGGGGTTTTACTTACCACAAAACACCCCAAAACACGTGTATTATCAATAATATACGCAGAGCGGCGTAGTGTCTAGTTGGGTGCCGTAAAGTAGGGTTGGGCACCTATTTGGTACCCCGTGATGACAATGTTTTATTTGCAACAAGCGACTTTTAATGCATTAGAACATATGTCAGTCCCTATCGCTCCAGTAGATGTCACCATAATTCCTTTATCGTTAGATGAATTAACACTAGACATCCATCCTTGGCATGAAAATGTTGCATCAGAATACGCACGGTCAAACATCGTACCTCGTTTCTCCAATATATGACCGTCTACGTCTCCACCCACTACATCAGACAGAAGCCACGCATTACCTAACATGGTCTCTACCGCACTGGCATTGAAAGGGGAGTCTGAAAACTCGGTGGTATTACAAATATGACTACCCGATACAAAGTTATGACAGGCCTGCTGCATGGCGATAAGGCCTTGGCCGCCATTCATGGAATCCGTTGAAAATCCCTGAAATACTGCTTTGGTTGGTTGCTGCATACTTTCAATGCGGGCATGGTTATCATTCACCGCCGCCTGAATGGCTTCAAAATTAGCGTTCATTTGCTCGGCACTGGTGACCTGTCCATCCTCAAATTGATTGGGGACATTAAGTTCCGATGCCATGGCAATGGATGAAATTAGTGTAAGGCTAAGAATTAGTAGTTTTTTCATAATTATTTCCTATTTACAGCAGGCGACTTTTTGTTGGGTTGAACAAAAACTATTATTAAAACCTAGAGCGTTCGTAGTGATTGCTCCTGAATTACTTGGTGAGTTACTCCTCCAACCACTGCAACTTCGATTATTACCACCATAGTTCATTTGAGAATCATAACCCCCTATTAATGAAAGTGATAAAGGGGAATCAATTCTAAAGATATCTTCATTAGTCATAGAAGTTTGAACTTCCATTATAACCCATGCATCTCCCTCTAAATTTTGTGCATTCGGATTATAAGGCGAGAGGGCGATTTCAGTATCCTTACATACATGACTGCCGGCTACCAAGTTATGACAAGCCTGTTGCATGGCTAATAAACCGGCTGCGCCATCCATTGATTCAGCTGAAAACCCCTGAAATACTACTTTTTGATTGCCTAAATTGGTTTCAATCAAGGCGCGCTGGGCTTCTAATTCTGCTTTAAGTGCCTGAAAGTTTTCGTTCATCTGGCTGGCACTGGTTACCTGCCCATCTTCAAACTCGTTAGGGATTTCAACAGCATAGGTAGTGGCTGACAGTATAAGGGCTAAAAGAGCGTAAGTTAGAGATTTCATATTGGTTTCCTATTTGCAGCAGGCAACTGGATGAGTTGCTTCACAGCCATCTGATGAAAATTGACCATTAAATATTGTATGGCCATTTCCATTTGCACAGCTTTGCAGGCTCCCAATCCATTCACTTGTCCGACCCCACCATCCGCTACTTCCACTACCGCCAGCGAGGTTTGCATGAGCTAATTTTCTTGCTATCCAAGCATGGTCATCATGCTCAATAACTGTACTTGATGGTGTGGAGGAAACAATTAATTCATCCCCAATGCATAATCTACTGCCACTAACTAGCGCTTCACAGGCTTGAGAAAAAGCATGTACTCCCGCTGTGCCAATAACGGGTGCGGAGTAACCTTGGAATGTAACCACATCTGGCTGTGCGGTATTTAAAACATCTATAGCTGCTTTTATAGCCTGAAAATTAGCGTTCATCTCTGCCGCACTGGTTACTTGGCCATCCTCAAATTGATTGGGAATCTCAAAGTTAGCCAAAGCAAAGCTACTAATAATCGTGCTTAGTATAAAAATAGTTAAATATTTCATTGTTACTCGCCCCATGTTGATTCACCCCAGGTGAATCCTGAATTATTTGGTTTCCAATTTGTTTTACCCCAATCTGACTCACCCCAAACCTGCGCCTTATGCTTGGTTGGGTCAGTGGCATAGGCATCGCTTGAGTCAGCAATACCATCGTTATCATCGTCGGTATCAGCATTATTACCTATGCCATCGGCGTCAGTATCTATAGTTTCTGTGGCATCTCGTGGGAAAACATCCTCACTATCAGCAACACCATCGTTATCATCATCTGTATCAGCGTTATTGCCTATGCTATCGCCATCATGATCGCCAATTTCATTCGCATCAAAAGGATATAAATCAAAACTATCATGTACGCCATCGGAGTCGCTGTCTGATGGGTTGATAGAGTGCATATGAGCCAATATATCAGCCAATGCGCTTCGGTTAGCTGTATCACTCACAGCGTTTTCAATGAGTGCCTGATTTGTTAGCCCAAATAGGTAGCGCAAAATCATTAAGCCATCGGTCAATGCATCCAAATCACCGCTTGCATCTATATCATAAAAATCACGCATAAGCTCAAGGCGCGCTGTTATTTCAGCGGCAGTGGTATAGATAGCAGTTGTAGCAATAGAGTCCTGTATTAGCACGTTATCTCTTAGCCCAAATAGATAGCGCATAATTAAAAGGCCGTCGGTTAAGGCAAATTGAGAATTGTCACCATCAAGATCAAGGGTGCCACTAGCATGACTATTGGCATTAAATTCTTCTAGCGCCGTTTTACCATCTAAGTCTTGATCGCTAGTAGCATCAGCAGGGTTTTCTGGGTTAAGACCATACATCTGTTCCCAGTAGTCAGGGATGCCATCATTATCAGAGTCAGAATAAAAACTAACGGGATAGGGTGAGCTGTCTTGCGCATCACTGACACCATCACCATCCGAATCGATCCATTCATTCACGGTAATAGATGGGGCATTGGTTGAAAATGTTAAAATGGTTTCTTGGTTATTGCTGTCTTTGTTAAATACTAAGCCTGAATTTTCAAGAACTAAAACGTCCGACAAGCTATTGTCATCAGTGATTAAATCTGCAAGAGCGGCGTTATTGTTAGCCCAATAACTAGACAGATCGATTAAGTCACCCTGATCGGGTGCAAAGTCTTCCAAAATAACACTGCTCAGGCTGGCTGCGTTGGCAGGTTTAAATATATCAGCGCCAGCACCGCCTGAAATTGTTAAATGACCAACCCCAGCTGAAGACCAGCTAAAGGTATCATTGCCATCTTCACCAAATAGTTCGTCGGTTCCAGCAAAAGAAAGATTGATAAATTGATCATCACCTAAGCCACCATAAACACTGTTGCTGGCTTCATTAAGAATAAGGGTGTCATTACCTTGGCCAGCAATAATATTTTCAATGCCGCTAAGCTGGTCTTGACCAATATCAATGCCAGTGGCGGTGTTTTGTATAAGATCAACCGTAATGGCTGATAGGGCACTGGTATAACTAACGGTATCGCTTCCTTCGCCACCATTGTATGTATCATCACCTAAGCCACTACCGCCAACGATTAAGTCACTGCCTTCGCCAGCGTTAACAATATCGTCACCATCACCCGTATAGATATAGTCATCGCCACCACCTGCACTAATTTCATCATTGCTGGCGTTTGTACCAAATAAATAGTCCTTTTCAGCTGTGCCGCCAACATAAGCGTTTTGCAGAGCTATACTGGCATCAACTAACGATGCCTGTGTGCTATCAAAATGAATATTCAGGCCAAGGCCAGTGGTTTCGGCACTATCAGACGCATAGCCAATAGTAACAATCTTTCTTGAGCCATCATCTTCTACATTTGCAATGTAGGCAGACTGTGTTTGAGCAGTGTCTTCTGGTGATGCACATTGACCATCAGGTATGGCAGCGATATCACAGCCAATACCCATAAATTGAAAACCCGCAGCATGGCTAGTGTCGGAAAAGTTGATAGGAAAACTCGTAATAGCCTCAGAGAAGCCATCAAATGTGAGTGTTATTAATTCGGTTTGTGTGGTGCCTGGCCATTGACCAAATAATGAAGCCCATGACGCGACCACATAGCTATCTGTAGCTGGGGAACTATCAAGGTCTGAGTCATCAGAGTAATAATCTTCAAGGTTGGGTTGTTCAACATCAACTTCATCGGGGAAAAATACATTAATTTCTGTGTCTAGATCAGCATTAAGTGCCGCAAGGTCAGATTCTTGAAAAGCTACCTGATTGCCCGCAATGTCAATAAGTCTTATGTAGCCAACACTGTATGTTCCTGGTACGAAGCCAGTTGTTAACGGAATTATATTTTCAAAATCAATGCTTGTACCTGAACTTCCAGAAGTTATCCATTTGTCGAGTATTCCACCTTCAGGTCTTAGTAATCGTAAGTAAACACTTTCAACGCCGGATAAGTCATCAACAGCAGTGCCTGAGACGTTAATAACTGGTCTATCACTTTCATTATCAAAGGATGCGCTTAGTTTAAATTCAGTAAGGCTAGATAATAAAGAGTCACTATTTGGGTTATTAAGGTCAAAGCTAATTGGATTACTTAAAAGCCAGTCATAGGACATTTGTTGATTTCCAGCATAATCGTTCAGCCGAATAGTATTAACTGTATAGGTTCCGGAGTTAGTATATTTAGATTCAAAAAAACTAAATTCTAAAGTATTTTCATCAGAGACATAGGCGCTTGATTGAATACTTTTTCCAGTTGGTGAAATTAATTCGAGTATGCCGCGTGTACCCGTTACCCCACTTCCTTCGTCAGTTACAACAATACTTGCCGAAAGTTGAGGTAAGCCACCATCATCAAATACCCAGCCATCAGATGAAAAAGATACAACTTCAGGCTTTATTGAGTCGGAATTTGGGTTGTTTAGTTCAGTTGAAACATCAAAGCCTAGAGTTTCTAAGATACCTTGATTAAACCTTACCTCCAAGCCATCATTATCATTTATATTTAGCAAGCGAATAGTATAGGTACCAGATATAGCTTGTTCATGAAGTGGCACGCTTAGAGTAAACGGAACGGTTGAATCAATTCTTGAAGGGTAGACCCATGTTTGGTCCTCATCTTCAGGCCAAAATAACAGGCTTGCAGAATGTGTGTTACTAAAGTTATCCGATGCTTTAATTAAGAAATTAAGAGTCGGAACATCATTGATAAAGGATACGCAAAATTTGAGATGTTCGATATCAGGTTGCGCCGAAGTATCAGAAGCAACTGAAGAAATGCCGTTAATATTTGGACATAAATCCTCAGCAGGACAGTATGGCAAATAAGTATTAGTGCCATCACATATGGTGATGGTCAAATCAGCATGAAAGGCATTTAAGTTAAAGTTATCGCTCACAGGCTTTGATACATATAGCTCCTTGACAGTATTAAATGCCTCGTTGCCTAATTCGATATCGACATTGGGTAAATACAGGGCCGTAATATTTGAGTTGTTAAACGCCTTAAATTCAATTTTTGTGACTGTTGAAGGTATATATACTTCACTAAGCTTTGTCTCTTGGAAAGTATGTGCATATATTGTCGTGATAGCTTCAGGGATATCTATATAACTTATATTTGTGTTTGCAAAAGCACCGCCGCCAATATTCAGAAGAGTACTCGGTAAATTGATTTGTTCAAGGCTACTTTGGAAAAAGGCCTCATAGCCAATTGATTCAATTGTGTTTGGAAGTGTAACGTTGGTTACATTGGCACCATGAAGGGCTGTGCTAGCAATGCTTGTATATGTGTCAGGCACTATAATGTTGCCGTTCGAATCAATAAGTGAGAGCGCAGCCGGGTTATCTAGAATCGTTCTCGGAATCCCTTGAAATGCCTCTTCACAGTTAATTGGGGCATAATTACCATCTCTTGATTCACAAGCAAATACTGAAGCGTTACTTGGAAAATCATGAATATCGACATTATTCCCAAGGGGATCAATTAAATAAATATCGCCTTCTACAAATTTAAATGCTTCTTGTCCAATTGAAGTTACACTCCCTGGAAGAGTGATATGCTGTAATTTTTTTCTAATATCATTGAATGCGTGACCATGAATAGTGACAACTGAATCTGGAATATCAAGCACTTCTAAATTAGTCCATGCAAAAGCTCCACCGCCTATTGTTATTATTGAATTAGGTATACTGACAGAGCTCAAATTTGAGTTATAGAAAGCCTCATAGCCAATTTCAGTATATATGTTGGGAATATCGGCATGTCCATTTTCATCAATCAATGCAAGTGCGGTTTGCCTGTCAAGAACCGAAACTTCGACATCTACTGAATCAATCAAGCTATCTCCATCAGTGCCCTCTGCGATGGCAGAAATCGAAAAAAATGAAAAAAGTAAGATTATTGGAGGTATTATTTTTATCATTGTGTGCACATATTTAATTATCTATACACAATGTAATACTTATGATTGAATTATTCAAATGCATTATTTAATCCATAGTTCTCTGATTTTATTATTAAAAATATTCATCTATATCATCTGTATCAAATAAACTATTTCCCCTATTAGTATCTATATCCCTGTATAGACTATCACTTGATATCTTCTTATCTTGTTTACTTATATCGTAGTTTTGTTCACAC
>Ga0206127_1003532_pt1 | contig 14384 bp, 12 predicted proteins | sample Helgoland_Spring_6_FD_148646 | JGI IMG/M metagenome (GOLD analysis project Ga0206127, IMG submission 148646) | Pelagic subsurface seawater microbial communities from Kabeltonne, Helgoland, North Sea - Helgoland_Spring_Bloom_20160419_1 | ecosystem: Environmental > Aquatic > Marine > Epipelagic ...
TGGCGCCAGTTTTGGCGTTAACATTGAGTATGCTATTCAGCCATCGCCCGACGGGTTGGCTCAAGCTTTTTTGATAGGCGAGCAATTCATAGGTAACGATGACGTCACCTTGGTGCTCGGAGATAATATATTTTACGGTCAGCGTTTCTCAGACCATCTTCACGTAGCCTCCTCTCGACCATCTGGTGCCACCGTATTTGGTTATCAAGTGAGGGACCCTGAGCGCTTTGGCGTGGTTGATTTTGACGAAGCGGGAAATGTGCAGTCAATCGAAGAGAAACCAGTCTCACCAAAATCGAATTTCGCAGTGACAGGGTTGTATTTTTACGACAATGATGTCATTGATATCGCCAAGAATATAAAACCTTCCCCCAGGGGAGAGTTGGAAATTACCGATGTGAATAACGTCTATCTCTCGCGAGGTGCTCTCAAGGTGGAGCTTTTGGGTCGCGGTTTTGCTTGGTTGGACACAGGTACTCATGACTCTTTAATTGAGGCGGGACAATTTGTGCAGACAATTGAACATCACCAAGGCTTTAAAGTGGCCTGTTTGGAAGAAATTGCGTTTCGTAAAGGCTGGGTTTCTGAGGCTGTTCTTCTGGCTGAGGCCGAAAAACTGCATAAAACCGATTATGGTCAATATTTGCGTAAAATCGCTGTTGGTGAACTATGAATATCCTCCAAACCAGTCTTAGAGATTGCGTCATTATCGAGCCTAAAGTATTTGGTGATGAGCGAGGTTTTTTTTTGGAGACCTTTCAAGCGCGTCGCTATGCGGACATTGCCGGTATTGATTTACCTTTTGTCCAAGATAATCATTCGCGCTCATCTAAGGGCGTGCTGCGTGGATTGCATTTTCAAAAAACCAAACCTCAAGGAAAGTTAGTCCGAGTGGTAAGCGGAGAGGTTTACGATGTGGCAGTCGACATTCGAGAGGGTTCAGAGACTTTCGGGCGCTGGCATGGGGTTATATTGTCTGCGCAAAACAAGCGGCAGTTTTGGGTGCCGCCAGGATTCGCCCATGGTTTCGTGGTGTTGTCTGAGATCGCAGATTTTGAATATAAATGTACAGATTATTACGATCCCAGCGATGAGGGGAGCATTTTTTGGAAGGATCCCGATCTCAATATTGATTGGCCAATAGAAAACCCAGTGGTTTCTGACAAAGATGCTGCGGCAAAGAAGCTAGCTGATATTAATCAATGAAAATTTTAGTCCTAGGTAGTCAAGGGCAACTCGGTCGATGCCTACAAGATCAGTTATCTACAACGGATCATGACGTCACTTATCATGGCCGCGCTGATACTGACATTACTAATTTTTCTGAGACCTCGAACAGGTTGTTTGAATTACAACCCGATGTGGTTATCAATGCGAGTGCCTATACAGCAGTTGATACCGCCGAGACTGAGCAGAGTTTGGCCGATCAAGTCAATCACCTTGCGGTGGGTAATCTGGCAAAATCCTGCGAAATATCAGGTAGTTTTCTCATCCATGTGTCAACAGACTACGTTTTTGATGGCAATGCAGCAGAACCCTACACAGAGGACGACCAAACGAATCCTCAAACGGTTTATGGAGCATCAAAGTTGGCAGGCGAAATCGCCCTTCAGCGCTCAGGCGGCCGCTTTGTTATTATCAGAACTGCTTGGGTATTCAGCGAATACGGGAAAAACTTTTTTAAGACTATGCTACGTCTGGGTTCGGAGCGGGAGAGTTTGAGCATTGTCGGTGACCAAATAGGCTGCCCAACCTATGCTCAAGATATTGGGCGTTTGATTGTTGAGCTACTGCCTAAAATCGAAGGGCATAATATTGAGTCGGGGGTGTATCACTACTGCGGGGACACGCCTTGCAGTTGGTATCAATTTGCCGAAGAAATTTTTTCTCAGGCAAAGCAGTTTGGGTATCCAGTACCTGAGAAAATCCTATCTATCGCCACTGAGGACTACCCCACACCTGCGAAGAGGCCGCCATACTCGGTCTTGAATTGCACAAAAATTTTACGTTGTACTAATATCGGTATCCCACAACTTGAGACCGCTATAAAACGTTCTTTGCAAAGAATACGTGCTATTCAAGATGATCTGAAGATGTCAGATTAGACTTGAAACTGATGAATTTACACTTACTTTTATTTAAATCCGACCATACTCGAATTGAGGAGCCTGATTTTAAAGGGCGATGTCGCTTTTGAATCATACCGCCAGAATATGCAGTGCAGTCGTCAGTGTAAGTTTATTCGCCTAATTCAGAGTAGGTTTTGGGATTCTGAATCTTGTGGTATTCAACGTTTTTTTTGGGTATATGATTAAATGATAATCTTCGGCAGCCGGGGTCACTTTTCCGCTATGGGAGGTGTTGAAAACTCTCTAAGAGCTCTTGTTCGAACTGCATCTTTGTCCCAAAGTGAATCAATTTTGATCTGTAGGTCCGCCTTAACTGGAGAGTCTATTGATGAGAATAGCCGTCAACTGCCGTCTAATGTTCGAGAGATTAACTATTGCGATGACACCTGCTTTAGTCTTCTACGTCGATTAATTAATTTGTTTCGCGGAGGTGTCGAGTTACCCCACATTTACAGGCGGCTGTTTGACCAGTATCCACAAGCTGTGGTGATTGTTCGACATCATACACATGTTCTTGCAGCAAAATTCGCTGGATATCAAAATGTACGGTACTTGATCCCCTCTTGGTCAGAAAATCAATTAGCAGCGGAAATGGAGGTTGCAGGCTGGGGAACAAAAATACGATTGCTCATACATAAAAAAATTGATGGATATCTGCAGCGTAAAGCAGTGATGATGTCCGAAGTTTTCGTATTTAGTCATTCTATGAAGCATCAAGTTCTTGATGCGTTACCGTTAGAATCCCAGAAACCACCGATAAAAGTTGTAAAACCAGGTATAGACGTTAAACGGTTCCATCCCGGCTCCAAAGCAGAAAATATACAGTTACGAGCTAAGTTAGGACTTCCGCTAGAGTCAGTAATATGGCTATTTGTAGGCCGTTTTGTTCATGCAAAGGGCTTGTTTTATCTTTTGGATGCTCTTAAATTGTCTTCAGACGAGAATATTTTAGTCATGGTGGGTGAAGGCGACCTGAAAGCTTCCTTAATCGAATATATAATGAAAAGAGAGCTTCAGCAAAGAGTTTTGTTTTTTAAAAAAGTATTAAACGTCGAAGAGTTTTATCGAGCTTCTGATGTATTTGTTATGTCCTCAAGCTACGAACCTCTTGGGCAGACGATTATTGAAGCTTCAGCATGCGGATTACCCATTGCCGCGTTCTCTGAAGTTTCTGGAGCAATAACGGCAACACATGAGCTGAGTTTGGATTTTGCCATTAGTTATGCGGACAGAATGACAGGCAGATCCCTACGTGCTGCTGTCAGCAGGGCGTTGCAGACTTCCAGTGATAAAGGACATCTCGGCACTAGTAAGAAGACTCATGATTTATTTAGTTGGGAAGTTTTATTAAAAAACCTTTTAAGCTAACAATAAGTCTTAGTATTTGAGATTTTCGCTACTAAAACTTAGCTTTAACCATTAGTTTAAGAGCTGTTGTCACACTTAATACAATATTTTATTGCAGAAATAAAAGAGTAGCGTTGATGTTAAATATGAAAAATCTGCCCGTCGTTAGTTCTGGCAGTCGTCAATGTTTCTCGTGGTGGAGGAATTCGGATTGAGCAAAAGTAGGAAAAGCACGAATTCCTCACCCGTGAGAGTAATTGCCGTTCACCCACTCAACGATTACAGTGGTAGCCCTCGAGTCTTGGCTGACTTTTTAACGTGCCGTCTTTTGCATCCCGATATGGTAACTATTATTACCGGTCGAACAAGTGGATTCCTGCACGATGGTTTAGGACAAAGGTGCCTGCTTTGGTATCCGGGATCTCAAGTAAAAGTTTTAAAGTTGTTATCCTTCGTATTTCTACAGGTTCAGCTGTTCTTTGCAACCGTCTATACAGTTTTACAGAGCTATCTAAAGGGTGAAAAAGTTATAGTCATCAATAATACTATGCTGAGTATGGGATCAATCTTAGCGACAAAACTTTGTTTTGCTACTAATATTGTTTATTTGCATGAGTGGACTATTGGCTCCCAACGTGTAGGTCGAATTGTTCGATTTTTATCGAACGTTTTGATCAGAGTTATGGTCGATGAAGTTATATTTGTGAGTAAATTCTTGTCCGACCGGTTTGAGTTTCGTAATAAACTCAAAACAACTATACTCCCCAATGGGTTGAGAGCAGATTTCGATTCTAAACCGAAGTTAGATCATCGAGCCAAGTTTAACAATGGCAAGGTGCTGTTCGTTGGATATTTGAAAAAGAATAAAGGAATCTTAGAACTATTAAAAATAGCCGAAAAAATGCCAGCTGTGTCTTTTCAGGCTGTTTTAAATTGTAGTGTAGACGAAATTAATGATTTTGTAACTCGATACCGGTCGCCAAAAAATCTTGAGCTTTTGCCGCAAAAAGTAGATGTTCAGGTGTACTACCAAGAAGCATTTCTGGTCATGAACTTGTCGCTAGCTGATGTCTGTTTAGAGTCTTTCTCACTGTCAATTTTAGAGGGTATGTCCTGCGGTAGTCCCGTAGTTGTTCCGCCTGCTGGTGGTCATTTTGAGTATTTCGATTCATCTGCTGGTGAGGCGATTGATGCTCACAGTACTGATCAAATCGTTGCGTTCATAGCGCAATTAAAGAGTGACTTTTCACTGTGGAAACAATATTCTGATAGATCAGTTGAGTTAGTGGATGATTATTCGGCGGCTGCGTTCCAGAAACGTGTTGAACGGTTCCTGTCAAGATATCTTCGCTGAGAGTGGCATTCGTTATTCACGGCTCTTGGGCTAGATTTTAGTAGTTCGTCCCGCTGTGTCTTTCTACGCTGTTTATTAACATTAATTTTCCCTGAACTTTGACAATCTTTCTCGCTCCCGAAAATTGAGCTGTTTAAGGAGACAATCGCTATTGGGATTTTTATATTTAATGCCGAATGGCAAGGTAATTTTGTACTATCTGTGGTTTGAGTAAAATGGTCATTGATCATGTGCTTGAGCATAATTATATTCATGTGTACTTTGCATCTTAACTACGAAAAAAGGTGTTGTTAAAAATTGATGAACTATCGTCATGAAATTGACGGATTGCGAGCTATCGCAGTAATTCCAGTGATTTTTTTCCATGCAGGACTGCCCTATTTTAGTGGTGGATTTGTTGGGGTGGACGTGTTTTTTGTTATCAGTGGATATCTGATTACCTCGATTTTATTGCGAGATATAAGCGTTGGAGGCTTTAGCTTGACCAATTTTTATGAGCGAAGGGCTCGGCGAATACTTCCAGCACTGTGTGTGGTTTTGTTTTTTTCGGTGTTGTTTTCATGGTTTGTCCTCCTTGCTGCAGATATGAAAGAGTTTTCGCAGAGTTTGGTCAGCGTGTCCTTGCTCTTGCCAAATCTATTTTATTGGATGCAAACAGATTATTTTTCCTCTGCAGCAGAAATGAAACCTTTGCTACACACTTGGAGCCTCGGAGTGGAGGAGCAGTTTTATTTATTTTGGCCCCTGATTATTTTATTTGTCTGGAAGTTTCAACGCGCTAACAGATTTTTAGTGTTGAGTGTGCTTGGCTTAACAAGTTTTTTTATCATGCAGTACACTCTTTCACAAAGCGTATCCTTAGCTTTTTATCACCTCCCAACTCGCGCTTGGGAACTTATTATTGGTGCGCTCGCGGCACTGTTTTTAAATTCTCAAAAACAACTAATATCTGGCCATTTAACGGCCACCATTATGTCCACTCTGGGATTAGGGTTGATTTTTTTGTCTGTTGTTTGGTTGGATAAAAAATCGGGCTACCCAAGCACATTGACGCTGTTACCAACTCTGGGCACGTTGTTGGTAATAATTTATTCGCAACCCGAATCAGCTGTTACACGATTTTTGAGCCATCCCTGGTTGGTGGCAATTGGTTTGATAAGTTATAGCGCGTATCTCTGGCATCAGCCAGTATTTGCTTTTGCTAAGCATTATTTGATAGCACCTCCCTCATGGCAGGTCATGACTTTTTTGGCATTTCTATCGTTTTGCTTTGCATACTGCTCTTGGCGCTTTATTGAGCGCCCTTTCCGATCAGTATCCAAGGTGAGTCGCCACTATTTCATCAGGTGCTGTGTTGTCTCCTTTTTACTTTTTACTGGATTCGGTCTAGCAGGCCATTTTTCCAATGGTTTCGATGGGCGTCACATTAATAATGTAAGTCTGCGTGAAATTGACGAGTTATTAAAACCGAATTACGGGTTGTCTAACACATGTGACGGGCACTTTCAGCAAACAGAAGTCTGTGTTTATGGGGAGTTTCCAGATACTGTGCTTTGGGGGGACTCCTACGCCATGCACTTGGCACCTGCCCTCACAGGAGGCGAGAAGCGGCTGTCCTTCGTTCAGCATACGCTCAGTTCATGTCGACCAGTGCTCGGTTTGTCGATTATGGGCGGTGACTACTCAACTGATTGGGCGCAGGACTGTATTAATTTTAATAAAAAAACCATTGATTGGATTGTCGCTAATGATCATATCAAGCGCGTAGTTATTTCTTCGATGTTTCTGTTTTCAGGTTATAGCCTTTTTGATGGTACTACGATTCATGCGTATGATTCTAAAATGGTAGAGAGTGCTTTGGTTAGTAGTATTGGTTTGCTGAAACGCTTTGATAAGGAGGTGATTATTGTCTCTCCAATGCCGTCTAATGGTAATGATATTGGTAGATGCTTGGCGCGATCAAAATTGGCGGGGCAAAATTTGCACGGGTGTGATTTTAACTCCAGTGACTGGTCAGACGAATTTCTTGAGGGGCAAGCTTTGGTATCACTGCTCGCATCCGAGGGTCACAGAATATTATGGCTCGATGAGATATTCTGCGAGTTGGGTAAATGTCGCACCTTTTATGAAGAAACTTTTGTATACAGAGATAAGGGCCATCTCTCGGTTTTGGGAGCGACCTACATGGGTGAAAAGTTAAATTTTGTCGATCGATTAATGGCTCTTTAAATGCCATAAGGAGAGGTATTTACCTTATTGTGAGCTGATTGGCGAGAGTTGCTAGTAGGTTGGGGCGTTAAGTTTTAATGGATGGTTGGAGTCTATTTTTACGGCTTGTAAAGACAGAGATTTCGATTCCGTATATGATGAGAAGTGATTGCCGGTATGAGCGCGAATGCTGTAGAGTCTACCTCTGGTAAAGTCATGTTTAATTTAATGTAGTTGGTGGTTTTATGAAAGCTTCGATAAGAAGATTACAAGCTGGGTTTACTATTATTGAGCTGCTTATAGTAGTAGTAATAATGGGACTTTTAATGTCCCTTGTCGCTCCAACAATGTTTTCTAAAGTTGATTCGACTAAAATTAGTACTGCAAGGGCTCAAATGCAAATGCTGCAGACTTCGCTAGATACTTATAGATTGGACATGGGGAACTATCCTGAAAACTTGAGTGCACTGAGAAAGAGTACTGCCAAGGATTGGGACGGCCCTTACTTGCCTAAAGCAGTGCCTGATGATCCCTGGGGTAACCCCTACCATTATCAAATGCCCGGTCCGCAGGGGGAAGAATTTTTACTGCTCAGTTTTGGTAAAGATGGGAGGGCAGATGGTGAAGGCGACGCTGCGGATATAATACACCAGTGAAAAATCTAGAGACCATTCTTGTAGACCATGGAGTTTCCTCGGAAGATATTGATAAAGCCAAAGTTTATCAGGAGCGAGCAGGGGGAGCTCTGGAGAAAGTTCTTCTCAATATGGGTAGCTATTCAGAGGAAATTCTCCCGTCCATCTACGCGCAGTTGCTCGGCGCCGATCTTTTGGACAATGAACAACGAGATAGTTGGAAACCACCTAAAAAGAGTGAACAGATACCGAATCAGTTTTTTTTAGATAATGGATGGTTGCTGTTCAAGGTTGAAGAAGGCGGTGACTTACATTTTGTGTCACATCAACCTACAAATTGGAACGTCAGGCAATACCTAGATCATGAGGGCATTAACTTTTCTCTGATTGTTTGCAGTGAAACCGATTTTTCAGTGCTCTGCCTGAAGTTTGATGGGCCAGAATCTGTCAACGATTCGGACTCTCTTTCAGATCTTGAGGAAGAAAAACTGCGTGAGATGGCAAGTGAAGCACCGACGGTCAATCTGTTGAATTCGCTTATTACTAGGGCTCTCAGAATGCATGCCTCAGACATGCACATTGAACCAAAGTCCAATCGCTATCGTGTTCGATTTCGCATCGATGGTGTACTGCATGATATTGATATGTTGCCGAAACGTTTGGAGCTGCCTGTTGTATCTCGATTAAAAATTTTATCCGGTATGGATATTGCTGAAAAGCGCCGACCCCAAGATGGCAAAATCGAAATGCGTATTGCCAATATAAATCTTGATATTCGAGTTTCGGCCCTGCCAGTAAATCAGGGAGAGAGCTTGGTCTTGCGTTTTTTGCGGAAAGATTCACTGCGATATGATTTGCCCACTCTCGGTATTGCTCCAGACATTGAGAGCTTGATACAGGAAGATCTCGCAAAAACCTCAGGTGTAGTGTTATTAACTGGGCCCACCGGTAGTGGTAAAACAACGACGCTGTACTCGTTTTTGAGTAGTCTCAACAGTGACGACATCAAAATAGTTACCCTAGAGGACCCAGTTGAGTATCAATTGCCTGGACTAAACCAAGTGCAAGTTCATCCAGAAATTGGTTTTGATTTTAGTGCTGGGCTGAGGAGTGTGGTTCGCCAGGACCCCGACGTTATTATGGTAGGTGAGATTCGAGACCAAGTCACTTGCCAGATCGCAATGCAGGCGGCTTTAACGGGCCATTTAGTATTCAGCACAGTCCATACCAATGATGCTCCCAGTGCATACACTCGCCTTCTCGACTTGGGGGTGGAAGAATTTTTGCTTGATGCTGCCTTGGTGTCTATTATTGCTCAACGATTGGTTAGGAAGCTTTGTGATAAATGTTCTGTTCCGGTTTCCGATTCAAACAAACTAATAGATCAATATAATCTCAAAGATCTTGCTGAGCGAGCGGGAGTTGATAATATCAACCTGCGACATCCGGTGGGATGCGAGCATTGTGGAGGTGCTGGCTATAGTGGTCGCGTAGCTGTCATTGAGTACCTTCGCAGCGACGAAACTATTCGAAGTATTCCCAAGAATGATCAATTTTTGATGAAAGTTAAAGATCATAATCGTCAAAATGGAGCTAGAGACCTCCTTCAAGATGGTCTATTAAAAGCGATTCAGGGCGTGACTTCAATTGATGAAGTTCTAAGAGTGTGTGGGTAATGCAACGCTTCATCTATGCGGCGTACGACAGTGCCGGAGGTAAGCTTGAGGGCGAAATTCAGGCAGTCGACAAGGGCAGCGCAACCAAGCAGTTAAAGGATCAAAATCTGATTGTTGTGTCCTTAGTCAAAGGGGCCGAGCCAAGTCGAGCAGGGAATCTTTTTGCGCGACATAAAATAACTGCTGATCAAGTCGAATACCTCACTACGGAATTGTCTCTGTTGCTTAATGCAGGAGTTACAATTGACAAGGGCTTGGGCATACTGCGGCGGAATTCGAGCGGTCCGGGTCAATCCAGATTGATTGGGCACTTGCATGACGCAGTTCGTCGTGGACAAACTTTGGCTGACGCTATGACAGAGCGCAAAGATATTTTTAGCCCTTTGTATTTGAATTTAGTTAAGCTGGGTGAAGCAAGCGGAACTCTTCCAGATGTTTTTTTGCGTCTTTCTGCAGATCTAAAATTCCAAGCAGAATTGAAGGGTAAGGTCGTTCAAGCACTGATATACCCAGCTGTGATATTTACAGTATGCGTTTTATGTATCTTCTTCGTCTTCAACTACATCGTTCCCCAAATGAGTGGACTCTTCGAGGGTATGCCAGAAATTCCTTTCTACACCTCTATGCTGCTTTCGCTCAGCGAGTGGATGATCAATTATCAATGGTACCTATTGGCCGGAATCATCTTGTTGGTAGGGGGACTGTATTCCTCAGCTAAAAATCCATTAGTAGCGGCGCGGCTCGACACAGTTGTGGCGCGATTACCTGGTGTATCTAGCATGATCTTATTAATTGAGCGAGTGCGTTTTAATACCGCTCTGGCCATGATGTTGGGGTCTGGAATTCTGATTGATCGCTCGTTAGATATGGCAATAGGTAGCATCAAAAACAGTCAAATCAGACAGACCTTGATTGCTGCGAGAGACCAGGTTAAGAAGGGCAGTCAGTTATCGACTGCACTTAAGAGTAGCCCCGTTTACGATGATTTTTCTATGTCTCTCGTTGAGGTGGGAGAAGAGAGTGGTGATCTATCATCCGTGTTCCATGAAATTAGTCTTCGCGCCCGACGAGATTTCGAAGTCAGAGTTGAGCGTATGACATCATTACTCGAGCCGCTGCTCATTTTAGTCATGGGTGGTATTGTTGGTGGTGTGGTTGTGGTCATGTTACTCAGTATTGTGTCGGTAAATGATGTGGGGCTATGACGCATGAATAGTTCTCAGCGTTTACGCGGATTTTCATTGATAGAGCTCCTAATAGTGCTGACCATAATGATGACCCTACTTGGTTTGGTTGGTGGCAATGTAATTGAGTCGGTAGAGCGAACGCGAGCTCAAGCAGAAGTCGTCTCTTTTTATGAGCTGCTAAAAAAATGTGGAATTACCGCATTCGCATCGGGACAGCCGTTGGTAGCGGCGCTCAGTGGCAACACTGTTATCATTGATGTTTCATCGACAAATCAATTGCGAGAAGTGCGCTACGAATATCTTGATTTTGAAGATCACCAAGTGACTTTTTACCGCAATGGACTCCCAGATTCTGTCAATTTAAATGTCAGCGTAAATGGAAAATCGCGGCAGTTAGATTTTGCCGAACTATTTGATATCACTCAGAATTAGAGGTTGTTCTATAGTGAACACAAAATATCAATCGGGTTTTACGCTACTTGAGGTTTTGCTGGCGAGCTTTATTTTATTTTCCACTATTGTCACCATGACTTTAGTCTATCGGGGTGCTTTACTATCCAGTAGCAAGGCAGAGCAAGCGTTGTCTGTCAGTGTGGCGGCTCATGCAGTGCAGAGAATTGTCACTGATGAATTTAGGCAATTGACTGACAAGTCACAAGCTTTTGGAGAAGGGCAGTATGGTGAGGTTACCTACAGCTGGCGAGCCATCGAGACTCACAGGGGAACTCGACGCGGTTCAGAAGATGGTTCAACACCAGATCGTGAGTTTACACTCTGGCGAATAGATCTCTCCATGTCCAAAGGGATGATGACGAAGCAGTTTGATTACTCGGAGATAAGTTGGTGAATAAGTTAGCTGGCTTTACTTTAATTGAGATGCTCGTGACCATGAGTATACTCGCTACAGTGGTTTTGGCAGGAGCTTCTAGCTTTGGCTTTTTTGCTCAGCGGTGGGATGGAAATTTGGGCAATTTTGATCGAAGTATGACTAACTCCAGAAATTTAATGCTTGTACAAGAGGTACTCGACAACCTGATTCCTTACATGGCATATGACTCAGAGGGCCGACCATCAATATACTTTGAAGGTAATCGAAATGGCTTTGTTGCAGTATCTGGGCGCTCGTTATTTCACCAGAGTCGCTTAGCAGTGGTTCGTTTTTCAGTGCAGCAGAATCCTGATCTAACATTTAATGTTTTATATGAAGAATGGCCAATGGAGGAGGATATCTTGATAGATGCTAAAACAGCTATTCCGTTTTATCCGCCATTGATTCTATTTCGTTCGGTCACCACAGCAGAATTTGGCTACTTCGGGTGGTCCGATCGATTGTCTAAAGCGGGCAATGGCGGTGACCAACCGCCGCAACCTCCTGCATGGTTTGCAGACCTCAACTCGGTTGCATCATCAGTGGCGCCCCTGAAGGCGAGATTAAAATTTATTATCGATGAAAAACCCTACCAATTACTTTCAGTTTTGGCAGAACAACCGGCAAATATTATAGGTAGATATTCGGGTGCGCGTGCGCGGCAATCTACCGAGCAGCAAGATGACAGTGGTGATGGAAATGGCGAAACTAGCTGTTTCTGCTAATTTCGTTAATTCGGGATTAAGGGGTAGAGGTATTCAATCTGGTGTCGCCCTGATCCAGGTTTTGTTAATTACAACAATTATATCCCTTCTCGCCATTCGCTTTACTGACACCGCGCGGAATCAAATCGATATAGCATCTAAATTTGAGGATCGCATACGCGCGCAGTTCCGTGCAAGGTCAGTGATCAATGAACTCTTGTTTACTGAGTTAGCTGACTCAATTGAACCGGTCAGCACGGCACAGCGTGAATCTGCTGATTTCCTAAATTACACTAAAAAGATTAACTATTGGGGAGAGTCTTTCACTTGGGGAAAAGATGTCACCATCTCCATACAGGATCTAAATGGGTTAGCGCCTCATCGTTACCCTGATCATCCTGTTTGGCGGCGTCTACTGATCAATCAGGGGCTGCGGTTCGAGGACATCAATCGGTATTTGGGAGAATTTTCTGACATTCAGGATCCCGATACACGTAGTTGGATATTTGGCGATATCGAACCTAGGCGAACGTCGTCGGGAAAAGCATACTTGAATGGCTACGCTCAGAGTGACATGGTGCTGAGATGGGTGTTTTCAGACAATCCGCCATTGCTCCACACGCTGTTAGATTTTTCTCATGTGAGGGCGCCTTTTAGGATGAATATATTGCATTCTCCGAACCAGTTAATTCAAGCTCTCTTTGAAGCGGAAACTGCTAGCCTTATTATCGCTGCTCGCAACAACAACGCGCAGAGTACTCTCCAGCTAGATCAGTTATTAACTGCAGATTTCACACCCGAGAGTACCAACCGTTATTCTTCAAGCCAAAAAAAAATTACTGTCTTCGCTAAAGTGGGAGATACCATTTGGCATGAGACTAACATATTGAAAATTTCGCCGCGGGCCAAAATACCCTTCAGTGTTGTGTCTGGCGGTTGACACCTTTGCGGCTCTGGTTGCAGATCTTTATCAAATGAACTTTTGTTGTATACTGCTTCTGGGATAACTGTGGCTCTGATATTTTGCACAATTAGCTTTTTTAACAAATTTACTCGTCGTCTAGGCTTCAAGCTATGCAGCTAACTCAAAAAATCAATGGCTTTGTTGCAAACATGCAGCGCCTTTTGCTATCCAGAGTCGGGTTTTGGGCCGGCCAGACCTATGATATGCCTGCCGATGATGCTAGTGATTTCGACTTCAAAACTCCCTCGACGAAAAACAAGTGGATCCTGATTATTGCCAGGGAGCATTACTTTGAGTCTGTTGCTGAATACTCTATTGGAAATCTAAGCGATCTGAAAAAAGCCTTAAAAATTGAACCTTGGTCATTTCCGTATCAGGGCATTCGATTTGTGCAGATCGATCGCATATCCCCTCAGAGTCACAGGGTAACTAACTGGGTCATCAAAGCCGAAGTTCTAGAGGAACAGGAATTCCGACCTATCGTTATGGTCCCTGAAACGGCCTGCCTTCAAGCTCTAGCTGCATCAGGTCCAGTAAGAATTAGCCGTCTTGGCAAAACGGTTTTAATTATCAACACAGACTCGGGGCTTCTATCTGGAATTGAACCTCAGACCAGCGATAACTCCACTGTAGCGTTTTGGCGTTCTCGGCTCCTATCCGCGTCGGGATTAGCGCAGGATAAACAGATTGATTATTTGCCAGACGCCGATACTGGCGCTCAGCTAGTGAAAGGTTTGTGGCGTACATTAAAACAGTTACCGACGACCTTTTTGCTGCCACTGGAGACATCCTCTCGAGGAAATTATCCTTGGAATAAGCTAGCTAAAATGACCCTGTTGGTAACCGCCCTATACCTGTGTTTGTCATCAGTTTATATTCTTATGTCAGATGCTTGGGTGGATTACAGGCTCTCAACGGCCAGCGCTGAGTCGCTGGCTTCACTGGAACTTAGAAAAGATGTTCGATCTATGCAGGCCGATGTCGACGAAGTTGCAACAGTTTTCTCCCGAGTGCCGCCGTTATGGGTTACCTGGGATGTCGTATTGGATTTGCTGAACAGGGGCGTAAGCGTTAAACGTATCAATAGCTTGGATGGTTTAGTTACCATAACGGCATCTGCTGCTAGGGCAACAGACGTTTTGACTTATTTAAGTAATGATCCGAGGGTCACCGAGGTCAAGTATGTTCAGCCAGTGCGCCAATCTGGTAAACAGCAGTCTTTTGCAATTTCTATGGGGTTTAATCGGCCTCAGGAGCAAGTAGAATCGACTCTAATGTCCGAAGTTGAGGGTGCTGGTGACTCGACTGAGAC
>Ga0206127_1003541_pt1 | contig 14351 bp, 11 predicted proteins | sample Helgoland_Spring_6_FD_148646 | JGI IMG/M metagenome (GOLD analysis project Ga0206127, IMG submission 148646) | Pelagic subsurface seawater microbial communities from Kabeltonne, Helgoland, North Sea - Helgoland_Spring_Bloom_20160419_1 | ecosystem: Environmental > Aquatic > Marine > Epipelagic ...
TTTAAAAGTAGTTGCAGAACTAGAATTGATAATTATATTTGCACCCCGCTAGGGCGCTTAGCTCAGTTGGTTCAGAGCACCTGCCTTACAAGCAGGGGGTCGGGGGTTCGAATCCCTCAGCGCCCACAACCAAAATAGAAAGAAAGCCATCCACGAAAGTGGGTGGCTTTTTTCGTTTTCGACATCTAGCGAAGTTTACTTCGGCGAGACTGGCGAAAATGAGAAAAGCTAAACGCTGCGGAGCAGCGGATGGCTTTCTTTCTCTTTTTAGTTGGGTACAAGGGCACCAGTGAAGGGTTCTTTCGCCGCTAGGCGGAAAATCTTTCAAAGACAGAGTAGCAGGAAATTTTAACCCCTCATCGGTGTAGATATAATTACAATCTTCTTTGGTTTTATCTTAATTTTTCTCTTGTTCTGCTTCGGGGTTTTAGCACCGAAACCATCAACACTCTTCAGTATGTCTTGTTTTAACTCGCTGAGATTAGATTTTTTGCTTGTGCGTTTTTTCTTTTTATTAAGCTTCTTCTTTGTCTTTCGCGAAATTTGATGAGTGCTTTGGAGGTAGATACGCACTTGCGGTAAAACCATATTAATTTGCTCGGGTGTTATTTTTGTTGATGGCCTACTATTTAAACTTAGACCTACTTCAGCAAAGAGTTTGACTAACACTTTGACCGGCACATTGACCTGTACTGCTAAATCCTTTAATCTTGAGGGTAATTTATTTTCGGAGCTGATCATTAATTCAAAAACTTGAAATTAAATATAACTAATTCCAAATTAGTTGATAACTAGTTAATATTAACTCACTGGTCAACTTTTGACCAGTAGCACTAAATTGTACATTGAAATCATTAGATAAAAACAATGAAATTTAGCGGACACGATACTTTTGCATGCAGGACAACATGGCTTTATAAAGGCATAGATCTGCTTAACAAAAAGAGAAGATCTGATAATCAGATAGATATAACCATACTCAACGGTAACCAATCCACTATTGAGCTTGGTGTGGGAAAGAATATGGTCAATGCAATTAAGCATTGGTTGCTTGCCTTTGGGATTGTTGAAATTGAAGAAAATGACTTTGGAGTTCTTGCTGAACTGATTTATGCAGACGGTGACGACGATAACAATCTTGATGCTTTCATAGAAGACAAATTCACTTTATGGATTCTTCATCACGAGATATGCACTCGACAATACGCGTCAATTTTTAATTATTTCTTTAAAGAATATTTCAAAAGGAAATCAACTCGAACGTTTTCTGAAACTGAATTTATTGGATCACTTGCTAGCTATATCAAAGGAGAGGGAAAATCACTGCCATCTCTTAATTCTTTAAGTACTGACTTCAGGTGCCTTATCGATACCTATTGCATAAAGAAGAGCAAAAAAGCGACCTTGGAAGACAACTACACTACTCTTTTAACTGAACTAGATCTTATTAAAAGAACTGAATTCAGAACTAGTGATAACGAGATCATTTACGAATTAAATACCCAAGCAGCCGAAAGTGAAAGCACAACTTTAGTTGCAACGCTGCTACTAAAATCCTTCGGAGTTAAAGGATCAATTAGTATAACGCTTGATGATGTCTATCTGCACTTAGGAACAGTATTACTATTAAATAGAGATTCATTCTCGAAAATTTTAGAAAGGGTAGCTTCTGATTTCAGTGCAGATTTCTCATTCAAGCAAAATCAAGCAACCGGAATTCAAGAATTACAAATCAATACCAAGAGTTCATGGATGGACTTTGCTAAAAAATACCATTACCAAGTATGCTAATATCAACTAACATACTTAAGAATGATGATTCGTCATTCAACTATATCGTTACGAACAATACACAATCAATCTATACTCAGGTCACAAGTGCATTGTCGAGTAAAATAAGCTGCTTTAATCTGATTGGTTCTTATGGAACTGGAAAAAGCTCCTTTCTTATTGCAATGGAGTCAACAGTCAAGGGTAAGACACAGTATTTCAAGGGATCAAAAATCATTAAGAACGCTCACCTTGTTAAGGTTATTGGTGATCCGAAGCAATCTTTAAGAACTTCGCTAGCACAAGCATTAAAGGTTACAGATAGCGTTGAAGATGTAATCAAAGCAATTGCCGCTCTAACAAAGAAGAAAGATGCTAGTTTTATCATCATTGATGAATTCGGTAAATGTTTAGAGTATGCCCTACTCAATAACCCGAAGGAAGAAACTTACTTCTTTCAGCAATTAGCAGAAGCGGTAAATGATTTAGACTCCTGCGTATTAATCACAACACAGCATCAAAATTTTGATGCATACACTTCGGGAGCAAGTCAATCTGATGCTGTAGAATGGGAAAAAGTAAGTGGGCGATTTATACCGATAAATTTCAATGAGCCTGCAGAAACATTAATTAAGCTTGCCGCACCAACATTGAAAGGACTTGGAGCAACCGAGCAAATCACTCCGATTTTAAATAAGGTCCTTGATGAAACAAGACTATTACCAGTTGGTTATTCAGCGGCATTAGCCGAAAACGGAATGGATGTCAGTCCACTTGATGGGATTACTAGTTACGTTGTTATTAGCCTATTGCAGAAATACGGTCAAAATGAGCGCTCGTTATTTTCCTTTTTAAATGCAACGGGGTCACATAGTATTTCAGAAAAAGACAATGAACAACCATACCTTCTTTCGGACTTTTACAATTATGCTATTGACCGTCTTTCTCACGTAATTTATGGTGGTGGAAATCCAGATAAATTGCAATGGGAATCGGCAGAACGGGCTATTCAGCGTGCAGACCATCACTCAACTATTGATCCTAGGATTTCTCATCATATTTTAAAGTCCATACTCTTAATTAACGTTTTTGGAAGAGAAGGATTATTTGATTTAGAAACCGCTAAAGACTACTTCAGCACTGCTTACGGTTTACAGGCTGAAAATACTCTCGATGAGTTAACGGATAAGAATATTATTCAATTCCTTAGGCACAAGGGTAAACTCACTTTTGTAGAAGGAACCGACATTAACATCCAGGGTGAGTTAACAGAGGCCAACCGGAAAATCCCTGCTTCTTTAGATTTAAAAAGTGAATTTAATCGCTTGATGACCATAACACCGGCACTAGCAAAAAAACATTATTTAATCTCCGGAACACCTCGGTTCGCTGAATTTCATTTAACTAACGAAGTATATAATAGCAGAGTTTCTGATTTAGACGGAAATACTCACGTCTTCATTTCAACCAGTAAAACCTCAGGCATTAGAACCGAAATTTTTTGCCAATTAAAAGGCGCAACGGACCTCGAAGAGCTTGTAAGAGATGTTATCAAATATGAAATTATACTTACCAAGTATTCTGAAGACTTCGTCGTAAAAAAGATCATTGCGAGAGAATACTCCTATGCACTTGAAAAGCTCCAAAAAGCTTTTACTAAGAAAGTGTTTGAAGAAAGTATATGGAAATTCAATGGTAAGAAAACTAACATAGACTCTCAACGTAGCTTTAATACCAAACTCTCAGAATTCTTCTCACAGAAATACAATTCAGCACCGAAAATCAATAATGAACTAATAAACAAATCGGTGCTATCTGCGAGTATTAATACTGCTCGAAGAGCACTTCTTAGAAGACTATTAGACAGATACCAAAATCCATCCTTGGGATATGACTTAAAGAAATTTCCTGCGGATAAAACTATTATCCACTCTACTTTGATTAAAGAGGGAATGCTTGATCTAAAGACCGGAGTTATTAAAGCACCTACAAAGTTAAGTAGCTATTTCGCCGCTTGGAAAGCTGGTATCGACTTCCTCGAGGACAGCCGTAACGGAAAAAAGAGTATTCATGAACTTATAGAAATCCTGAAGAGAAAGCCATACGGTCTTAAGGATGGCCTGATTAAAATCTGGCTAATGTTTTTTCTTGTGGCAGAGGAAGAGAATTACGCATTGTATTATTCTCCCGAAAATAAGTTTTTACCGTACTTCTCAGATGATATTTATGAGGCCATATTAAAGAAGCCGGAGAACTTTGTCGTTAAGAGATATAATTATGATCGACTATCTGATGAATTGATAGCTGAATACAAAAGATCATCTTTATATCTAGAACAAGGGGATACTGCAAGTGCAAGAACAGCCTACTTTAGGATTTATGGTGAGCTATTAAGTAAACTAAAAAATCTTGAGGCCTTTACCAAAACAACAAACTCTAGACTAAGTAAAGAAGCAATCGGATTCCGAGACGCTTTAATAAAGGCCAACGATCCAGAAGAAGCACTATTGTCTTTGATTCCTAATGCTATTGGCTTCAATGATGTCCTAAGTATGACAGCGGAGCAAACATCTTCATATTTCGTGAAAATGCGAGAAATCGAAGGTGAGCTAGGTGACTGTTTTGATGTGTTGATCAAAGAATTTTATGAATTAATCGCAGCCTCACTCGGCTATTCTAAAGACGTAGAAATGAATTCCTTGAAAAATGGATTTAAGCAATCCACTGTGGGAGTTGATACCAACCAATTAAGTAAAGAAAGTCGAGTGCTTTTCATGAGGCTTGGAAGTCCTTTGGATATAAAAAACGCCTGGACAAAGTCCGTTGTAGATGCTATTATTGGTAAAAATCTAGAATACATTAAAGATAATGAGTTGGCTCTAGCGTTTAAACAAGTGAAATCGAAGATTGACGATTTACTCGAAGCTTGCCAACTTTTTTCATCGGGAGAAGGTGACAATCAATTTGTGCTTAAACTCACCCTGCCAGATGGGACAACCTTCCGTAGAATTATGAATAGAACAGATATCAAGACTCAAAAAATGAATTCTTCGGATATTGAAAAATTAGCTAACCAACTTTTAAAATCGCTATCGAATGAGTAATGTAAAACATCTTTTAGGGATTTCAGGAGGAAAAGATAGCGCTGCATTGGCTCTTTATCTTCAATCTAATTATCCAGAATTAGATACCGAATATTATACATGTGATACTGGAAAAGAGCTTACTGAAACCTATGAACTAATCGGGCGATTAGAGTCCGCGCTAGGCAAAGAAGTTGTTCGATATCATAGTTTCGACGAGACCAAAGTGGCTATAGACAATCCATTCGATCACTTTCTTGCTTCCTACGGGCACTTCTTACCTTCTAGTGGTCAAAGATGGTGCACACAAAAAATGAAGTTAGAGCCATTTGAAAAGAATGTTGGTGAAGAACCGACTATATCGTATGTAGGTATTCGAGGAGATGAAAATCGCGAAGGCTATATTTCGAAGAGAGAAAACATTCAAACCATTTTCCCTTTCAGAAAAAATATCTGGTCGAGTGACGTAATCAAGGCTGCATTCTCTAAACAACATATCGAAACACTGAAGAAGGCTCTTAAAGATCAGTTCGACTCGACGGAATCAAAGGCCGCTATTAAAATATTTGATACACCATTAAGCTTAACATTTACCTTGAATCATAAGGTTGATTCGCTTCTAGATTTCAATACTCGAGCTTTTAATCACGCTATTCATGCCGTTTTAAAAAACACAGACTATCCAGTGGGCAAGCTCGAGGACTATCCGCTACTTGACAATCAAGAAATTTTGGGTATTGATGATATTTTTAAATTACTCGAAGAATCAGGTGTAGGGATTCCTGCTTATTACTTACCCGTCGAATTCACAGCAACTGTTGACGGGGAAATTAAAACAGGCACTTACTCCAGATCTCGTTCAGGATGCTTTTTTTGCTTTTTTCAACAGAAGATCGAATGGGTATGGCTTTTAGAACTGCATCCAACTTTATTTGCAAAAGCAGTTGAATACGAAAAGGATGGATATACTTGGTCAGAAGAGTCCTTAACAGAACTGATGAAACCTGAAAGAGTTAACCAGATTAAGGCAAACTATATAAAAAAGACTGAGCGCGCTAAAAAGCACGCTCAGAATCAATTAAACTGGAAAGACGAAATCCTAAACTCCGAGGGTATAGGGTGTTCAAGTTGTTTTATTTAAAACTCGTTCGGATACATCACATCCAAATACTCCTCCAAACTTATAGCAAATTGATTCGTTAATTTTTTAGAAATCCGCAAATATTCAGCCGTCTTATCGTTAGATTTAATTAGCGAATTCACAAAAGCACCTAGCATTATTCTAATAGTCCGCTTGATATCTGTATCATTCTCGTATTTCGTCAAAAATGATCTAAATAGCCTATGAGATTGATTCAATTCAATCAAAACTTTATCTCCAATAACTTTATGTTCGAACAACACTATCGGACCGAGGTCTTCCTCTAGAAAAATGTGTTTGTCCGGAGTAGACAATGCGAAATCAACAATTTCTCTTAACTGAATTTCTGTGAAATTCTGACGTTTTTTATGATTTTTCAACCATTCCATGGTCTCTTTTACAAGCAGGTCATCTACTTCATCATCTCCACCCGGAGACCCAGGTTCTGTATCAATTCCTGTAGGCTTTCCACCAGTACCAGGTGGTTTGGGACCAGAACCTTGGCTCTTCAATTCCGCAAGCATACTTGAGAGATTGCTCGAAATTAGATTACTTACTTTTTTTAGAACTATATCATTGAAATCCAAATCAGCATCATTTGCGTCAATCAAACTTAACTTGTGCGCATGCTGCTTTTTATTCCCGACTCCAAAAACATGATCCATAGAAGGTGGAATATGTAACTCTACAGACCACCATCTATGGCGAGGATCATTGATATTACCAATAAATCCAAAACTTCCAGTATCTATTTCCCGAAACTCTCTCAATACTGAAATATTACAATACCCAGTGCTATGAACTTGTTTTAGTCCACGGAAAAGATATTCTTTACCGAAATCAGTTGATCCGGCATTTCTCCCATGCTTGAAGCGTTCCTTTTCTTTTACAATCGAAAACTTCAATTTTATCTCACCCGAGAGTTTTTCAGTTTCATCTCGCGAGTAGAAATCTAACTTCTCAGTAACTTCCGCATACAAGAAACTTGTAGGATGATTATTTAGTGGGAATTTATCAACGAACTGCCCGTCTTTACTTAAATACATAGGATCATAAGGCGACACTAAAACTTCCTTTTGTCTGTCTTCACGATAACCAAGGCTATCATCAAAACCAAATACCCTAATCCTTAATCTCAGTTTAGTCTTAGCGTTATAAGCATTTCCATTTAAAAAATGTCTGAATGTCCTACCAAGCTGGGGTAACGCATGGGAAATTAATGTTGAAGACATTTTAGGCTTCACGCGATTGACATTGCACCATTTAACTATTGTCCCACTTAATAAATTACCGAAATGCTTGATAATAAAAGGTTCCTCAATTGATCGTAGTGATCTAGCATTAGACAATTCAGGCTTTCCGCTATTCAATATTTCAGCTAGATCCATACGGTCATAAAACCAATAGTCTCGTTCAGATGACTTCGAAAATAGCTCAGTTTTTATTGTTTGGGAACGAGAGGCTTGAGGTAGACCTTGACCGTATTTACCTAATCCTTTACTAGCACCGCTTCTTGTACCAGAGGACACTTGTAATGCGCTAGCAAAGGCATCAGCAGACATACCTACCCCATCATCGATAATATAAATATCTGAAATGCTTATTCTCTTCTTAGTTCCAGGCTGTTTCTTACTTTTTTCGATAAGAATGATTTGGACTTCCTTTGCCTCAGCTTGAATACTGTTATCAATTAACTCACTTAAAGCCGAAACGGTGTTCTTATAACCATTGTCTTGACTATCTAAAATATTCGCCACACCTTCAAGCGGTCTTGGTTTAAATTCTTCCATTATAAATAATATTCATTGAAAAGATTCAACATTTCGTTGTAGTCACCATGTTGAACATTGTCTTTTAAGGTTATTAGTTTATTGACTCTATTACCTCCATTTGAAGGACCACGAAGAACCCTTCCTATCATTTGGCTGTATTGAACGACTGATGAAACAGGCCGAGCAACTATTAAGGTGTCTAGATTTGGAGCGTCGAATCCTGCAGTTAAAACATTAAAGTTGAGTATACAATTTAATTGTGAGCCCTTAGATTTAAATCGATCAATCACTCTACTACGGTTCTCCGTATTGCCCTCGATAACCGCAGAATTATAATCTTCAGAATCTAAAATAGACTGAAGGAAATAACAATGATCAACACTACATGCAAAAACCAAAACTTTTCTATTTTGTTCTAATTCCGATTGTATGGCATTAATCAACAATCTATTTCGTTCAGGATCGATCACCATTTTTTTTATGGTTGTCGTAGCCATTTTGAATTCCTGTTGATTTTTCTCTAGGTCAATCTCTAGGTTCGTTTCGATATCTACAACTTCTAATTCTGCCAAATAACCTTTGCCACGTAAAAAATCTATTGGATTTTCATAAGGTTGGTAATTATCATCTACGAGAGTAACTTTGTTATGACTATAGAAAGTTGACAGCTGGCCAACGTCATCTCCGCCTGGTGTTGCCGTTAAACCGAGAATTGGAATCATAGCATTGACGAACCAGTTGAGCACATCATACCACTTCTCACCTACAAAATGCGCTTCATCAAAAATTACCAGATCAGTTCTAGATAGAATTGTTCTAAACTCATCTTCTTTGATAAGATTGGCCAACTTTTGAACAGTTACAATGTAAATGCAACTCTTACCCGTTTGGGTATATTCATTATCCCCCCAAAGAGGTATGATTTCTGTTTCAATTGGACTACGTACGTTTATTGTCTCTAGTAAAGTATTATGAGCCTGTTGACACAATTCTGCAGATTGGGCAATCCAAAACATCTCACGCCCATCATCAACGGAAGAGACCCGTCTGTATGCCAACCAAGCTAAAAGAATTTCTGATGCCGTTCTAGTTTTACCCGCTCCTGTTGGTAAATGCAATAGAATTTTTTTCTCACCATTTAATAATTTCTGAAGGACAGTTCTGTAGGAGCGATATTGAAAATCATGTAGCCTTCTTGACAAACTCACAGTTGCTAATTCAACCTGCGGTTCGATTGCCTCTTGTAAATAATATTGAGAAACAAATTGCTTTTCAGAAAGACGCAAATCGGAGCACGAGTACTTAAAAACATCTTTTAACGCTGATTTACTCATTCTGATTTTTACCGCCAAGACCTCTACACTATAGATATCCAAAGCCTCGTTATAAGATACCAAAGCATCAAAGAATTGTTTACCAACCAATGTGCGAGTAACGGATCGAGGTACTCTATTTTCAAGTAAATTCAAAATTTCATTATTCATCATATTGATCAAACAATTTAAAATTCACCTTTTTGAGTAAGTTAAACTTTGGATTTTCGATATTAATTGCGATTACAGCTTTAACCATGCCGTCCATTGTCACGTTATTATTAACCTCAACATTCACGTTAGCTCCCCTTGAAATGACGCTAATTGGAGTTAAATAATTAGCGATATGTTCAATCTGAATTTTATCAAAGTCCGAAGAACTTTCGGAATCTCTTAATCTGTAAGTGTAGTCGGCGGAATTGTATTCAACTAATGGGCGTAAAGCGCTTTGCAAATAATTCTGAGTAACTTTAAAGCCAATTCTATGATTATGTAATTTTAAAATTTCTTTAGATATATCATTGGTTTTTTTCCAAGAGCCATCCAAAAGGCAATCGTGTATATATATCAACTCTTTGAGATCAATCATAATGATATTCTAATAATTTTTTTTGCCGTTTTCGGAAACAACCTAATATATATTTCGCTTAGAGTCATGGCTCCGTCATTACAGGCACTTCCTGATCCGTAAACAATATTTTCTTTTAATGAATGCGGCGAATTGTTTAACCAAAGCTGAATGAATAGATTTTCTGATTTTAAAGAAATAAGTCCAAAGCTTTTCAGTAGGTTATTCACATCATCTATAGGTAGAGATGAAGTACGATGCAGGCTTGATTTCATTGACAGTATACAAGGAAGATTATGTGTACCTGATCTAAGCTCATATTCTTGCTTACCTCCATGTTGAATTGACGAAAGATGCACTCCGGTTTTAAGGTATAGAAATCCGACGCCTTTAGGACCATGAAATTTATGAGCACTGCCAACACAAGCATCAAAATGATTCGCATTCACTTCCAGCTTTGTTATAGACTGTGTCGTATCAGTAAAGAATTTTGTATTCGCTGCTTTAACAATATCATTAATTCGTTCCAAATCTGAAACCTCCCCAGTCTCGTTATTTACATGCATTAAGCAAACAAAAAGGGTTTCTCTATCTACAACTGACTCTAGATGTTCGTAATCGACTACCCCTTCACTAGTGATGTTAACGTACTCTAATTCAGCACCGATAGACTCGAGATACTTACATGTCTCAAGAACAGCCTTATGTTCAATCGGACTGGTAACAATTTTTCTTTTATGTTGGAAATTCGCAAAGAAATATCCCTTGAGCAGTAAATTAATTGACTCCGTAGCACCAGAAGTGAAAATCACTTTATCGTTGTAAGGATCACCCCTTACGAATTCCGCGACATGTGATCTTGCGTTGGTCAAAAGATTCTCGATCTCTGGATCAAAATCCTTATAAGACATAGGATTCATAAACCACCTTTCTGCAGTTTCATTGTAAACCCTTAATGCTTCAGGAGACATTCGGGTAGTTGCAGCATTATCGAAATAATACCTACCATCAGGCAGCAGGTAATCTTCTAGGTTTGGCATAGTGTCTAAATATACTAAATGATGATTAAAGCAAGTATATCATATTCTTCGACCGAGTCAATGCAACATATTGCTCTGCTCTGGTCATCGAATCTAATTCAACTATAGCTATAATATCACTCTCTAATCCCTTCATGAGAGAAACGGAAACAGCCGAAATTTCTCCTCGACGAGTATATGGATCCCTTTTCTTCTGTATTCTGTCGCGGCCATTGCTGTAGTTTTCAAATCGACCTAATCCGCAATTAGGGTTATAAACAAATGTTACTTGACTGGCCTTAATTCCGATTTCACCAAGTGATTCAGTAAACGACTCAACAGAATTACTATCGTCTCTCAGGTCTATTACACTTGTGCCGTTAGGTACTTTTCGATGAGAAACTAGATCTAACTTAAGATGGTCATTCACAAAATCAGTATTTCTCTTACTCGAACGAATCACCTTATCCAGACGAAACGAAGTGAACCCTTGCTGCAGAAATTTATTTGACCTCTCGTATATGTCTTGCTTTTGATCCATTAAAATGGAAATCTTTCCTGAAGGCGATAACAACTTAAAAATGGGTTCTAGCCAAATGTCTACGAAATCCTGTGCCTCATCAATAACAATAAAATCGTAGCTATATTCGCTCATTGGCAGGCTCTCATCAAGTTTTGATGGCACCTCTAAATCCCAGAAATCGTCACCTTTTCTAGCATTACTTTTCCACCAAGATGGATCTAACTTGTCAATAATCCTACGCGCAAGTTGATGAAAATTGGTTATTTCTAACTCATCTTCTTCTCTTAGAGAAAAGTCTCTTTTGACTAAATAGGAGAAGTTTTTTGCAAGTTGTCTGTTGAATGTCAAGAAAAGAACTTTCTCGTTTAATTCATAACGCCTAAAAAGTTGATGCAATCCAACTATCGACTTACCTGTGCCTGCATTACCTTTAATCATAAGTCTGCTGTTCTCTTCTAACCCTTCTACGATTTCGAGTTGTTGCTCGAGTAATTCAGCAAATACTACCTCATTTGAATTCAGACTTGTTTGTATACTCGGCTCAAATCCAAAACCTCTTGTCAATGAACCTGTAATCCGTCTAAAGGCATAGTTTGCATTTTTTGATGGGAATTCATCCGTTCGTCGAGATGAATATGCAGCCGACTCTACAGATTTGAAATATTCATTTAAATAGCTCAGTTTTGCCGAATCAATGATATTCAAGTCATCAGCTTGGGTAGGCAATTGCCCAACAATTGCAACATCAGGAAAACACACAGCCCAGTAAACTTCTATTTCGCGCAAATCTGATCTGAATCGATGAATAAATGCATGCTTATTATCAATAGCCTGCTGAATTGGACTAGCTAATAAATGACCATTCTGAGTCCATTCACTTCTGGCTGCATCGTATTTAACACTCCCTCCTTTGACCTCAACACACACAATATACTTGCTTGATACTACTACGAAATCAATTTCGAATTCTCTGTTTCTTTCGCGAATAGACTGCAACCTTACTTCGTGAAAAGCTGAAACTTGATTCGTATCACCAAATTCAGACTTCAATAGATTATAAACAAGTTGTTCTGCTTTAGGAGCAGTTTGATTACATTGAGGGGGAAAAATCATATGCTTATGTTAGTTACTCAAAATAATTTAATTAGAATCATAAGAGAATGTATAAATGAAAGTACGAAGGAGATAATAATTTCTTCAGCTTACTTAAAAGAAGATTTATTTAGGGAATTGATACCCTTCCTAGAAAATAAAAAAGTCCACGTTTATGTTAGGTGGGAGGCCCAAGATTTAATAATGGGAACATCCGATCTAGGCGTATATCATATTTGCACAAATCAAGGTTGGAGAATTTTTAGAAATCCAAGGCTACACGCAAAATTCGTTCTTATAGACAAGACGATACTGATACTAGGCTCCTCCAACTATACTATGAGCGGTACCGGTCGATCGCGTCAGAATATTGAGCGAAATTTCAAAACTACAATAGAGGAAAATAGCTTGGTCTTGTTACTTGAAGATTATAATCTTTCCGTAGAGATCAACGATGAAATATTTAAGAAGCTAAACGATTATGTCTTAGAACACAAGGAAACAAAAGATTACGACCATCATTTTAATGAAATAAAAACTATATTTTCCGACAATGATGAATTTCAAGATTCGTATCGTTTTAAACTTCTTGACTTACCGCCTTTCAGACCAGACGACGGTTCATTTGACGCTGTATCGAAACTACATATTGCCTTTCTGAAATCGAATAGTGTATCTAGTATACATGATTTATCTTCCGTTGAAGATTTTATAAAAAACAATCCGGTTTCGCGTAAGATATTTGAGATAATTGAGTCTAGCGCTGATCGACGTTGTCGTTGGGGAACAATTGAACGCCGTATTAAAAATGATGACCATTTATTTAGTCTAGCAGACAATGATATTACCACGCTGAAAGAATTACTAGGCTCACACAACAGACTGTTTAATCTATTCTGTTGGATATCTTTTTTCGAACCAGCCAAGTATTATGTCTGGAACAGAGAAACATACCTCGCAGATCCAAGAGAAGGAACATGCAGTTTAAATTATGTTTAATCATTTCAGATTAACTCGAAAATCAATTCCACCACGTTCCGCATTTCTTAGACTTTAGATTATCACCATAATAACGTTCCGTATTTAAAGCCTCACCATATGTCAGTTTATCATGTGGATATTGGCGATTACAAAATAAATCCTCAGTCGTATCGGCTTCGATGAAAGACTTTACCCCATGCTTACGCATAAACTTGGCTCCAAGGTCTCTTCCATTCTCAGGCGCATTCATGTGCTGAGTATACCTATGCTCTCTTCCCTTGGAAGTCATCCCTATATACACCAGGTCATCCAACTGTTCGAGATTAGGGTTAGCCTCTCTGAACTTACGCTCTCCGACTACACCCTCGCTCAAACGAAATGCATAAACGCTATGATTACGCTCTAATTTCTGAATGGTGACCGATCCAGATTGCTTTCCAAGCAACCTATGCACCTCTGCTTCCCTTGCAAGAACAGCATCTATTTTATTATCGCACCTCAATCTATCTGTGTAGTTCGGTGCATAATATTTCATGGAGCTCTTACTTAAGCCTCGTTCTTGAAAAAGGAACTCATAGTCTCGCTTATCTTTTGGTAATTGGGACTGGAGCTTAAAGCCTTCGAGTTGCTCCTCGGTGTAGACTCGATTACTAAATCGCCACACTTTTGCGTATTTAATCTGCTCGTCTGTCAAACCTTTTAATTTCAAGGCGTTCCGAATCGCTTTCGTTTTTCGCATTCTAGTTACGGCACATCCATAAAGTTTAGGCTCCTCTTCTTTTTCCATATCACAATCCAATTAGATCTACTTCTTATACCAAACCTCCTCTGGCATATACCCAAAAACAAATTCAGTCACCCCACATAACCAAAGCTTATGTTCACAGCCATTCATATTAGCCATGTAGTAGGCACCATCTCCAGCAGGGTGTGGATGAATATAATTCAAAACTTCATAACCGGCTTTTGGATCGAGACTGAGATCTAAGGTTATCTCTTCACCTTTGCTCGATAAATGGTCTAAAAAAACATCCGCACCATCTACCATAAGCAACATGTTCTTAGGGCCAGGCCAGCCGTTAACATCAG
>Ga0206127_1003542_pt1 | contig 14350 bp, 10 predicted proteins | sample Helgoland_Spring_6_FD_148646 | JGI IMG/M metagenome (GOLD analysis project Ga0206127, IMG submission 148646) | Pelagic subsurface seawater microbial communities from Kabeltonne, Helgoland, North Sea - Helgoland_Spring_Bloom_20160419_1 | ecosystem: Environmental > Aquatic > Marine > Epipelagic ...
TAGCAAGTTCGTCAGCGCTCATAGCAAAAAGATCGTCAGCTCCTGCCTTGGCATGAGCCAAAAGGCCAATGTGCTCTGGCAAGAGCCGTTGAACGTAAAAGCGCGCCAATTTTTGTCGCGGACCAGTTTGGTCAGCCATTGCTGCCATCAAATGGAAATGTCCACCAAGAACCCGCGCAAAAGCCTTGAGATACGGCACAGCCCCAGCAAACCTGCATTGCAAATCTGGCTGTATATTGAGCCACTCAGTCACTTCACGTAAGGTTCCAGTAGCTTGCCATACAGCTTCAGCCATGTCAGGAAAATCTTCCCGCGCAAACTCCGTATTTTTTTCTATTTCATCTAGTAATTGTCCTGCAACTTCACCACCATCCATCATTTTACGAGCGACAAGATCCATGGCTTGAATACCTGTTGTTCCCTCATAAATAGCGGTAACGCGCACGTCTCGAAAAAATTGCGTTGCGCCAGTTTCTTCAATAAAACCCATACCACCATGTACCTGTACACCTTGATTTGCGACATCAATACCTATTTCAGTACCAAATGCCTTGGCGATTGGTGTTAAGAATGCAGCTCGTGCTTTCCAAGCTTTATCACCTGTAGCACTCGTCATATCAATTGATTTAGCACACGATAATGCAATCGAACGCGAGACAAAAATATCCGCTTTCATACTCAACAACATACGGCGGACGTCTGCATGATCAACTATTGTACCCGTCGGCCCAAAGGTCTTACCTTGTTTACGGTTCAACGCATACGCCAGAGCATGCTGATAAGCACCTTCAGCGGCGCCAACGCCCTGGGCACCCACACCTAATCTGGCGTTGTTCATCATAGTAAACATTGCAGCCATTCCGCCACCTTCAGCACCAATAATCCAACCTTTCGCGCCATTATATTGCATCACACAAGTGGGCGAGCCGTGAAGACCCATTTTACGTTCAAGGCTTACAACTTTGAGCTTATTTGCCACTCCAGCATTCCCAAATTTATCCGGCAAATTTCGAGGAACCAAAAATAGGCTTATACCCTTGGTCCCAGAAGGGGCACCAGGTAAACGCGCTAATACCAGATGGCAAACATTGTCAGTAAAATCATTATCGCCCCATGAAATATAAATTTTCTGCCCTGTAATACTAAAAGTTCCATCGCCGTTATCTTCAGCTTTTGAAGTTAACGCACCTACATCCGACCCAGCTTGAGGCTCTGTCAAATTCATTGTTCCAGACCATTCACCGGATATCAGCTTAGGCAAATACAATGCCTTGATCGTTTCACTCGCATGATAGTCTAGCGCCTCAATCTGACCCTGGCTCATCAATGGCGCAAGTTGCAGAGACAAACATGCCCCACTCATCATTTCGTTCACACAGGTAGTTAAAGACATAGGCAATCCCATCCCACCGTACCTAGGGTCGGCTGCCATACCAATCCATCCGCCAGTTGCAATTGCCTTAAAAGCATCAGAATAGCCTGGTGATGTTCTGACGCTACCGTTCTCAAGGGTCGCAGGGTATAAATCACCAGTGCGTTGCAATGGTGCCATAACTTCTTCGCAGAGTTTACCTGCTTCTGATAAGATCGCAGAACTTACGTCCTTTGTCGCATCGGAAAATCTTTCAGTACCGACAACTTGATCTATTCCGACAATATGGTCGAATATAAATTTATATTCATCAATTGGGGCGCGATAAGACATGAGGTAATCTCCAAATCCAAACCTAAACATGCACGCTAGTGGTGCCTGTACTTTTGAGATGCTATAAGTGCAGCGCAGAATAGGCTAGCGCAACTTAAACGCCGCGTCACGTCAAGCATAAAAAGGTTAACATGGACCAGCTGCATACTGAAATTTTAGCTTCAAACGACAGCGACTTGATCACCGCCACTAATTTTTTAGTAAATGGTAGATTGGTCGCTTTTCCAACAGAGACTGTTTATGGTCTTGGAGCAGATGCAACAAACAATGTCGCAGTTGCACACGTGTTTGCGGCTAAAGGACGCCCTAATTTTAATCCGCTCATCGTACATGTTACCGACCTAAATGCTGCCAAAAAAATTGCAGTTTTCAATCAAGCGGAACTTCAATTAGCTAAAGCTTTCTGGCCCGGCCCACTGACTTTAGTCCTACCCTTACGCTCTGGTCATAATATAGCACCGTTAGTATCCGCGGGTCTAAATAGTGTTGCACTACGAGTTCCCGCACACCCAGTAGCTCGAGACTTGTTAAGAAAATATGGTGGACCGATCGCAGCACCGTCCGCCAATATCTCAGGGCAAATTAGTCCAACAACTGCAGCACACGTCATAGGCAGCCTTTCAGGCAAAGTAGCCGCAGTAATAGATGGCGGACCATGTGAAGTAGGCCTAGAATCCACAATCGTTGGCGGGGCTCCAACTGCTTTATTGCGGCCTGGCGGATTACCCGTTGAAAGTATAGAAAAACTCATCGGCAGTTTAAGGCCGGCGGGCAAAACCATTACAGCACCAGGCCAATTGACTTCCCACTATGCACCTTGGGCAACAGTCAGAATTAATGCCGTTAATACTTCCCCAGAGGAAGTGATGCTGGGGTTTGGCCCTATGGAATCAGATCTAAATTTATCAATAGCAGGAAATCTCATTGAAGCTGCTGCCAACCTCTTCGGTCATTTGCACCATCTAGACAGACTAAGACGCCCAATTGCTGTCGCTCCTGTGCCAGAAATTGGACTTGGCCATGCCATAAATGATCGCTTAAAACGAGCTGCTGCGCTACGGTAGTTCAAGCACGACCAGACGCTCCCGAACAACATAATGGATTGATTCCGAGTGACTTTACGCTCATATTCCACTTTGAATTATAGTCCGTATTAAAAACCAAATCAGGTATAGCTGTTACAGTAAGCCAACCGTTCCGCGATATCTCACTCTCAAGTTGACCAGGTCCCCAGGTCCCCAACCTGCATATCCGAGCAGTATTCGCGCACTCTTAGGCCCTTGCCCTTTCACTATTGCCTAAAAAATAAACTTTTTTAGTCGTAGTCATTCCAAATTTATCAGATACTTTTAATGTTTCTACATCAGACTGATAATCTGGCGAGTGCAGGACAAAGCCACATGCTTTTTCAACTGGTCCACCAAAATAAACCCGCTCAGCTAGATCAACATCATCAACGTGAAGACCAGATTGACTAAATAGTTCACCAAGAAACATGTTTGGAATAGGCTTGTTAACAATCAAACCCATCACACCTTTTTTGGAGTGCGCACAAAGAAAGACTACGGCACTTTCAAAGCGCCGGTCATTCAACCCTGGCATAGCTACAAGTAGTGTACCGTTGAGATTAAGCAGAATTCCGTTAGGCATTTAATATCTCATATCCTTAAATTTCCACCAATGTGCCCCCGCCAAACGGAGCAAGGGCCAGTATTGCTTCAATCAAGGCATAAATTATCACAATCTATCGATATCGTGACTTGGATTTTCAAGCTTAGGCGTTCATGTAGGTTACATGTTAAAACGTAATATTTCCATTCTGCTCCTCGGGCTTACTCACATTGTAGCCTTCATGCCATTTGCTCTGGCTCAGGATACATTTCAGGCACCTATTTATGCAGATATTATTCAAGGATGGGATGTGTCAGACGGGCGTCGCATTTCTGCTGTACAATTAACGCTAGAACCTGGATGGAAAACATACTGGCGTGCGCCAGGAAGTTCCGGCATTCCACCACATTTTGACTGGAGTCAGGCGGAAAATCTCGCACAAGTTTCCATAAAATGGCCCACACCAAAAGTCTTTTTTGACGATGGCGTTCAATCCATTGGTTATAAAAACAAAGTTGTTATTCCAATGTATTTGACACCATCCAAGATAGACAAACCCATTAGACTGCGAGCAACAATGTCATTAGGTTTGTGTTCAGAAGTGTGTATTCCATACGAGATCAAGATTGACACTTTGCTGAATGCTCCGGATACCAAACCAACTCCTGCAATTGTAGCTGCTTTGGCTGACGGTCCATACACCAGAGAGGAGGCCGGCGTGCAAACAGCCATATGTAAATTACGTCCAACTGAGAATGGAATGGAGATAAATGCTACAATTAAACTGCCACATACTGGGGGAAGAGAAATTGTTATAATTGAAACCAATACAAAAGAGCTTTGGGTTAGCGAAGCACATACTAATCGCAAAGATGACACCCTCACTGCGGTAAGTGAAATGATACACGTCAACAAAGGCTCTTTTGCAATCGACCGCTCTAGTGTGAGAATCACAATAATTGGCAAAAATTATGCTGTTGATATTCAAGGCTGTGTCGCGAGTTAGTTTATTTGGCTTTTAAAGAATTAAAGAGAAATCACAGTTATACTCTAAACATTATGATGCACGAAGCCTTACAATTTGCCAGCCTATCGCAGCAAACAAATAGGCCACAACAGCAATGATTATGACACCGGCGGAAAACAACAGTAAGGCGGCAGATATTGGTGAAACCGTGGACACTATCGGCAAAAAATTAACGATCAAAGCCGGAATTTCACCGACAATAATAGTAAAACCCAACGTGGCTAAAAACCAAAATAAAACAATTATCCATAGGCTGGAAAATCCCCAACGCACGTACACATTCGATGCAAAAACGCCACGCCGCATTGCTGCTATCTGCCGGGCCACATCGTGTTGCACAGCAATTAAAGCAGGTACAATCAATAAGACTAGCAACAAACCAAAACCTAAACCATAAACTAACGTAATTACCGTAGGTTTAAGAAATTGCGCTTGTTGAGATTTCTCATAAAGAAGTGGTGCCATTCCTAATACAGTAGTCATTGTAGTCAGCATGACAGGCCGCAGGCGATCAGAAGCACCATCAATGATTGAGGGAACCAAACCCCGAACCTTTGCATAACTGTCAATTGTGGTAACCAACACTATGGAATCATTGATGATAATACCCGTCATACCTAGCAGCCCAACTACTGTGAACATACTCAGTGGAACGTTCCAGAGCGCGTGCCCGTAAATTGTACCCACCAGCCCGAACGGGATGATCGCCATTACAACAATTGGCCTTGCCCAACTTGAAAAAACCCAGGCTAACACAATGTAAATTCCCAGGAGAACAAGCAGCAAACCATTTAAGGCATCACTAAGGAATTCATTTTCATCCTCGCTCAAGCCCGACTGAAAATATTCTACCTGACGCTCAATTGCGATGGTGGGGAGTATATCTTTTGCAAGTGCCTCATTAATCTCAGTTGCTCGAACCGCGTCATCTTCTGAGATATCACCACTTACATTGACCAGCCGAACGCCGTTTTCTCTTCTCACAGTAGAAAAACCGGTACGACGTTCTACGCTAACGATATCAGCAAGAGGTACATAAATACCAGCTGGCGTCCGCATTTGAGTGCGTTCTAAAAAATCAGCGGTTAATTCACCAACAGGCAGAGCAACACGGATTTCTGCACTTCGCGATTGGGCTGGATAGGTGGCTGCCTCAATTCCATTTAATCGGTTCCTTAGAATTCGGCCCAATTGATCTATATTAAAGCCCATGGCTTGTCCCTGAGCAGTCAGATCAAGGATTAACTCTTCTTTATCATATGCGAGGTTATCTTCGACTGCACTCACTTCAGGAAATTGCAGCAAAGCACGTTTGAGGTCTTCCGATGCTTCCTTAAGCGTATTAGTATCTGCGCCAAAAAATTCTACATCTAAAGCGTCACCGCCAGGACCAGATCGCCATCCACGAAAATTCACAGTTTCGACTAAAGGATGATGAACAACTGCATCTTGCAAATCTGCTACAAAAGCAAAAGATGAATATGGTCTTAAATCCGCATCGATCAGTTCAATAGAAATCCCACCTAGAAGATCTTTGTTTTTACTATCAGCTCCAGAAAGTCCACGTCCTGAATTACCTCCAATTTCTGAAATTACGTAGTCAATTGGATTGCGTCCATGTTTCTTTTCGTATTCTACAGATAGGTTTTCCGTCGCACGCTGCATTTCACGCATCATGGCAAGGGTATCAGCCCGTGTTGCACCCTCAACCATAGCGAAATTTCCAGTGACAGACCCCCTCTCCGGTGCGTTGAAAAACCGCCATTTTACGTCACCTTGGATGAGCAAAGCAATTTGACTTGCCAATACAACGCAAACTGCTGCCAAAACAACATAACGGCACATAATGACAGCGGTCATGAAAGGTCGAAACAAATGGTTTCGCATCCACTCAAAACCTAAGTTGACTATAGCCGAAGGCGTATCAAGACCTTTGGTCCCCATGTGAGCTAGCCACTCAGCCTTTCGATTGCGTGAGCTAATCAGAAAAACAGAGACACATATTGTTGGCCCTAATGCTAGATACGGCAGCGCTTCAACCCAGGATAAAAAAACTTCTGGCCAGAAGACAAAGAATAATGCTCCTGAAAAAAGAGCACTTAGAATTAGCAGGCTCACTGCTGCAATACCAAGTTTAAAGCTACTGTACTTAGCTTTACCAGCAGCTATCAATGCGTGACCCATATGATGAGGTAAAATCAGAAAGCATTCAATTAACGAGGCAATCAATACAAATATTACCGTTATTGGAATATCACGGATTAAACTTCCAAACCGGCCTCCCACCGCCATAAGCCCAAAAAAGGCAATAACAGTGGTAACCATCGCGGCAAAGACTGGTAACGCCATCCGACGTGCTGCGTTTTCCGCAGCAGCCATGGGGGGTTCCCCTAACGTTCGATAACGGAAATCAGCGTGCTCACCGACAACGATTGCATCATCGACAACAATTCCCAAAGTAATTATTAAACCGAATAATGAGACCATGTTTATTGTCAGATTACCTGCATACATCAAAGCAATGGCCGCAGACATGGCGACGGGAATACCAGCAGCGACCCAAAATGCGGTGCGTGCATTTAGAAAAAGAAATAATAAGATTAAAACTAAACCAAGCCCTAATAAACCATTATTTATTAAGATATTTAATCGACCAGATATTGCCTCCGCGCGAGTTCGGATAAGTTCCAGTGACACAGTTGGTGGCAAAGTCGCTTCAAAATCTGCTGCGATTTCTTCAACAATATCCTGAATGGCAAGTGCGTCACCTTGATTAGATCGATCCACACGGATAGATACCGCGGGATCGTCGCGCACAAAATAGCTACGATTTCGATTACTGCCCAGTACTAATACAGTTGCTACATCCCCAATACGCAATTTTGAACCATCCAGGTTATTGCGCAAAACAATGTTGCTAATTTCTACAGGGCTACGTTTTTCAGTACCAGTTCTTACTCTGGCATTAGCCCCAGTCACATCACCAGCTGGTTTGGCATCGACTTCAGCTTTAATTGCTGCCGCAATTTCCGCCATTGTAACGTCATTTGCTATTAAACCTAACGAAGGAACTTCTACCAGCGTTTGTGGCGCCGCTACCCCTTGAATGGTCGTACGTGTCACACCCCTAGCAAACAAACGCACAACGAATTCATCTGCAAACAGACCCAATTGTTCTGGTCCAACTGGACCCGTTATAATTACATCAGTCACGCGATCACGCCATGCCCCGCGCCGTACAACGGGCTCATCTGCTTCATCCGGCAGGCTGGAAAGCTGATCAATCGCTGTTTGGACATCATCTGTAGCACGACCCATGTCCCAACCTGGTTCAAACTCCAGCGTAATCCGCGCCGCACCCTCACTAGACAGTGAAGATGATGACTTTACTCCTTCCACAGCAAGCAAACCCGGCTCGATTATCTGGACAATACCCGCGTCCACATCTTCTGCGCCGGCACCATCCCAAGGAACTGTAACCAAGACATTATCAATAATCACATCCGGGAAAAATTGTGCTCGCATATTTGGAATCGAAGCAAAACCAGCAACTAAGAGCAACAACAAGAGTAAGTTAGCAACGGTTCGATGACGAACAAAATAACTCAGTATACCGCCTGCAGCTGTAGGGATTTGGCGCATTGAATTTAGCCTCACATCCGACTTTCAAGTCGGGCAACCATTTCCGCAGGTACATAGGTTTGCCTTAGGTTAGCCAGGGTGCGTGCTTTGGCTTCGTCAGGCATATTTTGGTTCTTTTCCACAAAAGCAATCAAACTGGCGCGACGCTCTGCACTCAGTTCAAGCATCTCTGGTTCAGCCCGTATGCTGGCATCATTAATTAGCAACGGCCGAACCAAGACTCCAACACCCAGCAAAGGTGATCTAGCTTCCACAACGTCACGGCCAGATAAGCCCTCAGCCCGCACTAGGACGTCGTCACCTTGTCGACGCACCAATTCAACCGACACTGACTCTAATCGATTTTCCTCATCTATCACCAAAACGGTATTAGAAGAGTCAATTGCAGAAGCAGGTAGTCGCACGACGTCATCCAAGGGGGGTTCCTGTACATTAACGGTAACAAAGTCTCCTGGTTTAAATCCTAAAGATTGACCCAAGCGCGCAAAGACCAGCCTTCCAGTCTGCCCCTCCCCAACTGCAGCACTTGCTCTGCTGATTGTGCCCTTTGCACTCAAATCAATGCCGAAGACATCTGACTTTGCAATTATTGGCGCAGATATTATTGCTCCCGAGACATTTAATAATCGCGCATATTGCGCGGTTGAAACTCGAAAAGACACCTCCAGAGCGTTTGGATCAATAAGGACTGCCAGTTTTTCATTGGCGGATACAAGACGTCCCTTCACTACATTAGTCTCGCTTAGTGTACCGCTAAAGGGTGCTTGCAAAGTAGTATCCATCAGCTCCCGCTCTGTTTGCTTTAACGCAATACGCGCACGCACTAAACGAGTCTTGGCCTGATCAATTCGTCCCTCGGCCTGTGATACCGCCTGACGCCGAGACAAGACTGACTGACGCGCGGCCGCTGCGGCTAACTCTGCTGTTTCAATATTGGTAGAAGTTCCGACACCACGCTCCGCTAGATCGACCTGACGTGCGTATACACTCTGACGTAAAACTGCTTGCTCTTGAGCCGCGGCTTCTTCATCCCGAGCCAGGGCAATACTGCGTTCAGCGTCACGAACTTCAGCCTCTGCATCTAGCATATCTGCCTCAGCACGCTCAAATTCCGCCTGTGCATCAGCTGGGTCAATTTTAACTAAATTTGCTCCAGACTCAACCATTCCGCCATCCTCAAAAACTTCAGACAGCATAATAACCCGGCCAGCAGTAGCCGCTCGCAATTCAAGAGTTCGGCGACTTTTTATTTCACCAAAGCTTTCAAGAATAGGTTTTTCAATACCAGATAAAGCTCGGACGACACCAACCCCGAATATGCGTTCACGCGGGGTGAATACTTTGGTTTCTTTAGCCATACGGGTCTGCACTGCGTCACCAACTATCTGTGCAGCGTAAGCCAACAAACCCAAGCTCAGCGCCGCAAGAACGAAGCCAATTAGGCTCTGACGTAAAAATCGCATTTTTTTAGCCTTTTTCAACAGCACGCCCGTTTGAGTTTAACCTAAAGCGCTGCTACTGAATACCTACCAACAATACTGTTACTTTTAAACTTGGTTACTTTCGTCGCTGGTGTTCATCCAAACGTGGTAATATCTCAACAAAATTGCAAGGACGATGCCTGTAGTCTAACTGAGGTTCCAAAATCTCGTCCCAAGCATCTTTGCAAGCGCCAGGACTACCCGGCAGTGCAAACAAATACTTGCCTTTGCAAACGCCACCTGTTGCACGACTTTGCACAGCGCTTGTTCCAATCTTTTGCATCGAAATAATAGTAAAAATTGTACCAAAAGCATCTATCTCTTTTTCATAAACATCTCGATGTGCCTCCACAGTCACGTCTCGCCCTGTGAGCCCAGTACCCCCTGTCGAAATTACTACGTCGATCTGTGGATCATCACACCATGTCCGTAACTGCCACGAAATCTGGTCGCGCTCATCTTGAATGATTATACGATCTGCCAGAATATGTCCTGATTTCACAATCCGAGAAACAAGCACGTCTCCTGAACGATCGTCATCCATTGAACGAGTATCACTAACGGTTAAGACAGCAATCCTTATTGCTATAAAATCAATGGTTTTATCAATCTGGCCCATAAAATCTCCAAACAAATGCAGACTATTAATCTTTAATTCGCACTGCGAATATACATACAGCAATTCTGTTTAACTACGCTCACTATTTAAAAATTCCACTGAAATCAAAACCCCAGAAAGTAGAGATTCGACACGTTTTTTTTACTAATTAATATAATTAAATAAAATAACTATTTTAAATTTCGCTCAGACGCATTTTTAAACTCAACAAATCATCCCAAGTTTCGCGTTTAGCAGTAGGGTTACGCAATAAATAAGTAGGGTGGAGCATTGGCAAAACAGGTTTGTCAAATAGCTCTCCCCAACTACCACGCAACGACATATTGCTATGGCTACCTAGCAGAATTTTACAACTTTGGTTACCCATAACAACCAAAACATCTGGTTTAGCTAAATCAATATGGCGCTTTAAAAAAGGTTGTATCATGTTAATTTCATCTGGCTTAGGATCACGATTTTGTGGTGGTCGCCATGGGATAACGTTTATCAAGTAGACAGAACTTTTTCTGCTTAAATCAATGGCGCTTAGCATTTTATCCAGCAACTCTCCTGCACCACCAACAAAAGGTCGGCCCTCTCGATCTTCTTCTAGGCTCGGTGGGTCTCCAATAATCATTACACGCGCACCAGGGGTCCCATCAGCAAATACAAGGTTTCGTGCACCACGGCTAAGCTCACAATGCTCAAAGGACTCCAAAGCCGCCCGCAAACCGTCTAAATCCTGCGCTCGTTCTGCTGCCACATGGCCCAAACTAATTGGATCAATAAAAACAGGCTCTGACGCTAAAACTGGCGTCGCTTCAGAGCCTTGGTCTATCTTTGGAGCAAGACTTGGTATTTCGTAACGGTTAACTGGCACGTCTGCTGTACATTCATCGCAACCCAGTTCAACTTGCCAAGCCAACATCGCCATCGCGCTATGATAATCAATCGATTCCATTGGGTAACTCTATCGCTTATAATATATTTAAGAAAAGCGTTTTGCGTGCAGAAAAAAATAAACCATATTTTGTTGTTTTAAAATTATTCAAGTCCAACCACTTGTCGCATCCGTTGGCTACCAACTATAAGTAACAGAATGCGTCAAGGAAATATCATGACTTTCACCCACCGCCATCTTTTGGGCATAGAATATCTTCGGCCTGAAGAAATTATCACACTGCTAGATTTAGCCGATGATTATGTGAAACTTAACCGCGCCGCGGAAAAACATGGGGCAGCTTTGACTGGGTTAACTCAGATCAACATGTTTTTTGAAAACTCAACACGCACACAAGCCAGTTTTGAACTAGCAGGCAAGCGACTGGGCGCCGATGTAATGAACATGGCGATGCAGGCAAGTTCAATCAGTAAAGGTGAAACACTGATCGATACAGCAATGACCCTCAACGCAATGCACCCGGATCTTTTAATCGTCCGGCATCCCCATTCTGGCGCGGTTGACCTGCTTGCCCAAAAAGTAAATTGTGCGGTATTAAATGCGGGAGACGGACGGCATGAGCACCCTACCCAAGCTCTCCTCGACGCACTTACAATCCGGCGCGCAAAAGGTCGTTTACACCGACTGAATATTGCAATCTGCGGTGATATTGCGCACAGCCGTGTTGCCCGTTCTAATATTATCTTGTTAGGCAAGATGGAAAATCGAATTCGATTAATAGGGCCACCCACGCTAATGCCCGCAGGGATCAACGAGTTTGGCGTTGAAGTTTTTGATGATATGAAACACGGTCTTAAAGACGTTGACGTGGTAATGATGTTGCGCCTTCAGCGCGAACGAATGGATGGCGGTTTCATTCCGTCCGAACGAGAATATTATCATCGCTATGGCCTTGACGCAGATAAGTTAGCTAACGCAAAATCAGACACCATTGTAATGCACCCCGGTCCAATGAACCGTGGGGTAGAGATTGATGGGACTCTCGCGGATGATATTAACCACAGTGTCATTCAAGAACAGGTCGAGATGGGTGTCGCAGTGCGCATGGCTGCAATGGACCTTCTAGCGCGCAATCAACGTTCTGTAAGAGAAGCGATATGACACACCAGAAAGTTGAAATAGCACTATCGCAAGAAAAAACTCTATTGCCACAGTTTAAAATTATGAGACTCTACCGCGCCATACATCCAGTTTTTATCAACTCGAGAAGCAACTTATACAAACAGCTTGGTAGTTTTAGATGAAAGCTGATTGTAAGACCTTCAATTTTTTTCATGGTTGCAACTGTAGGCACGCGTCTTATGATATTATCAAATGAGGTCAATAATTGGATCTATTATGTTACGCCGCAACACATTTCGGATTACGTAGCATTGGGCTCATCAACTCCTAAAAATAATTTTTTTGTTTGTACACTTCCAAAGCATCCTCAGCCATAAACTGTCAGGGCTAATACAATGACAATTCGAATTACAATACCAGCAGAAGAAACTGGAGTATTGCGTGTCTTTTCTTTATCAATGAACAATCAAGATGCCAAACAGCTCAAATCCAGTTCCACAGCAATATTTAAAGCGCTTGGAACTAATTTAGATTGCAATCAGGTTGAAATTATTGCCCTAGCTGATTTAGGTGATATCGGCTTGGTTGGTTACCTCAGCGAAGGTTGCGCTATTCCAAGCGATCAACTGGACCCTGACATAATAAAACTTAACTCTTTGAGTGGCTGGGTCTTAATCATTTTTTCAAATGCATTTAAAAATGCTGCAACCACACTTAAACCCGCCTCAAATTTAAACCTTATTGGTACATATAGCCAGACAAAAACAGATTGGCGCACGGCCCAAACTGTGACCGCTGAGTCTGCAAAACCCTTCACCGCGCCTCCCTTAACAATCAAAAAGAAGCCTTCTGACGCAGCGATGTCTGGACGTATAGCAACACTCGCCCTTATTGTCATGTTCGCCCTGACGGGATTAATTATCTGGATTGCAGGATGATGGACATACTTTTTACTAACGCCAAGCTTATCGACCCCGACGCTCGCAATATCGCCACAGGCGCTTTAGCAACCAAAAATGGTAAGATCGCGGCTATCATTACTGACAATAGCACCCTACCTGATGCTGCACAGATTATCGATTGCGACCGTAAATACCTCGCGCCAGGTATTGTCGATATCGGGGTTAAAGTCTGCGAACCAGGAGAGCGACACAAAGAAAGCTTTGGCACGGCGGGGCTAGCAGCAGCAGCAGGTGGTGTTACAACTATGGTAACGCGACCAGATACAGATCCAGCAATCGATAACCCAGAGACTCTTGAATTCGTAATCCGACGCGCTCGTGAAGCCGCTCCCGTCAACGTACTGCCCATGGCTGCCCTGACTAAAGGCCGGCAAGGTCGCCAAATGACTGAAATCGGATTTTTACTTGACGCGGGTGCGGTTGCATTTACTGATTGTGATCACGTTGTCACCAACAGTAAAGTACTTGCGCGCGCTCTTTCATATGCAAAATCGCTAGGTGCATTAGTGCTGGGCCACCCTCAGGATCCAGGTCTTAGCATAGGAGCAGCAGCAACTTCAGGAAAATTTGCCTCCTTACGCGGACTGCCAGCTGTACCACCCATGGCCGAGCGCATGGGCCTCGATCGTGATATAGCGATAGTCGAAATGACGGGAGCGAGCTATCACGCGGATCAAATTACCACATCTCGCGCCCTTCCCCCGCTCGAACGCGCCAAGCATAACGGCTTCGACATAACTGCAGGAACGTCTATTCACCACCTGACATTGAATGCTTTGGACGTTGCAAATTACCGAACTTTCTTTAAAATTAAGCCGCCACTTCGTGATGAAGACGATCGCCTTGCTATAACTCGGGCCGTCCAAACGGGACTGATTGACATAATTAGCTCAATGCACACTCCCCAAGATGAAGAAAGCAAACGTTTACCTTTTGAGGCTGCGGCTAGTGGTGCAGTGGCACTCGAGACCTTGCTTCCTGCTGCAATGCAGCTTTTCCATTCCGGCGCAATGGATTTACCAACTCTATGGCGAGCGATGTCACTTAATCCAGCCAAAAGACTGGGTTTGCCATCCGGAAGATTAAGTATTCAAGCACCAGCGGATCTAGTGATTTTTGATCCCCACGCCCCTTTCGTTATGGACAGAAGTTCTCTTCAGTCCAAATCTCGCAACACTCCATTTGACGGCACACGCATGCAAGGTAAAGTCATCAGAACATATGTCGCCGGCAATAACGTTTATCAAAGGACCTGATGCCCGTAATTGAATCCTCTTTTTTTCTATTAACCGTTTGGGCCA
>Ga0206127_1003543_pt1 | contig 14349 bp, 19 predicted proteins | sample Helgoland_Spring_6_FD_148646 | JGI IMG/M metagenome (GOLD analysis project Ga0206127, IMG submission 148646) | Pelagic subsurface seawater microbial communities from Kabeltonne, Helgoland, North Sea - Helgoland_Spring_Bloom_20160419_1 | ecosystem: Environmental > Aquatic > Marine > Epipelagic ...
TTCCCTCAGTGTCAGAGCTTGCAGGGCCTATCGTGTATACAGTGGTACTTCAGCTGCTTTCCTACCATGTCGCGGTTGCTAAGGGCACCGATGTGGACAAGCCGCGCAACCTCGCCAAGTCGGTTACGGTGGAGTAAACTCAAAAGTCGAATAGTAACTCTTTACTCGTTTCGAGTATTAATTCGTAGCAACCGTTTAACGCTTTGGTATCGGGACGAGCGCGTGAAGGCGCTTCATAACTTACTTCTAAAACTTCACTTCGATGGTTGGTCTAATCGCGAGATTACCGACTACCTCAATTCGCACAACATTAAACCCCGACGGGCAAAAGTGTGGACGGTGTTTAACGTAGGTATGGGGATTAAGAAGTTAAAGAAACGACACGATCGAGAGACCAGTAAAGACGATATAGATGCATCAATCAGCGTATCGTCGGTTACTGCCTTACTCGCAGACGATTCTTAAGGGGCAGTAACGGAACTACGGGAAGGTGCCGTTCTCGATGCTCTCGAATGTCTTCTCGACCTGGTCGACGTGCCGTTTTACCTTCTTTACGCGATTGTCGAGTAACTTCTGATACTCGAAGAGAAAGAGTCCCTTAGTGCCGTCGGGATTCGGGTATTCGTTCAAATACCAGTCGCGATCACCCTCTAACCAACCAAGTTTTAGCGCTACCTCTTTGTACGACAAAGAGCGTGTAAGTAGATAGGTTTCGCGATAGGTCTTAAGTTTGTTTTCGCTCTTACCGTCGTGCTTATAACTTCTCGTATCTTGGGTTCCGATGGCGATATTCTTCATAGGACGGGATGGTTGGAATCGAGCGTTCGATTCGTAAGTGTCGCTCACGTCCTTGGTCTTTAGGTAGCGCTCGAATTCATCCACGATGATATCTAGGTCGCCGGTAAGGTCGACTTTAACGAGAATCTGGTTAGCGCCTAACTTACCTCCCTCACCCTTCACCTCGTCTACCAACTTACCGACGGGTTTTTCGCAAAAGAGTTCAAATCCGTAATCCGGATCGCGCCACCAATCTTCAAAACTATCGAATTTCCTCAAGTTACCGAACGCGCGAGGAATCTTGCGTTTGTTTTGCTGCGCTAACTTCGCGTAGTTAAACCACTCTTCATAGACCGCCTTCTTCCATAGAAGCATTCGGGGTTCGCGCCCCTTAAACGTGACGGGGAAGAGTTTCCGTTTGGTCCACTTAGATGACTTTCTACTAGAGCGCTTCGAGTTCATATCGGTTGAATATTCGACGATTTAGAAATTCCCTCTCACTCTACCAGACAAACGTAACCTATGTACTAAGCGCGGGCGTTTTGTCTGGTTAAATTTTCTAAGATATTAAATGTGATCGGGGTTATGTCGAATTTTCAACGCTTCAGATCGCGCTACTAACTTAACTTATTAAAGGATCAAAACAATGATTAACAAACAGCAAACGAACTTCTCCAACGCATCAAACGAGGAAGAGATTACCCGCAAAACAAATTTGTCGTTAAACCTACGCTTCGAAGCATACGTTTCTGATGACGACGAGAGCGGAATTTGTCCCGACCCTTCGGAGGTCGATTGGGCGCTCTATCACTCGTTGGCAGAAAAATTCATCGGCAAGTTAGATCTCCAAAACGTAGTCGAGGCGATATCGACAGACGCTGATCAGGTTTTTCCAGAAGATCTCGAAGATTTTTGGGTTCTAGAAGCGAAAATCGATTTTCACAAGGACATTACGGAGACCGACGCGATAAGAGTCTCGGAATTGATTTCCCACGAGTTTCTCTCACTTAGGGGTCCGGACGTAAACCTCACAGTCGAGCAAGGGATGGTTTATCTCAAACGCGTGGGATGCGAGGCACTTCTTTATACCTACAACAGAGACAGTTAAAAAATTCAAACCCAGACAAACGCAACAGATGTAATAGTCGGGGTCGTTGTGTCTGGTTCCTCTCCGTAAAATTGTACTTGTGATCGGGGTTATGTCGAATTTTCAACACTTCGGATCACGCAACTAACTTAACTTTAAAAGGAACTTTGTAATGGATATCTTAAAAACTGCGATTAACAAAACTAACTCGAGAGCACGATCAATCGATACGGCGCGTAATGGACTTTTTAGCGTTGTACGCGAGTCCGTTGACTTGATTGGCGGCGACGCCGAGATGATTAAGCAATACCGGAAGGGCATAGAAGCGCAACGCTCTACCGTCTTTATGATGATGAAGGTGGTGTCCGATCCTTTGATTCGCCGCTTGGAGTCGTGCCTCCCCGAGTCGTACGCGACCCTGTACGAACTGCTTAAGTTAAACGCTGATATTGGCGAAGAGCGCTTTATCGAATTGGTAGAGACTGGCGTGATTGATCGCGAAACTACTAAGAAGCGCGTGACCGAGTTACGTAAGGAAGCAAAAAGCGCTACCTCGTCTAGCAACGAATTCGAAAACGGCAATGCTTCCGTTGCTGACTTAGATGAGCGACGAACGCCTCTTACTAGCGATTACGACGAACTAATTGATCGGTTCGAGTCGCTCGAAGGCGGCGCGAGAGAGGAGTTTATTGCTTACGTAATGAACTCTCTCGCTAAGAAGGAGGCGGCGTAATGATTAGTGTTCTGAATGATTTTGTACTGCCTGAGTCGTTAGAGAAGCGACTACGCCACTACGCAAGCGACCCCTCTAAGTTTACTCGTCCGTGGATCCTCTATGGTGAACCCGGAACGGGTAAGACTAGTTTCGCACTGGATTACGCGAATGAGTTCGGCGGCGATGTTAGTTATATCGCTTGTAACGAAACGGGAATGGGAGAGTCGGTCTTTAGCAAAATTAGCGATCGAGTTAAAAGTAACTGCCTCTTTCCTAGCGACGATAAACCGTTCCAAAGAGTCTTAGTAATCGACGAGTTTCATAACCTCGCGAAGCAGGGTCAGGATAAGTTTAAGACCGTGATCGACGCGCTGGATAGCGATGTGAAAATGATCTTTATCGCCAATACCGACGCGACTAAGAAAGGACGTTCGTTAAGCGATGTAGTTTCGCGACCGATCGTTTCGCGGTCGGTAGGTCTCTCGTTTGATATCTACGACCGTGATCTAGAGTCAGTAGTGGCGCGCTCTAAGAACCGCTATCCCTTTCTCTCCGAGGTGCGGATACGAGCGCTATTACCCGATCACCGCCAGTTAGCAATCCAAAACGAAGCAGCAGAATGGGAGGCAGCGTAGGGGGCGTAAACGCGCCTTTCTTTTTGATCGTGAAATACGCGATGTTTTAGCGATCTCGCGCTCCAACAGACAAACGTAACCTATGTAAAAGACACGGACGTTATGTCTGGTACTTCTTAGTAAAATTGTACTTGTGATTAGGGTTATGTCGAATGTTCGACCACCGCCTAATCGCGCTTAACGCAGGACCCTACTCGGTAAACTTTATTCATATCCTCGTTGATAACCTCGCCGGAAGAAAAGGTAAGTGGGTATTTACCCCCATAAACGCTTCTTTCGGTAAACCCCATCGTTTCAAAATCCAAAAAATATACGTTTAAACTAGCGCCATCGTGCTGCATCAACGATAGCGACTGACCGTTTCTCATAGCGATCGTCATCCCGCCGCCCGAGTATGAAGGTTTTAACAGATACGATTCTTCCCTACTCGTCGCGTTATCAACATAAGGCGAGGTTTCGACGAAAAAAACGCTGTATCCGTCATCAACTCTTTCAATTGTCGACGTCAAAGTACCGGACCCATCGTCGTAGGTTGCCGAACAAACATACTGCTCCGCGTTTACGTAAACGGACGCACTACAAAATACAAAAACAAATAATAAACGCATTACCACGCCTCTCTCTTCGCTCGCTGAACGCTCGACATAGATACGCCTAACAAATTAGCAGTCTTACTAATGGAATTCCCCTCGGCGAGTATGCGGCGTATATGTAGCAAATTCTTATAGTGCCGAGGGTTCCGCTAACCACTTCCAGAACTCGTCAGTTTGTGCATCTTCGACCTGTCTGAGCGTTCTGAAGTTTACGGTCGAGTTACAACCCATGAGAGGAACCTCTAGAGGCGACTGAGGTTGTCTCCAATCTACCTTGAGATACCTCATTCCGTCTTTGTTCGACTCCAGACTAGTGACCTTGCCATGCGCGTGTATCAGCATCGTCTTGCCGAATTTTTCTCTCTTCTTAAGGATGACGAGATCGCCGGGTAATACTTTAAAAAAGTTCTTCACCTGATGTTTGGACGAGACAAAGGCAAAGTTACAGAAACCATCCTTTATCCAGATCTCGTCCCTGCGGCGACGGATATCCGCTCCCGGACAATACCCCATAAACAGGTATTCAGATTGTAACGGTGGCACATACGTAGTCCGTATCACCGCGATCAGATCATTTGCCAATCGCAGTTTGTCTCCTTGAACCAACTCCAGGCGATCAACGAGATTGCGATGAAGTGCCAATATTTTGCTTCTACTTATCTCACCCGCTGCAATTTTTTCAGGCAGCGTTTCCGGATCCAATAACGATGCCATGAAAAACCCTTGTGCGTGGTCTAAGCGGGACGTCCCGTTTATCACGCACAGTAGCATCGCTTTTCTAATGAACTGCAACTCCCCTCTCAGATTCGGACCCAAAAGTGACAATTGCTTCAAGGGGAGGTGCAGAGGTGAACGCTGCGATTATGCGTGTTATTTTTAACCTTCTGTCTATTGTGGAGCGATAGAAGTGTTATCAGATCCCTTACAGATAATTGCAGTCGCGGTTATCGGGTTAATGTTTGTTATTGCGATTTTTGGAGTGGGAAAAAAGCAAGGGTTGCTTGCGCAGTTTGCGTCGATAGCACCAAACGTCCTTACCTCCCTCGGCATTTTCTTTACCTTTGTGGGCATTCTGATTTCGTTGTCCAATTTTGATATTGAAAATATTAATGATTCGATCACGAAGTTACTTGGGGGGTTGAAACTTGCGTTTCTTTCCTCAGTTGTCGGTCTAGGTTCATCTGTTGTCTTCAGATTCATTCAAGCGGGAAGTAGTCGCAACGAGAGTGCGGGTGATATCGGAGCGTCTGAACTGCATGATCAGTTAAAAGAACTCAATACAAATACCCTCGCTGTACGTGACGCACTCGTTGGAGACGGAGAGGCGAGTTTATCTACTCAGTTTGGAAAACTGAGAAATGACTTCCGTGATTTTGCGGACAAGATGAAAGAGGACGGCACGGAAGCACTTGTCAAAGCACTTGAGGAAGTTATCAAAGATTTCAATGAGAAGATCTCTGAGCAGTTTGGTGAGAACTTCAAGCAACTCAATGAGGCAGTAGGAGCGCTCCTGAAGTGGCAGGAAGAGTACAAGGCGCAAGTCGAGGTCCTAACGCAAGCGTTCAGGGAAACGCAAACTGGCATTCAAAATGTCGAAGAGAGCACTGCAAAGATTCCGTCTCATATGGAAGCAGTCGAGACCGCGTTTAACGCCACAGAAACGCGAGTAGAACAGTTATACGAGGGGGTGGGTTCCCTTAATGAAATGCGCGAATCGGCAAAGAATGCGGTTCCAGAGTTACAGCAATCCATTGATGCGATGACAACTGGGATGAGGGAGTCGGTCGAATCTCAGATGGAGGTAATGAGATCTCAGATCACCGAGATGAGAGAGGCGCAGTCCAAGACCGGTGAGGAGATCAGGGACCTAACCGCGAATCTAGGTGAAATCGTTAAGTCTTCTCTTGATCAATCTGAGCAGAATTTCTCTAAGCAAATGGTGAAGTTCCAAGGCGTGCTCGACAGTTTGAACCTTGGAGCAGACAACGTACTTGAGTCGACGGAGACTGTCGCGAAGCGAGTGAATGAAATTATGGACGACTTTTCTTCTCGTCAGGAAAAGGTTGCCCGTGAGGTTCAATCTCGCATTGATCAGTCAGTTGCGGATAACGTTGAGGCGATGAACCAGAGTCTTCAGGATCTCGACAAGGGTATGCAGCAGCAACTCCAGCGATCTATCGACAAAATGGGCAATAACTTAACTGCCATCACGGAGCAGTTTGTGAACACCTATCAAGAAGGTGGTCGTAAAATCACTGAACTCATCAGGTCCATCGATCGATGACAGACTTTCTAAAAACAGAGTCTGCTGGTGAGGAACAGTGGATTTCCGTCTCCGACATGATGGCGGGTTTGATGATGATCTTTCTGTTCATCTCGATCATCTATATCCAAAACATCAGTAAGTACTTCAGCGAAGTCGCAGATAAGAGTGATGAAATTTGTGCTCATTTGAAGCGAGAGTTCAAGAACGAGAGCGACAGTTGGGATATGTCCATCTGTGAAAATGGACTTCTAATCTCGTTTGACAGTGAATCCTTGTTCGATCTGAACAGTGCGGAGTTGTCTAGCGACTTTGAATTGGTCCTCTCTGATTTCTTCCCTCGATTGATGGCGGTGATTTACGAATACCAAGACTCGATAAGTGAGTTGAGGATTGAGGGTCATACTGACAGTTCCGTTCGTCGAAATGATAGTGAGTTGACTGGATACCTCTACAACACGAAGTTATCGCAAGGGAGGTCCCGTAACGTTATGGACTATTCTCTCAACCTGAGCGAGATCACTCTTCAACCAAAATATCTTGATTGGTCTTACACACACGTTACCGCACACGGGATGTCCTCCAGTAAACGGATTTTTAGCGATGCTGGTGACGAGGATTACGCCGCGTCTCGACGTGTTGAGTTTCGTTTGCGAACAAAAGCAGAGGATCGATTACTGGACCTTGTATCAGAGATAAGATCCAGTGGAACTTAACGATACAGTTTTCGAGGGTCTAGAGAGACTCAGGATGCGGATCGATGCTCCTGAAAAGTCCCTCTCTTTCGACGAAGTGATTGCTCCTCTAAGCGATATCGAGAGGAGACTTAAGACTGAAGGAATCCAAGTTGAGCGTGAGGATATTCAGTCCGTCGGACCTTACCTCACCTATCGCGGCGAACACCTAGCGATTCTCTACATCTTGAATTCAAACTCTCCGTCGTATGACCTCGAAAACAATGATCCCGGCAAATCGACACCAAAATTTCATCTGACTTGGTGTCGCACTCTGGAACAGATGACACAGCGAGGACGATTTGCCCGCTACGTTCTCTCTCGAACTGAATCAAATCTCTTCCGAGTGGAAGCAAAAGAGCGAGATCCTGATGAGATCAAAAGACTGGGCGAGCATCATATGCTGGACGGTATTCGATTATTTCCCTGCCAGAACTGCCTCAACGATCTTGAGTACAAGGGATTCGAAATGCAGTCTCCAAAGGCGGGGAGAATCGAACAAGTAAATGACTTTGTGATTAAGACGTTTCTTCAGGAGAACGATGGCAACCTGACGGTGATGAAGCACCTCCCGAAAACCCTTGCGCAGAATGCGAAAGGAGGTGGATACACTCAGGACTTCCCAGAGATCTCAAGAAGACTCAGAGAAGAACATAACTGGACGTGCACAGAGTGTGGAATCAATATGACGGATAAGAAAGAAGGTTTGCACACACATCATATCAACGGAGTTAAACACGACAATCGCCACAGCAATTTGAGAGTTCTGTGCGCGTTGTGTCATCGCAACGTGGATGAACATCACAAGACGATGCACATTAAGAAGGATATTGAGCGTTACATTCAGACGCACCGCTCATAGTCAGGTTGAGGGTGAATCGAATCCTGAATTACGTTCTCGTTAGAAGGTAGATATAAATACACCTCGGTCAGTTTCAACTGACACTCTGACAACGTTCAAACGACAGTCTAATTTGGGTCTGAAAGTACTTCCGATGACAAATTTGTGAGGGAATACCATCGGTTCCTCATTCCAATTCAGAACAGGACAATGTCCTTCATTGACGACAAGTGATTTGATAGTAGTTGTTTCAGTGAAAGAGAAGTTTAGAGATTTCTGACCATTTAGACTTTGAGAGGAGAGGGAAAATGGTAGAGGTAGTTCTGGTTCTACCTCTGACTGTTGAAGAACGTAGATCGTTCCTCCGATACCAATCAAAGCACCGGTAACGATTGATAAAAGATGAGTCAACATTAGTTTTGGGTTCACTAAGTTCTCCAAAAATACAATTCGACCTTCCTAGAACCTTCAATGATCTTAGTCGATCGTAAACACAGAGTCTGTTTCGATATCACCGCATCCCTAACGCTAATTTATCTAACTCTGGGGATCGCTTTCAAATTCTGGAACGTCATACTTCAACTTCCTTCCAGCGCAAACAGGACAACCATTCCCACGCCCATTACTCCTTTTTTTGTTGTGCTTCCTTTGATTGGGCGTGTTTTTGTAAGTATGTCCAACTGGACATAACCACCATCTCTCAATCTTTGAACCTGCCTTGACATCACTTGGTATAACATCTCCATTAAGAACTGGATGCCACTCATCAGCAATATCGGGATGAGTTGATTGAAGCGATGTGGACTCAGTAGCAAGTCGACCTGAACAATACGGACAACCACTCCCTTTACGGGTCCCGGAAGGCGTTCTGTTTGCTATCGGTGCTTCCCATTCATGACCATGCTTACATAACCACCAAACGACCGAATCTGTTTTCCCCGTAAAATGCCTGGGAGTCAGTGGTGCATTTTTAGTCGGGTGCCACTCTTCTGCTACTTCAGGGAAGCGTTCGTCTAGTGAGTGCTCAGGGAATGGCGAAGGAAAGTATGAAAGGTATTTGTTGTAACCCGCTTCGTTCTCAAAGTTGTTTTGCATCATATATTTCTGCAGTAAAGACATTTTCTCTGCAGATATAGAATTAGACTTCTCAGATATTAGGTGCCGGAGGACTTTGTTTACCTCGTTCTTTTCTTCGAATATGTTGTCCTCTACTGAGACGCATGATTCAGTAATCAGCGGAAGAGGTTTTTCTCTAACTCGAACGACTGACATCCCCAATGCTTCAAAGAACTCTGACTTTTCCTTGTCCTTTTGTTCTTTGTCCCTATGCCAATGAGCACCGTCATACTCAATAACTAAATTCATCTCGCCTATGAGCAGGTCCGCTTCCTTCCCCTGAATTTTTAATCTGGATTGCACTTCCTCGAAGAGGGTTTGTAACTCAGTAAGTAGTCTTATTTCCGCTCGAGATGACTGATTAGTGCAGAGAGGGCATCCACGACCATTACCAGTTCGAGAACCAATTACTGCATCCCAACTATGTCCCTTGGAACAAACCCACCATGCACGCTTGTTCGAACCATTTACAAAGTGTTCAGGGCGCTTGGGGTGATTTTTTTCATAATCCCATTCAGACGCCACATCAGGAGAGATTGTTTTAAGATCATTTCCGAAACCAACCTTATTACCTGAGCAATAGGGACACCCTTTTCCGTCGGTTCTTCCATTAATCTGTGCTTGCCACTCGCATCCCCTTTCACACAACCACCACACGACTCGCTTTGAACCTGACGATACTGCTACCGGTTTCAAGTCACCGTTTTTTGTTGGATGCCACTGACTTGCAATATTCGGATGATCGATCGCTAAGTTATATTGATCGGAGACTGCTCGAGGACCACCGTTTGCTGTACCGCAGTATTTGCATCCAGTCCCTAACTTAGTTCGATTTGCCACCCGAGACGAATAAGAATGCCCTTCGGAGCATATCCACCATGCGTCCTTACCAGAATAGGGAGTTATTTCTGTCGCCCGTTTTCCTGTTTTCTGCTCATCAAGTTCTGCTGCAATTTCCGGATAACAGACTAAAAGATTATTCGTCGGCGTCGCTCTGGTATTCGCCATTACCACGCCTCTCTCTTTGCTCGCTGAACACTAGACATAGACACACCCAGTAAGTTCGCAGTCTTACTGATGGAATTCCCTTCGGCGAGTATGCGGCGTATCTCGTGATTATCGATCGCCTTAGGTCTGCCTTTGTACTTCCCCGCTTGTTTAGCGAGCGCGATACCTTCGCGTTGGCGCTCCAACATTATCGATCGTTCAAACGCGTAAACCGCGCCGAGCATACTTAAGAGCAGTTCCTGCGTGGGATCGTTTTTATCGCCGCTGAAGTGGAGGTTTTCTTTAACAAAATGGATGGCGCATCCCTTTTCGTTAATTTCACGGACTAGGCGATGTAAGTCCTCGATGTTACGAGCGAGTCGGGAAATATCGTGGACGTACACTTCGTCGCCTTCTCGGATGTAATCGAGCATAGCGTTTAGTTGGGGTCGGTTCGCGGTCTTTGCGGATACCTTCTCTTCAAAGGTCTTATCCAGTTCAAGGTCTGCTAACTGACGATCTGTGTTTTGATCGACCGTCGAGACTCGTATGTAACCGATCCGTTTGCCGTTCATTAGATTACCCTAGTCTTTTAAGTTTTAGGTTATTATGACCTAACTATAGTCAAAAGTAAAAACGATTTAAAAGACTGAGGTTTCAACGCACTTATCGGGGTAGTCGTATGACCGTAGTCAACCGAATGAGATGTGGATTGTTGAATACTCAACTCAAGACTTGCTAAGTATATCCATCCTATTCGGCAGATCGTGATTAAAGGGCGACGTTCCTAGGGAGACGTTAGTTAAGCGAGCGCGGGGCGAACAACGACAAAACCCACGAAAACGTTGGTTTTGTTGTTATTTTCGTCGCATTTTCGACTCTTTGAATTGCGATGTAACAATACTTTACGATTGCAATGCTAAAAGTATTATTCAGGTCTATTGAGGAACTAACCGATGCGCCGATCGATGATTTTGGGGTTTTTGTTTTGTTTTATCACGCTTCCTACCTATTCTCAGGGTTTGTTAGATGACTATGACGCTCGCGCGACGCAAGGTATTTCAATGCGGTGTTTGAACGCAAATAAGGTGGAGTACGATGAATTTCGCTTAACATCTGATGGGTTGTTTATGAACAACGTGCAAGTCGGGTTTGATGAGCGTCGTGGAAATGTTGTTGCAGGTAAAGTAAAGGTTCAAATTATTGAAAGCAGTTTCATCTTAGACTTTGACGAGCGAATTAGGGTCATTATCGAAGAACTCGCCGAGGGATATAGTAGGGAAGATCTGTATGACCTCATTATGCTTAATGGCGGCGATATCAGTAAGGTTCAAGAGGTAGTGTCACTGATGGGTCAGCGGCACGTCGCGGAGTGTTTATAGGGGAATCGACTTTCATTTCTTAATCACAAGAACCCTAACCCCGTCCGACCGCTTAACCTTTTTCAGCAACTCGATAAGGTCAGGGTTCACATTCTCAAACAGTTCAATCGACTTGTAGTTCTGCCGGTTTAGCAGCGACGTTAACTCCGTCTTCGTAAGCAGTTCAGTTTTCTTTACTGCCATTAGTACGATTCCTCCCAGCGTCTTTCCTGACTTAACTGGTCGAAGAACTTTGCTGCGGATTCTTTCTTTTGTGTTTTGCGCGGCGGTTCTCGTCTCATAGATCGATCTTCTAGGTCCCATTTAATGTACTCGCGTAGTCTGGCGGCGATACTCGTATTGTTGTTGATACAGTAGATGTGGAATTGACGACGAGTTTCCTCGTCGATTCGAAAGTTCGTAAGAACAGTCATAGGGTTAACTCCTTCTAAGTTAAAAAGGCATCGAGGGTGACCCTCTCGACGCTCGTATTTAGCGCTTTAGTCTTCGTGCGAATTAGTGGTTTAAACATCCGTCTTAAATCCTTGTCGCTACGGTTGCTGTCTCGCTTTAAGAACTTAAGTATGTTGGTGAATTCCTTCGGCGTAAGATGCTCGTTCATCGTCATTTTGAAGCGATACTTTTTAAGTGCCGGTTTACACTCGATGTGCGGTTTCGAGAGTAGGTAGTCGAGATACTCGGTGAGTCGCTCGCGTAGATAAGTTTCGTTATCCATAGTCGTTTTCCTTAGGTGCTACTAAGTAATCAAGAGAGGCAGCACCTCTCCTGGCATAAAGATTTCGTCTAGAAGAGACCCTTTAGTCAGTAATCCAGAGGTTCTCGAAATCTAGGTTCTCGAAAGACGCGCGCGTATCTTTCGTTATGTATTTCAACCATCCGCTATCTGTGTCCTTTTGAACGTCGATAGACCATAGACCCCAGTCACTCTTTATCCAGTTCGTTCGGATAAGGGACTCGAATTTAAGATCGGACAGTCGGTCGGGTTTTTCGATGAAGAGATGAAAGTGTAGGTGTGTGTCGACGTCTTGCTCGTAGATCGGAATGACCTGTACTCGTTTCCCGTAACGCTTGTACGCGTTACCGAAGATAGTCTGGTTCATCAGATTGAGAAAATGGCGGAGATTCCGACTCGCTCGGTCGATACTGATAAACGAACGCTCGCCGGTCTCCGAAATGATCGCTTGTCGCATCGTAAGCGTTACCGCAAACCAGTCGGACCAGTCTCCTCGATCCAACCAATTCCTTAAGTTTTCCCTATAACAGTCTTTCATTCCTTCCCTTCACTCTTTTCATCAAAGAACAAAGGTATTTAGCGTTTTCTAAATTTAGAGTTTTCGCGCTTTACCGGATGGTTTAGTCGGGGGGGATACGTTGAATATTCAACGCATTAGAGACCAAGCAAACTTTACCTTAGAGACTACTCGGTAGATGATTGAGTTATGTCTGTTTTACACATATACACACGCGTATCGACCGACTCGCAAGAGGACAATACGTCTCTGGCGAATCAGCAGGAGAAAGGTCGTCAACTCGCAGAGCGGTTAGGTCTCGACTACAAAATTTGGAACGAGGGTGCGGCGTCTTCATCCAAAGATAACCTCGATAACCGACCGGTTCTTAAGTCGCTCCTTAAAGAAATTTCGGACGGTCACGTTAAGCACCTTTATGCCGAATACACGGATCGACTCTCGCGTAATCAGCAAACGTGGGCGGCGATTCGTTACACGATCAAAGACAACGACGTACTTTATTACTCCGGTTCAGATTCTACGCCGGTCGACCTTACCGACCCTACCGACAACCTACTCTTCGGAATACTTAGTGAACTCGCTTCGTTCGAAAACGACCAACGAACGCGACGACTTCACACGGGAAAGTTCAATAGGGTGAAAGAAGGTAAGTGGTTAGGTGGACCGTCTCCCTTCGGATACCGAGTAGCGGACGATAAGACCCTGGAGATAGAACCGACGGAAGCGAGGTGGGTAAAGGAAGCGCATGAATGTATCGCAGATAAAAAGACTATCCGCGACATACGTGAACTCTTCAGAGAAAACTTCGTGAGGACTCGTCGCGGGAATATGGTTTGGTCGATCGGATCGATCGAGAAGATGCTACAAAATACGCATCACGGTGGTTACTACGTGGTTCAAGATCATCGTGAGAATCAAACCTATCGAATCGACTGTCCTCCCATCGTTAGTAAGCAACTGAAGCAAACTGTAGATAATTACTTCGCTAATCGCACGCCTGCTAGACCGATTCGCGCGTCTCGGCAGAAACAAAGTTATCTACTTCAGCACTTTCTCTATTGTGGATGTGATTGCTCGGATAATAAGTGGCGCGTAAAAAACGTTAACAACACGCCAGACAAGCAAGTTTATTACTGTCCGGGTCGAGAAGAAGCGTATCGGACGACCACCGCCAATCATCAAACTTGTGATGGACTTAAGTCTGTGAGGATCGCGGATACTGATGAATTGATTTGGGAGTCGGTTATCGACGTTATGTCGGCGTCAAATCTATTTCGAGAGACCATTAAGGAGTCAGCGCTGACAGAGGGGTCGCTTCAGGCGGATGAAAAGCAGGTAAAACGCCTGAAGAAAAAGTTGAGGGAATCCGAGCGAGAACTAAAAAAGACAACCGAGGGAATCGGCACGCTTCAAGGACGATTACTCGTTCAAGACAGCAAGGACGAATTGTTAGCGGCAGTAAACTCCCTTGAAGTCTCGAGAGAAAATCTACGAAACGAGATAGATAGTCTTCGCAACACGTTAGACCACACCGAGAAAGGAAAGAAGTGGGTAGACTGGGTAGGTGACTTTAAATCGAAGATGGACTCTCTGCGGACTGAGACGAACGTCGAAGCACGATTAGAGTTTCTTAGTGACGTTATCGAGAGGATACTCGTCAGGACAATCGATAAGAAAGCGAATCTCGTAGAGTTAGATATCAGATTTAAACTGCCGTATGTCGGCGACGCGCTTAACCGAAGCAGCGATAGTAAGTCGGACGGATACGAGTTAGTGGAAGGCGGTAAGTCGTTAAAAAAGGAGTTAGTTCGAGTCGACGGAAGGAATCGACTTTAGACTATACTCCGTTACAGTGGAATAGCGTTACGTGTGGCGATAGAAGAGATTAAACATGGAAGCAATGGGAATACTGGGATTTATTTTTGGACTGATAGCATTTGTCCGCCTCGAAAAATTAACCAAAACTTTA
>Ga0206127_1003546_pt1 | contig 14327 bp, 13 predicted proteins | sample Helgoland_Spring_6_FD_148646 | JGI IMG/M metagenome (GOLD analysis project Ga0206127, IMG submission 148646) | Pelagic subsurface seawater microbial communities from Kabeltonne, Helgoland, North Sea - Helgoland_Spring_Bloom_20160419_1 | ecosystem: Environmental > Aquatic > Marine > Epipelagic ...
GGAGTGAGAGCGGAAAACGAACGTACAGCATCACAGCCAAGCGAATGATCTCAGGGCTCGTTTTAAAGTACCTGAATGGGGAGTGTTTTGTCATACGGAGAGGCTACGAGACCACCCTGCCCGTCTCAACCTCGTTTTGTCTGACAGTACCGCGGCTCATTTTGCTTATCGACCCTAGGATTGCATATTGGTCAGTACTTAGATCATTGCGATCCGAAAATTCATCGCGTGCTGTTCAGGCGGTGGCTCACCAGATCAACGGCTTGGTCATATGAGGCGACGATCTTGCTGGCATTTTGTCGGACCGTATCTGCAGTCATGCCCGCCTGATAGATGCCGGAGCCTATGCCAAACCCGGTGACACCAGCATCCAGCCATGTCTGAAAATTGCCCGGCCCGACACCGCCAACGGCATAGGTCTTGGTGCCCGCTGGCAAAACGGCCGAGACTGCCTTTAGACCATCCGGCCCAACAAGGTTGGAGGGGAAGAATTTCAACCCGTCCGCACCATGGTGCAATGCGCAAAAACACTCGGTCGGGGTCAACACGCCGGGATAAGATACAAGGTTTACGGCTTTGGTCGCTGTGATCACCTCGGGCACGGAATCCGGCGACACGATCAGCGTGCCGCCAGCATCCGCGACACGCGTCACATCCTCTTTGCTTAGGACTGTGCCTGCGCCAATGCTGGCCACGTCCGAATAGGCGCGCGCCAAACGCGCGATGCTGTCAAACGGATCGGGGGAATTCAGTGGTACCTCGATAGTGGTGATGCCGCTTTGGATCAGGACTTCGCCGATGGCTTCAACCTCGTCAGGGCGCACGCCGCGCAAAATTGCAATGATCTCTCTAGGCATGGGCGGGTCCTTTTTGCATGTGGAATGCAGCTGTCAGACCGGCGAGCGTCATTGTTTCAACATTCAAGGCGCGACCGCCAACGCCCAAGACGTCCAGCGCCTTGAGGTAGATTTCACACAGAGGCGACGCGCCGATCAGCGTCACGGTCTGATCACGCCAGTAGTGCGGAACGGACATGAGTTCCTGCCCGATCAGCAGGCCCGACAAAGTTGCGCGCGCCGTAGCACTGTCTTGATCCGCGACCAACATGTCCGCGCGGATGGCAAACAGACGGCGCGGCACGGTCACCGGGTCTTGCGTCGCCATATGCACGGCAGCGCGTAAGGCGCAATCGCTCCACCCGTCCAGCATCATTGAATGAGACAGGACCGACGTTTCAGAGAAGAAGGCGAATTGTTCCCCCGTCATGCAGGTTTCAAAATGTTGAATTGCACCGTCTGTGACCCGCACCCACTTGGTGTGCGTGCCGGGCAAACAGACTGTGCCGGAAAAGGCGGGGTCGGCGTGCAGCAGCCCTGCGATTTGGGTTTCTTCACCGCGCATGACATTGCTGGGTGCCATCTGTTTGACACCCGGCAGAATATGGGCCTCGCGCGTGGCCCCGCGCACATTCACCGCGCCCTCTCCCAACGCGTCAAGGCGGGTTGGGGCGCACAGATAAGGCGCTTCGCACCAGCCCTGTGCCGCGCCTGCCATGCCACAAATGATTGCGGGCACTTCTTTGGCAATGCCGAGCGTGTCGAGGCTTTCTTCGAGGACACGGTCAAAGTCGTTGCGCTTCAGACGTGACATGCCAAGTGGCGCACTGGTCGAGGCAAGGACCGTGTCGTCCTTGCCCATGACCCAAAGGCGAAACCCGGATGTGCCCCAGTCGACGGCGACAAAATGTGGAGCGGACATGCCTCAATGCCCCATCAGTTCAGGAGCCAACAACGTGGGCAAGCCCAGCGTGATGGCGGGGAACAGGATGATGAAGACCATCAACAAACAGAAGGCCCCAAAGAACACCAACGTCCATCCCAAGCCCTTGGACAGCGGAATTTCCGCAATCGTGCAGGCGAGAAGCAGGCTGATTCCATAAGGCGGTGTGATCTTGCCGATCGCCAGCGCCATGATGACGAGGATGCCCAGTTGCAGAGGGTCCGCGCCGATGGTGGCTGCAACCGATGCGAGCACAGGCACAAAGATCAGCATCGCAGGCGCCGGGTCCATGAATGTTCCGAGCAGCAAGAACAGCACGGTGGCGAACAACAGGAACATCATCGGGCTGCTGGCGTAGGTTGCAAACAACCCGCCTGCCACATCAAGGATGCCATAAAAGGACATCAACCAGCCAAACAATGTGGCGGTGCCAACGCAGATCATCACGACCGCCGTCAGCATGGCGGTTTCAATAGCCACATGCATCAGCATTTTGAAGGACATCTTGCGATAAACCACAATGCCCACGGCCACGACATAGACCGACGCGACGGCGGCGGATTCAGTGGCCGTCATCACGCCAGTCAGAATGCCGCCGATAATCACACCGATGACCGACACGGGGATCAACCCCTTGGCGAGAATTTCAAACTTTTCGCTGCACGGTTTCTTTTCGGTGCTGGGCAGGTCGATCCCAAATTTATGGGCGTAATACCATGCGATCACCAGTTGGGTCAGGCCCACCAGAATACCCGGGATGTAGCCTGCGATGAACAACGCGCCAATCGACACATTGGCCGAGGCACCATAGATCACCATCAGGATCGATGGCGGGATGATCGACCCAATCGACGACGATGCAGCAGTCAGCGACGCGGCGAAACCGGGGGAATAGCCCTTTTCCTTCATCGCGGGCACCAGGATAGCGCCGATCCCCGCCACATCAGCGGTCGAAGATCCGGACACACCGCCCATCAGCATGGAGGACACCACGTTGATATGGGCCAGCCCGCCCTTGATCCTTCCGACCAGCAGATCGGATAATCGGACAATGTCGCGGGTGACGCCGATCTTGTTCATCATCAATGCGGCGAACATAAAGCCGGGAATGGCCAGCAACAGAAAATTGTCGATACCCGTATGCAACTTTTGCGGCACCACCACGATGCTGAGGCTCGGGTCGGCGGCAATTGTGAGCACGGACGAGAACAGCAAGGAGATCGCTAGCGGGACACCGAACGTGAACAGGATGACGAAGCTGATCAGCAGGATTGAGAGAGCCATTTCGGGCGTCATTTCAGATCCTCCGCAGATATCTCGGCCTTGTTGGCGTCAAGAATGGCGCCAATGTCATCGGGCGTGTCGTCTGGGCTGGCGAACAACTGTTCCAGCGCCATCAACGAAATCAGTCCGCCCCCGATCAGAAGTGAGGCGTAGATGTAGATCATGCGGATGCCTGTTGCCGGGCTTTTCTTAAGGAGGCCAAGTTGCACGAAATCAATCGATGACCACGCGATGATCAACCCACCAGCCATCACTGTCAGCAACATCAAAGCCCGGTGGATGCGTTTTACCATGCCGGGCAGACGCGATTGCAGCAGGTCGACCTCAAAATGGGTGCCTTTGCGTACGGCGATGGCCGAGGCGAACATGACCATCCAGAGAAAGCAGAAGGGCACAATGTATTGAATTTCAGGGATCGACGTGAAGAACACATAGCGTGTCAGAACTTCGATAAATAGGCAGACCAGCAGCACGATGCACATCAGTGCCGCGCTTTTTTCCAGCCCCCATTCGATCTTATCAACGACCTTGTGTAACATCGCGCCCTCCTCAAAGCGGTGTCAGGATGCGGCCCCCGCTGAAACGCAGGGACCGCTGGGGAGGTATCTTATTCAGCAGCAGCAGCGATAGCAACGGCCAAATCTTCGAGACCATTTTCGGCGGCAAAGTTGGTTACAACAGCTGCAGAGGCTTCGATCAGCGGGCCTTTGTCAGGCTCGGTGAACACCACATCATAATCTTCGGCAAGGGCGGCCATGTTCTTCATGTCCAACTCCCCTTCGAGTGCCACGTCAAAGTCAGCAGCCTCGAGGGCGGCTTCGCGGATGGCGGCCTGATGCTCGTCCGACAAACCGGCGAGTGCTGCGGCATTGCCCACCAGTGGGCGCACGGTGATCGAGTGCTGGGTCAGGGACACGTTCTTGGCAACTTCGGCCCAGCGTGCGGTTGTAAAGGTCGTGAATTCGTTTTCCGCTCCGTCAACAACGCCGGTTTGCAGTGCGGTGTAAACTTCGGGGAAGGCAACGACCGATCCGAGTGCGCCCAGACCGGACCACCAATCAAGCATCACGTTCCATTCCCACGTGCGCATTTTCAGGCCTTCAAGGTCCTCGACACCGTTGATGGTTGCGTCGGTGGTGATCATGTTTCGCTGTGCGCCGCCAAAGTAGCCCAAAACTTCGACACCCGTGGCGTCCTGATAGTCTGCGCCCATTTGAATGCCCACATCGCCGCGTGTGACGGCCTTCATATGGTCGATGCTCTGGAAGACATAAGGCAATTCAAGAATACCCATTGCGGAGGAGTACTCGGCCATGACGCCCGGGGTGGAGACGGTGAAGTGGATGATACCGGTCTGCACCGCGTCCAGCAGTTCGGGGTTGGACCCCAAGGCGCCGTTGTCAGACACAGACACAGCAACTTCGCCGCCTGTCTTTTCTTCAACCAAACGCGCAAATTCGCGTGCCGAGATTGAGTGCGGGTGGTCTGTTGGTGTCACGACCCCCATGCGCAGAGTGACCTCTTGCGCGAACGCAGCGCTGGACAGCGCCACGGTGCTTGCGGTGATCATGGTAATTTTGCTAAAGGACATCAGTTTCATAGTTTCCTCCTGTTGAACTGACTGGTTGCGATCAACATCAGTTGCTGATCGTGTAATGACGGATGAAATCGAGGTCGGGTGTGACTCCGATGCCGGGGCCATCTGGAATGGCGACCTGCCCCCCGCTTGCGGTAACCTGACCTTGAATATCCAAAGGCTCGGTCAGCAATTCATCGCGGAATGTGTTGTGGGTTGTGTCAAACTCCAGCATCGGCTCCCAAGGGAACAACCCGCCAGGCAAAGGCGGCATTGCGGCCAGCAGATGCATGTTGGTGGCGACCGCCACGGCAGAGCCCCAGACATGGTTCACAACGGGCGTGAAATGCGCGTGACACAGGGCCAGCACGCGCAGATATTCGCTAATCCCGCCCAATGCGCAGACCTCTGGTTGGGCAATGTCGAGGCCACGGCATTCCAAAAGCGCACGCCAGCCCCAGCGGTTGAATTCCGCTTCACCGCCCGAGATGTTGACCCGTAGCCCCTGGCGCAATTCACGGTAACCATCTAGGTCTTCGGGGGCGACGGGTTCTTCGAACCAATAGGGGTCGAACTCCTCCATGGCGCGGCCCACATAGAAGGCATCATGGGTCGTATAGGCGTGGTTGGCGTCGATCATGAAGCGATAGTCATCGCCCACGCCGCGGCGCACGGCCTCGATCAGGCGCACGTCGTCTTTGGGGCCAAGGCCAACCTTCATCTTGGTCGCCTTAAAACCCATACCTTTTATAGCGGCCGCCTCATCCCCAAAGCGCGCAATGAGGCTGTCGGCGCTTTCGGGGCGCAGCATCATGCCATAGCCGTAAACGTCGATGCGGTCGCGATGCGCGCCGCCGATCATTTTATGCAAGGGCAGACCTGCGACTTTGCCCGCAATGTCCCACAGCGCGATGTCGACACCGGACAATGATTGCAGCGGCATCCCCTTCTGGCCGTGATCGCGCATCAGGTTATAGATCTTGTGCCAGATCACGTCGCGATCCAGCGGATCCATTCCCAGCACCATCGGCTGGATCACCTGCTCGACGATGCCCTTGTTGGCCAACGCGATATTGCCAGCGCCAAAACATTCACCCCAACCGGTGATGCCCTCATCGGTTTCCACTTCGACCAAATGAGCCGTTCGTTTTGTGTAATACTGCTGCGAATAACCCAAAGGTTCCGGCAGGTCATAGCCCAAAATATGGCTGGTGATGCGCGTGATTTTCATGGGTTCAGTCCCCCGAACGTTGTTGTGCCGAGAGAACGCGTGATCCGCTTTTGCACAAGATAATCGTGCAGGGCGAGCGCCGAGCAATCATGTCCGATTCCCGATTGACCAATCCCACCGTGCGGCAGATCAATGTCGTATTTAACACCGTTAATTTGGATTTCGCCGTAGCGCAGACGTTCTGCATAGCGTTCGGCTCGAGCAAGATCGCGGGTAAAAACGTAAGCTGTCAAACCGCCTTCTTCGCAATCGTTCGCCATGCGTAGAAGGTCCGATTTACTGTCAAAACCTATGATGCTAACGATTGGGCCAAAAGTTTCTTCGCGGTATACATCCATAGTCTCGGCCACGTCTGTCAGAACTGTGGGGGCAAGGAAATGGCCCGCATTCAGACCCACAGGCCTGTCGCCACCAGCCAAAAGTGTTGCGCCCTCCGACACAGCGTCATCAACCAGCCCCTTAAGCCGCGCCCATGCCCGCCCGTCGATCACGGGGCCGGTGGTGATGTCGGTGTCTTTGTCGAACCCGACCTTGGCTGCTTTTGCACGTTCCAAGACCTTTTTCGTAAAGGCATCGCGCACCGCTTCGGCGACAAACACCCGGTTAGGGGAAACACAAATCTGTCCCGCATTGCTGAACTTCACGCCCGTGACGATATCCGCCGCCAGATCAAGGTCAGCATCCTCGAACACGAGGACCGGGGCATTGCCGCCCAACTCCATAGAGTATCGTTTGATCGAGGTCGCGCCCGTGCGCATGATATGCTGACCGGTCTTGGTGGACCCAATCAAAGTGATCACTTGCGGAATGGTTGAGGCTGTCAGTGCATCGGCCACTGCATAGCTTTCCGTGGCTAGGATCTGCACCACGCCCTTGGGTAGGCCGATTTTTTCGCACAAAGTACCGACAGCATAGGCCGAGATAGGCGTTGCTTCCGACGGGCGAATGATAATCGGGCAGCCAGCCGCCATGGCCGGTCCGATTTTAAAGGCAAGGTTCAGCAGCGGAAAATTCCACGCCAGAAACGCAACTGCTACGCCTGCGGGTTCAAATACCATCCGATGCGTATGTGTGCCCGCGCGGTCGGTCAGGTTGTAATCGTGCAGCCTTGCGATTTCCTCGGCGTAATAGTCGAGCGAGGCAACCAGCCGATCCCAATCTTCTTCGGTCTGTGCCCAGGGTTTACCCATTTCGTGGTGGACGCAACTGCGCAGCCAGTCTTCGTTTGCGATGACTTCATCACGCAACTTGTGCATCCAAGCCTGACGGTCGGCAATTGGCGTCGCTGCCCAACCCGGAAAGGCTGCCTTAGCCGCTTGCAAAGCGCGTTCTGCATCTTCCAAGCCAGCTGTCGCGATTGTTGCGACCAGCGTTTCTGTCGCAGGATTGAAGACCTCTTGCGTACGCGCGCCGTCCGTGAGCGCGCCATCGATATACATCTGTATTGGGAATTCCATCGCGCGCCTCAATCAAACAGGGTTTCAATATTGGTCTTGATGCTGTCCCCGATATAGAGAGCCATCGCCTGAATGGTGGAGGTCGGATTGACCGCCCCTGCAGTTGGAAAGATCGAGCCGTCTACGATGAACAGGTTTTTCACGTCATGGCTGCGACCCCATCCGTTAACCACCGAGGTTTCGGGGTCATCGCCCATCCGGCAGGTACCCATCTGGTGCCAACCTGCACGCCACCAAACCTTGTCGTCATTCTTGCTCAGCACCTTCTTTGCGCCAGCCGCGAGCAGGATTTCCTTTGCCCGCTCTTCTCCATGACGAAGCATCTTTCGGGTATTCTCACCCAAGCGATAGGTAATCTTGGGTGCGGGAATGCCGTCGCTATCGGTCAGGACTGGATCAAGCGTGACGCAGTTGTGTTCTTCAGGAAGGTCCTCACTGACGACGGTCAGGCCAGCCAGATAAGGATACACATTGTCCATAATCTCGCGGTGTTCGGCACCCCAAGGGATTGGATTGTCGATGCCATACCCACCCAAAGCATAGGTCATTGGCGTCGTGGACCGCCCCGAGTGCAACCCGTATCCACGCACAAAACCGCGGTTCGGATCGGTCTCATAGAACTCCTGCGAAAGGATAGAGCAGGCCATAGGGCCCTCGTGCCCCAACATCGGTTCATCAAAGACACCGGCCACGCCAGTTAGCGGGTGAAACATCAGGTTCTTGCCGACCATGCCATTGCGATTGGCCAGCCCATCACGGAAGGTTTTTGATTTGGAATTGAGCAACAGGCGCGGCGTACCGACACCGTTGCAGGCAACAACAACCAGCTCGGCACGTTGTTCATGCACTTGCCCGTCTGGCCCGTGATACAACACACCCGTCGCAAAGCCTGTGTTCTCATCCACAAGAATTTCGCGGACGCGGCACCCAGTGCGCAACTCGACGCCCGCGTTTTCCAGCACCGGCCAGTAGGTAAAGTTGGTGCCGCCCTTGGCCCCCGCGGCACAGCCCAGATCACAGGTGCCCGCATTGACGCATTTCTGCCTGCCGTCATGATCCTGACTAAGGATCGACACATCCGATGGCCACCAGTGATAGCCTTTTTTGTTGAACCCTTTGGCGAGCGTTTGGCCGAGTTTGCCCATCGGGATAGGTGGCAATTCAGGACTGTAGTCTGGATAGGCAGGGTTGCCCCCCAGACCCGACACACCTGTATTGCGGTCGTTCATGTCGTAAAATGGCGCAAGCGTTTCATAATCAACCGGCCAATCCGCCCCGACGCCATCCAAGCTGTGCGTATGGAAATCTGAGGGCTTCATGCGCAGCCAATGGCCAAGAAAGTTGATGGTCGAGCCACCAACCGCGTTGAAATTCACCGGTGTGATGCAGCTGTCATCCGCATTGATCGGATAATCCTGTTTCAGGCCTCGCACATTTGGATCACAGGAGAACTTGCCATAGCGCGCAAGCTCATAGTCGTGATCGCGGCTTGGGAAGTCTTTGTCTTCGAGACGCGGTCCCTGCTCTAAACACAAGATGCGCATCCGAGTTTCTAAGAGTGACCATGCGATGGCAGCCCCAGAAGCGCCCGCACCAATGATCAGTACGTCGACGGGATCATTTTGCATCGCGATATACCTTTCCTCGCGCCCGTACGGGTGCAATCAATTCATCCATCATCGCGTCACTTTCGCGATCAACGGGGTAGCCTTGTGGGTGGATGGGATGCGCTCCTACGCCAACATGGGGGCGTGTGTCAGGGCGGCTGTAGTAGCCCATGTAAGTCAGCCGGACGAGCGTCTCAAAGGCTTGACCGTGTGCCGCTTCGACATGCTTCAAAACCGCGACCTTTTCATCCCGTGGAAGGGATGCGAAATCGCCCGAGACCGCGTCCAGGATCGTCTGTACGGATCCAGCCGGATCGGGCGCATAGGCTTGGGCGGTCGGGAGAAACTCCGCCACACCCAATGCGCCCGCTCCGGGGATCTTACCGTCTTCGCTCGGCGGGATCAGTTCATCCAGGATGGCATCGAGAACGGGTCTGCTGGTGTCATTCAACATAGTGGCCTACCTTTCCGATGTGCCCGATCGGGACACGGCATCAATGGCCACGGCCAGCAACAGGATCGCGCCCGAGAACATCAGCTTGTCCGCAGCGCTCGCGCCAGACAAATCCAGCCCGTTACCAAGCGAACCGATAACCAGCGCCCCAAGGATCGCGTTCCATACCGATCCACGCCCGCCAAACAATGAAGTGCCGCCAATGACCGCAGCGCCAATGGATTCCAGCAACAGCGAGCCACCGGCAAAGGCGGTGTAGCTGACGGACCCAAACCGCGACGCACCAAAGATACCGCCGATCGCCGCCATAAGCCCGACGATGGCAAAGGCCGACACACGGATGCGTTTGACGTTTATGCCCACCCGCCGCGCACTTTCAGGATTGCCACCAACCGAGAAGACTGAGCGCCCGTATGGCGTGGACGTCGTGATCCACCCAACAAGCGCGGTGATCGCCATGAGAAGAACGATAAGGAGCGGAACCGAGCGATAGCTGTTCAGCGTCGCCACTGTCGCCAGCATGAGCGCTCCGAAAAACGCGATCTGACAGCAGACAGCTGCTGTGCTGTCCAACTCCAATCCGCGTGCCTTACGCTGCCCTTGCTTGCGCAGGCTTAGCCACGCGAAGGCCGCAATACATGCCAGTGCCAGCACCCAGCCAAACACGTCAGGCAGAAGAACCCGCGCAAATCCGCGCACAAAGGGATCACCAACATTCAGGTTTCCCGTCGGCAGGATTTTCTGCATCAGCCCCTGAAAACCGAGCAAGCCTGCCAGTGTCACAACGAAGGACGGAATGCCCACATAGGCGATCAGAACACCTTGCGCTGTGCCCATAATGATGCCAACGCCCATGACGATTAGGCAGGCAATCGGGCCAGGAACGCCAGCAAGTACCAACACTCCCAGAAGCGCGGCACAGACGCCAGCGGTTGCCGCAGCTGACAGGTCAATGTCACCAAGCAGCAAAACAACGGTGATGCCGACTGCCAGCGTCGCAATCACGGCCGATTGCATGAAAAGGTTGTAGATGTTGCGCGGGCTGAGAAAAATGAACCGGATATTTTCAGCATTCGGATCACCCCAGAATTCCCAAAGCGGAACGGCAAGACCGAAGTAGGCCCAGATCGCGGCAAGTGCCAATAGCACCGGCACGAAGGCACCGAACCGAGTTTCGCGCATTATGCGCAGCCGGTCGATGAAAGAATGTTTGTGTTCAGGCTGCATTGCCGGCCTCGTCATCCAGGCCGCGCGTCATCGCGACGACAATTTCGTCAGGGGTGGTATCATCCTTGCGCCACGTTGCGACATTGCCGCCGTGACGCAGGACACAAATGCGGTCAGCGACCTCAAAGATGTCGCGCATATTGTGAGAGATGTAGACAACGGCGTGACCCGTATCGCGCAGCCGTTTGACCACATCGAGAACCTGCCGCGTTTGTGCAACGCCCAAGGCTGCCGTCGGTTCATCCAGCATGACGACCGATCCATCGGCACCAACTGCGCGGGCAATGGCAATTGCCTGACGTTGACCACCCGACAGGCCGCCGACCTTGGCGCGAACAGATTGCAACGTGCGCACCTGAAGACGGTCGATCGCCGCCTGCGCTTTTACTTCCATTTCCAGATCATCCAGCGGGCGCAACAGACGGGGTAGAAATCCCCAGCCGGTTTTCACCGGCTCAGCACCCAAAGAAAGGTTCGCAGACACATCAAGATTTTCACAAAGGGCGAGGTCTTGATAGACGATCTGGATGCCCAGATCGCTTGCGTCATGAGGGGTATTCACACTCACAGGGGCTTCATCCATGAAGAACTGGCCTTCGTCCGCAGCGTGCGCACCTGCCAGAACTTTCATCAGGGTGGATTTGCCCGCACCATTGTCGCCAACAAGGGCCATGACCTCACCACGCGCGACTTCGAAATCGACACCGCGCAGGGCATGAACACCACCAAATCGTTTGTGAATACCGCTCACACGCAGGTGAGGGAGTGGGGCCGATGGCCCCACAGTTTTGCTTTCATCAGACATATGTAATCCGCTTATTGGCAGAAGTCTGTGGCAGCGGCTTCGCCCTGACAGACCATGTCTTTGGTGATCGAGGGATCGTTTTCGATCACATAGGCGACACCTTCTGCACCAACTGCCGAGTAGCTACCGACCGGAACGAACGCGACATCATTACCACCAGCGTTCTGAACAACTTCAGTTGCCAGATCAGAATAGTCAGTACCTTCCAGCATACGCACAGTCACCTGTGCCGCTGCTGCTGCCATTTCGTGCAACGGGCGCCAGCCACATTGGGTCTGTTTGCCGAGCAACATGAGCTGCTGAGCCTGAACCGTACAGTCAAGACCAGAAACCGGAACGGTCCCGGCCATGCCTTGCTCTTCCATCGACTCGATGGCCGCGCCGGCGTTGCCGTCGTTTGACGAAACCACGCCCTGCACATTGTTGCTGAGCTGAGTCAAAGCCTGATCCATGGAGCGACGGGCAATGGCGGGGTCCCAACCTGGAGTCCAGTTTTCATAGCCCATAACGCGCTCACCCGAAGCGAACAAAGGTTCGAGAACAGATACCTGACCTGCATGGATGACGGCTGCGTTTGGATCCGTAGGCGACCCTTTCAACAGGACAAGTGTATCGCCACTGCTTGTGTTGTCCACAACATGCTGCGCTTGAGCTGCACCCGTCGCAAACATATCTGCCTGCACCCAAACTAGAGTATTTGGCGAATTGATCATCCGGTCGTAGGCAATTGTGGGAATACCCTCTTGTGCTGCAGAGTCAGCGATGATCGCAGAGCTTTCACCGTCAATCGGAATGACAACCAGCACTTTGGCGCCCTGTGTCAACGCTTGCTCAGCCTGACGCTGCTGTACGGACGTATCGTTGTTGGCGTTGAAAACCTCGACCTTCACGTCCGGGGCAATCTCGGCCATCGTGCGCACAAATGCTGCCGCGTCCTGCTGTTCCCAGCGTGGGTTTACGTTTTCAGGCAGCAACAATGCCACCATGTCTTCTGCAGTCGCTGTTTGGGCGGTCAGTGTCGCACCGGCCAGCATGGACGTCGCGAGAAGACCTTTCTTTAGGTTGGAAAACATCATATGCTCCTTGTTGATGTGTTGACGCCTCGTTGGGCGTCTTTTCGTCTGGTGGTTTCCCCGAAATCTCGGGTTGGATCCGGTAGCGTGACGTTGATTGAATCCGGTGTCGCGCTGCCACCACTAGCCCGCGCACCACTGCGAGCTGGTGAATATCTTTGCCCTGCTGGTCGGTCAGTTTTTCAAAGCTCCTCCAGCCATATCTTTCAGTGCGCTCTCAAGACGTTGGCTTGTGTCGTCCAGGTGGGCGGTCATCATCTCTTCCGCAAGCGCATGATCCCGTGCCTTGATCGCCTCAAGGACCTTGCGGTGAAACGGGATCGAATTTGCGTTCTCGCGCGGATCACGATTGGTCAGTCGGATCGAACTCAAGAGCGCGGAGAAAATCACACCCTCCATGGACAACAATATCTCGTTGTTGGCGGCTCGCAGTATACCACGGTGAAACAGGGCGTCCGCGATCACGAAGTCTTCAATCGAATGGGAGTCTTCTTCCATGCGCACCTGTGCGCCCTCGATCTCGGCGAATTGCTCCTCGGTCCCGTGCATGGCGGCCCAGCCCGCAGCCTTAGGTTCCATCATGCGGCGCATATCGAGAAGCTGGCGCAAAAAAGCAGGTTTCGGGTCAACAGACAGGTGCCATGCCAAAACATCATCGTCTAACAAGGCCCAGCTCGCCCGGCGACGTACCCGCGTGCCACTTCCGCGCTTCACCTCCAGAAGCCCTTTGCTGACAAGCAGCTTTACGCCCTCCCGGATCACGGACTTACTCACGCCGAAGCGCTGAGAAAGCTTTCCCTCGTCCTCAATCAACGCATCTTCTCTGTAGTGACCCGCCACAATGCGGCGCCCCAACTCTCTGGAAACTTGCATGGATAGTCCGGGGGCAACCCCGCTTGCATCTTTTAGATCGTAGTACAGCATTTCATTCATACGAACACAGTAAACATCAGATGTTTGATTTGTCCAGATGTATATCGTCAACATCAACTGACCAATGCGAAGCCTCCAAAAGGATCGTACCTATCTGAAAAATATTACTTTTACCAGATAAGCTCTCGGGCTAGAAGGAAATCCAAAGACCCGCAACATCGTGAAACGTCACAAGGATGATGTTATTTGCACCTGTCAATTGCGAATCATAGTGGACCGCCCATGGACTTTTTCACCCGAACTACAGCGCCCGTTTCTTCGCACAGCACCAAAAAAGGGAGAAAGCGCAATTTGCGGTCATTGGCGCAGCCTGCAGCGAAAGCTCACTTCGTCCCGCATAGCAGCCGTAAGTGCTTGGCGAGAGGTGGTGTCAGACAAATCGGCTCAAGCATCAGAAGCCTGGACAGCGTGTATTTTATGAGGCGATAAGAGAGCGCCACTCTGTAAGAGCAGCGTCACGGTTTAGCTTGAAGGTACTGCGAGTTGATAGTGACCTTTGTACATTGAAGTGATTGTTAAATGAGGCGTGGATTGAAGCGAACTTTTGCAGGCTGTGCATACGCCTGAACCGCAGCATCGCTCTTTCTCGTCGTCGAAACGGCAGATGTGAATTCTCCGCTCTGTTATTTGCCCATCGCTGTGTAACTTGCTTATCTGCACAGCCCAGCTCTTTTGCTGCTGCACCGTAGGACCGAAGCCTATCTGTAACAATCTCATTGGGCGATCCATACCGGCGCATAGCCTTTTTCATAAACTTTAGTGCCGCTTTCTTATCTCTCTTTTTGGTGACGTAGCTTTCTAGCACCTCACCTTCGTGATCAACGGCCCGCCAGAGGTAATGCATCTCTCCGTTGATCTTTACGAAAACCTCGTCCAAGTGCCATTGCCAGTTCGAATCAGA
>Ga0206127_1003548_pt1 | contig 14316 bp, 10 predicted proteins | sample Helgoland_Spring_6_FD_148646 | JGI IMG/M metagenome (GOLD analysis project Ga0206127, IMG submission 148646) | Pelagic subsurface seawater microbial communities from Kabeltonne, Helgoland, North Sea - Helgoland_Spring_Bloom_20160419_1 | ecosystem: Environmental > Aquatic > Marine > Epipelagic ...
ACAATCGCGCGATAGGCTCCCGTCGCGCCAAAGCGAAAAGAACCCTGCGCAGACAGTGTTTCCAGCTCTGATGCGATGCCCAAAAGTGCATGTAATGTGGTCTCTGCATCCGCATCACTACTGCGCATATTCCCCATTAAATCAGTGAGTTGACGGTCTAACGTATTGAGTTTTTCCCCCATGCTTTGGGCATGCGAAAACCCCAACATCGACATCGCTTTATAGGTCTCAATTTCACACAAACGCTGTACAATGCGACCCAGTCGCCGCCCCCCTGTTTCGGCACTTAGAAAGATAGCAAAGCGCTGATGACCCAATGGATCAATTCGAAAATCCGCAGCAACAACCGCAGCATCATCCAGCACCGAACTCACCGCCAAACTTTCAGGTACGAACCAGTCTTTGATGCGCTGCGAAATTTGATCCCGCTCTTGCATTTGTTCCATCCGCAATGAAACAGTCGTGATCCGTTGACCCGGAGCGTTGGCGAGCCAATCAACTGGAAAGCTTGAGAAAACTGAATCTTCAAAGGGGCGCGGGTCCAAGCCATCGTTGAACACTGTATAGGTCACAAACTCGGTATGCTGTTCCCACTTCAACCAGTTCTTGCCTATCTGGCCATAGAAATGCGTCGCATTGGGCTGTGGGTGTGGTGCGCCGTGGCGGTCAAGCAGCTCCAAAAGATGTGCAAACTCTTGCTCCGGATCACGGGTGGCCGCGTCACCCTTTTGTTTTAAAGCAATAAATGCTGCCGTACAGGGGGCCTCCATAATCGGAAAAGGCCGCGTATGAAGTTCGTTTGCAACTTTGAAACGCAAAGGATGATCGTCAATTTGCAACATAAGGGATGCTCCGCTGATTTACCCAAATCATATCTAAGGAAGCAGGAACGTCAAACTATTATTAATAAAAATCAGCTACTTAACTGAATACCACGGTATACCGCACAAATAATCATCTTCTCGAAAATGAAAAAGGCGGGTCCGTAACAGACCCGCCTTTCGGTTTTCATTTGGAAAATTTCAGTCGATCATCGGCAGCAGCTTGTCCAATGACGCCTTCGCATCACCATAGAACATGCGTGTATTTTCTCTAAAGAACAGTGGGTTCTCAATACCAGAGTACCCAGTTCCTTGACCACGCTTTGACACAAACACTTGTTTGGCTTTCCAACATTCCAACACAGGCATGCCTGCGATGGGAGAGTTAGGATCATCCTGCGCCGCGGGGTTCACGATGTCATTGGACCCGATCACAATCGCCACATCAGTTTCAGGGAAATCTTCATTTATTTCGTCCATTTCCATCACGATATCGTAGGGAACCTTCGCTTCAGCCAGCAACACGTTCATATGTCCCGGTAGACGCCCTGCAACAGGGTGAATTGCGAAACGCACGTTTTTGCCTTGGGCACGCAATTTGCGCACCAATTCCGCAACGCCTGACTGCGCTTGCGCCACAGCCATGCCATACCCTGGAATGATAACAACGTTGTCTGCCTCATTCAGGGCCATAGCCACACCCTCTGCCTCAATTGCGATCTGTTCACCCTCAACGGCCATCTGCTCCCCTGCAGGGCCACCAAAGCCGCCCAGGATCACAGACACAAACGAACGGTTCATCGCCTTACACATGATGTAGGATAGGATCGCACCGGATGAGCCAACAAGTGCACCAACAACAATCATCAAATCGTTCCCCAATGAGAAACCAATCGCCGCCGCGGCCCAACCTGAGTAGCTGTTCAACATAGAAACAACAACAGGCATATCCGCGCCGCCAATGCCCATGATTAGGTGGTATCCAATGAATAACGCGGCCAAAGTCATTAAGAATAATGGCAAAAATCCACCAGTGTTAAAGTACCAAATCAATGTGATCAGCGACAATGTAGCCGCGCCAGCGTTCAACATGTGACCACCCGGAAGCTTTGTCGCTGCACTATCTACACGGCCCGCCAACTTGCCATAGGCGATGATGGAACCCGTAAACGTGATTGCACCTATGAAGATGCCAAGGAACAATTCGACCCGAAGAATGGCAATCTCAACACCATCTTTCTTGGCCAAAATCGCGGCAAAGCCCTCAAGCCCCTTCTTAGCCGCATCATCCATTGCCAACACACGACCCAGTTCAACATGCGCGATAAAGCCCACGAAAACAGCCGCCAAACCAACTAGTGAGTGCATCGCAGCCACCAGTTCAGGCATTTGTGTCATTTGCACCTTGGTTGCCAATTGATAACCAATGTAACCGCCACCAGCGATCATGATCATGGACAAGAACCACAAGCCAGAGCCCGGCCCGATCAACGTTGCAGCTATAGCCAACGCCATACCCGTAATACCATACCAGACGGCGCGTTTTGCACTTTCTTGGCCGGACAAACCGCCAAGGCTAAGAATGAAAAGAACTACTGAGACCACGTAAGCCGCTGTTGTAAAACCATATTCCATGGATTCGCTCCTTTACGATTTCTGGAACATGGCGAGCATACGCCGTGTCACAAGAAAGCCGCCGAAAATATTAATACCGGTCATAAAGACACCAAGCGCTGCCAGCAGGATGACAAGGGATGATCCCGATCCAATTTGCATCAACGCGCCCAAAATGATGATCGACGAAATCGCATTCGTGACCGCCATCAGCGGTGTGTGCAGGCTGTGTGCCACGCCCCAGATAACCTGAAAGCCAATGAACACGGCTAGCACAAATACAATGAAGTGCTGCATAAAGCTGGCTGGCGCGACCAATCCCACGGCCAATAGCGCAGCACCACCAACGGCCAACAAAGTAACCTGATTGCGTGTTTGTGACTTGAACGCAGCAACTTCTGCAGCGCGTTTTTCCTGAACTGTTGGCTCAGGCACCGCTTCTTTCTTCGGGGCCGCAGCGATCGCTGCGATCTTGGGTGGCGGTGGTGGAAACGTGATTGCTTTTGCGTGAGTCACAGTGGCCCCACGAATAACATCATCTTCCATGTTATGATCTATCACGCCGTTTTTTTCAGGGGTCAGATCAGTCATCATATGACGAATGTTGGTCGAATACAGAGTCGACGCCTGCGCTGCCATACGGCTTGGGAAATCCGTGTAACCAATTATGGTCACACCGTTTTCTGTCACTATCTTCTTGTCCATGACGGTCAGTTTGCAGTTACCACCTTTTTCAGCAGCCAGATCAACGATTACGGAACCCGGCTTCATCGCCCCGACCATGTCTTCGGTCCACAGCTCTGGCGCGTCGCGGTTCGGGATCAATGCTGTTGTGATGACAATATCGATTTCGGGTGCCAGTTCGCGGAACTTGGCCAGTTGGGCCTCGCGAAATTCTGGGCTAGAAACTGCAGCGTACCCACCTGTTGCAGCGCCGTCGGCTTGTTCTTCTTCAAAATCGAGAAAGACAAATTCTGCCCCCATCGATTCAATTTGTTCTGCCACTTCTGGGCGGACGTCAAAGGCATATGTGATCGCGCCCAAGCTGGTGGAGGTACCCACAGCTGCCAATCCAGCAACCCCAGCACCAACAACCAAAACCTTGGCCGGTGGCACCTTGCCCGCAGCTGTAATCTGACCGGTAAAGAAACGGCCAAAGTTATTGCCAGCTTCAATAATCGCGCGGTAGCCCGCGATGTTGGCCATCGAGGAAAGTGCATCCATCTTTTGGGCACGCGAAATGCGCGGCACCATATCCATAGCAACAACCGTAGAACCCTTTTTCGCAGCCGATTTCAGCAGCTTGTCATTCGCAGCAGGGTTGATGAATGAGATCAGCGTCTGCCCATCGCGCAACCGCTTCACTTCGGCTTCATTCGGCGCGCGCACCTTGGCAACCACATCTACGGCTTTCCAAAGAGCGGCTGCCGTTTTGGCGATCTCAACACCAGCGGCTGCATAATCGGCATCCGAAAAACCAGCTTCAGCGCCGGCTCCCGTTTCGATTAGACAGTCGTAGCCTAATTTTTGTAATTGAGCGGCACTTTCCGGCGTCATAGCAACGCGGCGTTCACCTTCAAACATTTCCTTTGGTGTTCCGATTTTCACTCGAGCAATCCCCCCATCCATCATATTAGCTTTACGCCACATTAGATATTAAACACGACAAAAAGAACTCTTCCAGAGCGAACTTGGTATATTATTGGTTTCATAGGGCGTTATTCGAAGATGTGATCTGTTGGTAACATTATTTCTAAAATTTGCAGAAGGTGAGGAATTATATTTCGCGACACATCACTCCACTAACAAACTAAGGTGGACAGAGACAGGTCGAATGGCCCGTTTACCCTGCCCTTAGAAACGCCCGAGGGGTTTCACTGATCCTGCTGACAAGGGGGTAAAACAACCTAACCGAACAGCGCGGTTCATGGACGAATACGGCTAATCCTCTGGCCGTTTGACCAATCCAGTTTGAATAGGCGCAAAATGGATCATCAGCGATGCGCCTCTAAACCTTCAACGTCTCGCAAATGGCATTCCCAGAAACGCCGTTTCCAAATCCCTTTGTTGTCGGGTTTGAAATCAGATGGTCCGCCAACCTCAACGGCAGGCAATTCGCGCGAGAACTAGGATTTCAGCATACGCCACCGCTTGCTAAAATTCGCATCCCCCTCTGGCAGCGTCCATATCGTGTGGATTGCAGCAAGCATCACAAGGATCTCGTCGATCTGAAATGGAATAGTATTGAGCGTTTTGCACGTTGTATGACGCAGACCCTCAAGCTGCTGTACCAAAAGGTTGGAATGACGGTTTTGCAGGCGCACTGCGAAAAACAGCTCGCCGATGGGGCGGAGGTGTTGTGTTTGATCTAACATCCCAACACGCTGTAACAGCGTGGTTAAGCATCGCTTAAAACGCGTTGATCAACCGGTTTTCTTTGATGCAGGACGCATCTCGCCCGCGTCCCACGCGTGTACCGCCTCGCCAAAGGCCGTGAATAACGCCGCAGACACCGGGTTCTCTGCCGCTTTCCATTCGGGATGCCACTGTACAGACATTGTAAATCCAGGCGCGTCTTTAATGTAGATTGCTTCGGGCGTGCCATCAGGGGCAATACCGTCAATCACGACACGTGCGCCTGCTTCTTTGATCCCTTGCCCATGCAGCGTGTTGGTCGAAACCTCGTTAGAGCCAAGAACGCGGTGGAAAACACCGCCGTCCGTAAACTTCACAGCGTGACGCAACGCGAATTTTTCTTCCAACGTGCCATCAGGTGGCATCCGGTGATTGCTGCGCCCAGGGAGATTTCGAATTTCTGGATATAGCGAACCACCCATTGCAACATTCACCTCTTGGAACCCGCGGCAGATGCCAAAAATAGGCAAACCTCGTTCGACACAAGCGCGTATCAAAGGAAGCGCGACACCATCGCGGCCGCGATCAAAATCGCCATAGGCGGGTGTCGCCTCTTCGCCGTATTCATCAGGGTGTACGTTTGGACGTGCCCCAGTAAAAATAAAGCCAGCGCATCGTTCAATAAGGTCTTCGATTTGGACATGCTTGGGGGATGTTGGGATCAGCAGCGGCAAAGCATTGCAAACATCACCAACGGCTTCGACGTTGATCGAACCACTACCGTAGATTTCATAAGTATCATTGATCATGTGACTGTTGGTCAAAATACCGATAATTGGCCGTGCCATACCATTCCCTAAAAAGTTTTCGCGTTTTCAGAGTATGTAATACGAAGAGCGGACTGTGAACAGCCCGCCCAATGCGCAGATATCTGTGCGTAAATCCGCAAGTCAGATCGTTTTAGATTTCGCCGGTCAATCCAGCGGCTTCGATACCAGCCATTGCAGCAATCGCATCGTTGTCAGATGTGTCACCCGTCACACCAACGGCACCGATCACGGCACCCTTTTTGTCGCGCACCAAAACGCCACCCGGAACCGGGATCATTTGGCCGCCAAATGCGCCACCAGCAGCAGCAATGAAATAGGCCTGCGCCTCGGCACGTGCCATTTGCGCAGTACCAGCCATGCCTAGCATAATGGAGCCGTATGCTTTGCCTTGGGCAATCGCGAAACGACCCGGTGCTGCACCATCTTCACGTTCAAACGCTTGGACGTGGCCGCCAGCATCCAAAACAACAACAGACATTGGTTTTAGGTCTAGCTCACGGCTTTTTTCCATGGCTTTGCGGATGATTGTGCGGGCTTTTCTAAGATTGATCATCTTGATTTCCTTTAAATCTTTTTAGTTGAGCTGGGCCTTAGCCCGTTACGCTTTTGAATTCGAGGCGACGTTCGTGGAGGACTGGCTCTGTATAGCCTGATGGTTGTACGCGGCCCTTCAGCACCAGATCACAGGCAGCTTGGAACGCAACTCCGCCAAATGTAGGTGCCATAGGAATATAGCTTGTGTCGCCCGCGTTCTGACCATCCACAACTGCTGCCATCTTGCGCAGGCCTGCCATCACTTGATCCTCAGAAATCACACCATGGTGCAACCAGTTCGCCATAGCTTGTGCTGAAATACGGCAAGTTGCGCGATCTTCCATCAGGCCAACGTTGTTGATGTCTGGGACTTTGGAACAACCAACACCCTGATCAACCCAGCGTACAACATAGCCAAGGATACCTTGGGCGTTGTTCTCAATCTCACGTGCGATTTCTTCGTCGCTTAGGTTGCGGCCTGTCATGACAGGAACGGTAAGCAGATCCTCAAGCGTGCCACGAGCACCGCCCTCTTTGATCTCGACCTGACGGGCCAAAACGTCGACGTGATGGTAGTGTGTGGCGTGCAAGGTGGCCGCTGTTGGGGATGGAACCCATGCACAGTTTGCACCTGACTGTGGGTGACCTACTTTCGCAACCAACATGTCTGCCATTAGATCAGGCATGGCCCACATGCCTTTGCCGATTTGCGCGCGTCCCTGAAGGCCACAGGCCAAACCAATGTCCACGTTGCGATCCTCATAGGATGCGATCCACGGCGCAGCTTTCATTTCGCCTTTCGGCACCATTGGGCCTGCTTCCATGGATGTGTGGATTTCATCGCCTGTGCGATCCAAGAAGCCAGTGTTGATGAAAGCAACGCGTGATTTTGCAGCGCGGATACATTCGCCAAGGTTTGCTGAGGTTCGACGTTCTTCGTCCATAATGCCCAGTTTGACAGCGTTCGCAGGCAAGCCCAAAACGTCTTCAACGCGAGTGAAAATCTCATCAGCAAAGGCCACTTCTTCTGGACCATGCATCTTTGGCTTAACCACATAGACAGAACCAGTGACCGAGTTGCCGCCCTCACGCTGCAAGTCGTGCATCGCGATCATGGAAGTCATCATGGCATCCATCAGCCCCTCGCCCACTTCCAAACCATCGCGGTCTTTGATCGCAGGGTTGGTCATCAGGTGGCCAACATTACGCACCAACATCAGGGCGCGGCCCTTTGCGGTGACTGTACTGCCATCGGGTGCAGTGAAGGTACGGTCGCCCACCATTTCACGGGTGACGGATTTACCGCCTTTTTCGAACGTCTCTTTCAGATCACCCCGCATCAGGCCAAGCCAGTTGGTGTATGCAACAACTTTATCTTCAGCATCGACTGCTGCAACACTGTCTTCGCAGTCCATGATTGTGGACAATGCGGATTCAAGCCAAACGTCAGAGATATCAGCCTGGTCTGCTTGACCAATTGGTGTGGACCCATCGACACGGATTTCGATAAGCAGACCGTTTTTGCGCAAGTAGTATGAACCACCGTTCTGACCAGCAAACTGTAACGGGTCAGCCAAAGTTGTTCCGCCCACCATCAATGCACCGTCAACGACACTCAAACCATCAATGTCAGCCCATGATCCAGACACCAATGGTGCCGCTTGATCCAAATGCCCACGTGCCCAGGCGATAACGCGTGAGCCACGCTCAGCGTCATAACCTTTGCCAGTTGGCAAATCGCCCAGCGCATCTGTGCCGTACAATGCATCATACAAGCTTCCCCAACGTGCGTTCGCAGCGTTAAGCGCAAAACGTGCGTTCATGATTGGCACAACCAACTGCGGCCCTGGCAACATCGCAATCTCTGGGTCAACGTTTGCTGTATCGATTGAGAATGGTGCGCCCTCAGGAACCAGATAACCGATCTTTTTCAGAAAATCAGTGTAGGCGACAGCATCGTGATCTTGGCCACGACGGGCAAAATGCCATGCATCAACTTGGGCCTGAATATCAGAGCGTTTCGCAAGCAAGGCGCGGTTCTTTGGCCCCAGCTCATGGACAATGTCGGAAAAGCCTGTCCAGAAGGCATCAGCCGATACGCCAGTCCCTGGTAGGGCTGCGTCTTCAACAAATGTCGCAAGTTCCGCGGCTACGTTTAGTCCAGCTTTGTTCACAAAATCGGTCATATTGGCACCTTTCGCTGTTTGGGGCATATTAATCTGACGGTAGGAGTAGGCAAAAAGTTTCCGATAGTAAACACGACTGGTAAACTTTTATGACCAATATTTCCGTCAAATCTGCGAAGCACTGTTTATCTGAATTTGATAAAGCCGCTCAGCAAACCTGCAACCAACTAAAAACTCCCATTTTTTCCCACGCCCATTGTTCAGGCACCGCTTGCGGGCAATGCTATAGCTGATAATCTGCTACCTAATTCACAAGTATAGACCGGATTAAATCATATGCGCGATGCAGCACCACAGACAATCCACCTCAAAGATTACACACCTTTTGGTTTTACCGTCGATGCGGTGCGCCTGACCTTCGATCTGGCCCCAAATGCCACACGGGTCACCAGCCGCATCCATTTCAGTCCCGTAAAGAACGCCAAGGACACGACCTTTTTCCTACACGGCGAGAACCTAACCCTACACTCTGCCAAAATTAATGGCGAGGCGGTCACACCTACTGTCACACCTGAGGGGTTAACCTGTGAGGTCCCCAACATTCCCTTCATCTGGGAAAGCGAAGTTCAGATTGATCCTGCAGCCAACACCGCACTTGAAGGGTTGTATCAGTCCTCAGGCATGTATTGCACACAGTGCGAAGCAGAGGGCTTTCGCAAGATCACCTACTATCCTGACCGCCCCGATGTAATGTCTATCTTTACAGTGCGTATAAACGGCCCCCACCCTACCCTGCTGTCTAATGGTAACCCTGTCGCTTCGGGTAATGGTTGGGCCGAATGGCATGACCCGTGGCCAAAGCCTGCTTATTTGTTCGCTTTGGTTGCAGGTGAATTGATCGCCCACACCGGCAAGTTCACCTCCGCCTCTGGACGCAAGGTTAACCTGAACCTGTATGTGCGTCCTGGTGATGAAGGTAAATGCGCTTTTGGCATGCAGGCCCTTAAGGATTCCATGAAATGGGATGAAGAGGTCTATGGCCGTGAATATGACCTCGACATCTTTAATATCGTTGCCGTGGATGACTTTAATATGGGCGCGATGGAGAACAAGGGACTGAACATTTTCAACTCATCTTGTGTTCTTGCCTCCCCTGATACGTCTACAGATGCGAACTTTGAGCGGATCGAGGCTATTATTGCCCATGAATACTTCCACAACTGGACGGGCAATCGCATTACTTGCCGTGATTGGTTTCAACTGTGCCTAAAGGAGGGCCTTACCGTTTATCGCGACAGCCAGTTCACCAGCGATATGCGCTCTGCCCCAGTCAAACGGATTGGAGATGTCATCGATTTACGTGGCCGTCAGTTCACTGAGGACCAAGGGCCTCTTGCCCACCCAGTGCGCCCAGAGAGCTTTCAAGAGATCAACAACTTCTACACGGCGACCATCTATGAAAAAGGGGCAGAAGTTATTGGCATGCTGCGCACCCTTGTCGGGGCCAAAGCCTACTCCAAAGCCGTGAACCTGTATTTTGATCGTCACGATGGCCAAGCCTGCACAATTGAGGACTGGCTTCAGGTGTTTGAAGACAGCACAGGACGCGACCTGACACAGTTCAAACGCTGGTATTCACAAGCGGGCACGCCACACCTCAAAGTGACAGAAGACTATGAAGGCGACATCTTTAAACTTACCTTCACCCAAAACACCCCGCCCAGTGTCACAACGGCTGATCCGCAGCCCCAAGTGATCCCTGTCGCTGTTGGCCTATTGGCCCCTGATGGGTCTGAAACAATTGGCACACAAGTGCTGGAAGTGACAAAAGCCATACAGACCTTTACCTTTAACGGCCAAAAAGAACGCCCCGTCGCATCCGTCTTACGCGGCTTCTCTGCCCCTGTGGTGCTGGATCATAAAGCTAACAACGCATTCTTGTTGGCCCATGACACTGACCCGTTCAATCGCTGGCAGGCTAGTGACACCTTGGCCGAGGCCAGCTTGATCGCAAACATCACACGCGGCAAGCCAGTTGATCCTGCATACCTCGCCGGTTTGTCAAAGATCATCGGGGACGAAAGCCTTGATCCTGCTTATCGCACCCTGATGCTTGATTTCCCCAATGGGGCTGAACTGGCAACCAAACTGCACGCGATTGGTGAAATCCCAGATCCAGACGCAATCTGGTCTGCTGTGGATGGCATGAAGCAGGCCCAAGCGGATGCTTTTGCCCCTCAATTACAATCCATCTATGACGCCAACCAAATCAGCGGTGATTACAAACCCGATGCAGAACAATCTGGTAAACGCTCGCTTGCGAACTTGGTTATGTCGCTGATCAACCGCTCGGACGGTGGCGCGCAGGCACAGGTGCAATACGACAATGCAACCAACATGACCCAACAGCTTTCAGCGCTTGCCTCTCTTATTCGTGCAGGGATCGGTGATACGGCTTTGGCTCAATTCGAGGCGCAGTGGAAAGATGACCGTCTGGTCATGGACAAATGGTTTAGCCTTCAGGTTGGTTGTTCCAAACCAGACGATGCAGCGGACACCGCTACGGCACTGACCAAGCATGCCCTGTTCAATTGGAAGAACCCTAACCGATTCCGTGCTACGTTGGGCGCGTTGGTAGGTCACCACGCGGGCTTTCACGCTAAAGACGGGTCAGGTTATACGCTATTGGCTGATTGGTTAATCAAACTAGACCCTGTAAACCCACAGACAACAGCACGCATGTGTTCGGCTTTTCAGACATGGCGTCGTTATGATCAAATCCGCCAGTCCTTGATCAGCACTCAACTAGACCGGATTGCAAACACACCAAACCTAAGCCGCGATACGGCTGAAATGATCACCCGGATCCGCAGTGCCTAACGCTCAACCAGACGCGAAGGAATTCACGTACCGTGCAATCGGGCGCAACTGGACCACCCTCATTGTCACTTTGTCAGTGTGGGTGGTTCTTGCCTTTCTATCGCTAAGAGTCGAAATGGCACCTTGGTTAGCGATGATCGCATTCCTGTTCACCCTACCCGCCGTCTATGACCTTATCAGTGCTCGCGCCTCTGGTATTAAAGTCAACGGCGATCAAATCGCATGGTATGCGGGGAAACGTAACAACAGCGTAGCCGCAAACCTGATCGATCACATTAAGCTGGACACAAGGTTGGACCTATCCGTGCGCTGTACACTGGTCCTGTCATCAGGGCAAAAGGTCAAAGTCCCGTTTGAGGCTTGCCCCAAGCACCGCGCGCTGGAGGCACAGCTCCATGCGCATGGCTATACCACACGGCGACAACACTTCGGGTTCGTTTAACTTAAGGGCGTATACGTGGCAGCATATTGTGCCATTACCATGGGCAATGCGACCGGCGGCAACGACGAAGCTGATCAAGTGCGCAGCCAAATTACTGATTTCGCCAAATGGATCATCCATGAATACCTTACCGAATTAAGCCCGAGGTTATGGGCACACACCGCACGTGGGTTTGACAACAATCTTCAGGTCCGCTGCGCAGATCGCTTTACAGCTTCTGGTGAAGCAGATGCTTTACGCATCATCAGGACCGTGTTTCACCGCGATGTAGCTAACGGCAACCGCGTTATGTTTACTGACAACGGGCCTCTCTGCCAGCCAGCCTAATCGCGCTGAATTAATCGACGGGCCGCGGCCTGCAAAAGCAGGCGCGAATGCAGCAGATGTGCGCCCATCAAACTATGGATAAGCCAGCCCACTTTGGGTGCCTCGCCCTTAACCTTGGACGGCGCGGGCACAAAAACAGATCCAAAATACAATCATGTACCATCTCCGATTGGCTGCACCATCAACCACGGCTTTGCTCCACCAGCTGATAAAAATATCTGTGCATCGTGGCGCGTTTCGACTTCCCAAATAGAAATCCGATCCGTCAGCACCTTCGACAGCGCTGTCACATCCGCGTCAAACATCCGCCCTTTAGGGGGCCAAGGTTAGGACAACATGTTTAAAAACGAAGTAACGGCGTTTTGTAAAAGGCTTCGACGAAGTCAGACAGTTTGACAGCTCTCGAAATTTCGATACTGGAGCAATCTGATGCTTATCCTGACCTCTTTGACTGCTATGTGATCAAGCTGTGTTCGGGCCTCTGAACTTCTATGACGTTTTCCATGGGTAGAAACTCCAAATCGGTAGTGATACGCCGCACGCTATCAAAGTCTGAGTGTTCCCTCATCTAAAGTCGATGCGGCGAAATGGAACGCGAAAACCCCAAGGACCAAAGTTAACGCACCATCCAGGGGCCAGATCACCTCGTCCCCCCTTGCCCCTGTGTCGCCCCTGTCCTAAAACCGCCGTGCTACGTTGCCCACAGGAGATGATGATGCTCGATCTGACTTACGAATTGCCACAAATCAAAACGATTGCTGGGGCCAAATATGACTGGGAACTGGTCATTGGGATGGAAGTGCACGCTCAGGTCAGCTCAAATTCCAAACTCTTCTCTGGCGCCTCCACCAAATTCGGAGCCGAGCCAAACTCAAACGTGGCCTTCGTTGACGCCGCCATGCCAGGCATGTTGCCCGTCATCAACGAATATTGCATCGAGCAAACGGTGCGCACCGGCCTTGGTCTAAATGCAGAAATTAACTTAAAATCAGCGTTTGACCGCAAAAACTATTTCTACCCCGATTTGCCGCAAGGCTACCAAATCTCCCAGCTGTACGAACCGATTGTTGGTGAAGGCGAAGTTTTGGTTGAACTGGGTGACGGCACCGCACGCATAGTGCGCGTTGAACGCATTCACATGGAGCAAGACGCGGGGAAATCCATCCACGATATGGACCCGAACATGTCTTTCGTCGATTTGAACCGTACAGGTGTTTGCCTGATGGAAATTGTTTCCAAACCAGACATTCGTAGCCCTGAAGAGGCCGCGGCCTATATCGCCAAGATCCGCCAGATCGTTCAGTATCTCGGCACCTCTGATGGCAACATGCAAAACGGCAACCTGCGGGCTGACGTGAATGTATCTGTGTGCCGCGCCGGTGATTACGAAAAATTCCGTGAAAACGGCGATGATTTCTCGTTCCTGGGCACGCGATGCGAGCTGAAGAACATGAACTCTATGCGTTTCATCCAAGCTGCAATTATGGCGGAAGCTAAACGCCAAATCGGCGAGTTGGAAAACGATCGAACAATCCAGCAAAACACCATTGCGTGGAACCCCGACACGGGTGAGATTTCACCGCTGCGTTCCAAAGAAGAAGCGCATGATTATCGCTATTTCCCGGATCCAGACTTGTTGCCTTTAGAAATTGAACAAGAGTGGGTTGATGATATCAAAGCCAACTTGCCAGAACTACCAGACGCTAAAAAAGCACGCTTCATAAATGACTTTAAATTGTCAGACTATGATGCATCTGTTCTAACAGCTGACGTTCAAACCGCCGGTTACTTTGAGAACGTGGCAAATGGTCGTGATGGCAAGATGTCGGCCAACTGGGTAATCAACGAATTGTTTGGTCGCCTAAAAAAGGACGACAAAGACATCACCGAAAGCCCCGTATCACCTGTACAATTGGGTGGTGTTATTGATCTAATTTCATCTGACGCAATAAGCGGCAAGATTGCAAAAGACCTATTCGAAATCGTCTATACAGAAGGCGGTGATCCTGCCGAGATCGTTGAAGCCAAAGGCATGAAACAAGTGACCGACCTTGGTCCTATCCAAGCGGCCTTGGACGAAATAATTGCAGCAAATCCGGATCAAGTGACCAAAGCGCTTGAGAACCCAAAGCTTGCTGGTTGGTTCGTAGGTCAGGTTATGAAAGCCACTGGCGGCAAAGCCAATCCAAAGGCTGTGAACGAATTGGTTGCCAAAACCCTCAAAGGCTAAAGGTCAGCTTTCCAAAACCGCTATCAAATTTCATTAAGCGGCGGAGCAATCCGTCGCTTAATTGCGTTTTAACAGCAACAGATCCAACACAATTATGGTTGTAAAATGAGCTTGCAAAAATTCGTAGAATTCAAATCCCTTGGCTCACAGTAATTTT
>Ga0206127_1003559_pt1 | contig 14289 bp, 13 predicted proteins | sample Helgoland_Spring_6_FD_148646 | JGI IMG/M metagenome (GOLD analysis project Ga0206127, IMG submission 148646) | Pelagic subsurface seawater microbial communities from Kabeltonne, Helgoland, North Sea - Helgoland_Spring_Bloom_20160419_1 | ecosystem: Environmental > Aquatic > Marine > Epipelagic ...
AAACAAAGGATAAAGCTAAAGATATAAATGTAATGTGTGATGAGGATTACTTATCAGCCCTTTCACCTGTAATTGGAAATTTTTTAGGGCCAATAAGTTTGGTTGGTGACCGTTTTAGTTATCCTCTCGGCCTATCTATAGCGGAAAGTTTTATTTCTAACTGTACTGTACTTGTGGGTGACTCTGCTCATGGAATTCATCCTCTTGCTGGGCAGGGCTTAAATCTTGGGTTAAAAGATATTGCTGCATTAACAGAAGTTTTAGCGCTTGCTAAAAGGCGAGGAGAAAACTTTTCTTCAAAAGATGTTTTGGAAAGATATCAGAAATGGAGACGTTTTGATACATCTGCGATGGCGGTAGTAACTGATAGTATCAATAAATTATTTTCCAATGATAATACATTTTTACGTTCAATAAGAGATATTGGTTTAGGTGGTGTAAATGCTACACCTCAACTACGCAGAAGTTTTATGCGCCATGCGGCAGGACTTTCAGGAGACTTACCAAAGCTATTGCAAGGTCAGATTATTTAATCAATTTTTCTAGCTTCATCGGGCAGCATAACTGGTATTCCATTACGGATAGGGTATGCTAATTTTGCGCTATTTGATATAAGTTCTTGTGTCTCAGTATTATAAGTGAGTGAACCAAATGTAATAGGACAGACTAGTATTTCTAACATTTTTGGATCAATTTGGATCATTGTATTTTGTCCATAGTGCTATTTTCGTCTCTAAGTGCAAACTCCATCAATGTTACTAAAGTTTCACGCCTTGTATCAAGGGAGGGTGCTTCTAATAGGGCTTGTTTTTCTTCAGGCTCAAATGGGCAAAGCATCGCTAGAGAATTTATCAACAACATATCATCGGCATCTTTAAGACCATCCCAATCTGTAGAAAGCTCCATTATTTTAAAATAACGCTCTAAAACGTCAAAGAATTTCTCTCTATTTATATTTTGGTTTTCATTTGGGATTTTTAGATCTCCACCAAAACTATCCCAATTAATATTAGCAGTTGGATATGAAAGAAATCCATCAATTAGATTTGTAACTCTAAACCTACATATACCAGTTAACGTGACCATATATCTACCGTCTCCAGTTTCAGAGAAAGAAGTCAAACGTCCGGCACAGCCAATTTTGTGTACCCGCAAGTCACCATTTTTTGGATTTGGTGATAATGGTTGCACCATACCAATCAGTCTGTGGTCTGATTTCATAGTGTCATCTAAAAGGGATAGGTATCTTGGCTCGAATATATTTAAGGGTAGACGAGAATGGGGTAATAACAATGCATTACCAAGTGGAAACAATGAGATAGTTTCTGGGAGTGAGTTTAATTTATACATAAAGCATATTTAGAACGAATTTTGCATCAGGCAAATAGCATTGAAGCAAGTTGACGGCGCCCACTTAATGTAATGGGATCTTCACCACCTAATATGTCGAAAAACTTAAATAATTGTTGACGAGCAGCATCATCATTCCATTCTTGATCTACCCTAAATATTGTCAGTAACTCTTGTATTGCCTCACTCGTTTCTCCTTTTGTAAATAGAGCTAAAGCAAGGTCAAAGCGCACTTGATGATTATTAACATCTATAGATAGTAGTTTGCGTAAATCGTTAAGTTCCCCAATACCTTCAGCTTGGTTTGTAAGTTCTATTTGCGCTTGAAGTGCAAGTATTTCTGGCTTATTTCTTAATGTGTCTGGTATTTCTTCAAGCATTTTTTTTGCATCACTAATTTTTTTTGCACCCATTTTTGATTTAAATAACCCAACAAATGCAAGCGAACTACTTGGATCTTCGCCTAATATGGCTTCAAATGTTTCTGCGGCATCATCGAATTCTGCTGCTTCTAACATCTCATCTGCAACCGCTATTGCTTCTGAAAGGTCGCCCTCATCATCGGTCACTTTTTCTAAAAGCTTTTCTACAAAAACTTTTAATTCTGATGGTGCTTTTGCCCCCATAAAACCATCTATAGGTTGACCATCAACAAACGCAAAAACCGCAGGAATTGATTGGATGCGCATTTGGTTAGCTAAATTTTGATTTTGATCAATATCAACCTTAACCATTTTTATTTTACCATTAGTAGCTTTTACTTCTGCCTCTAGAGCTGGTCCTAATGTCTTACAAGGTCCACACCAAGGCGCCCAAAAATCAACAACAATTGGAGAAGATTTAGATGCTTCAATCACATCATCCATGAATGTATCTTCGTTGACGTCTTTGATTAAGACTTCTTCACAATTGGATTGGTTAAGCTCTAGCATGAATCACCTATAGATTTTTTCTTCTGATTAGTGACAAAATTTAGATCAGGCAATACTATAGATCAAAGCTCGCAAATATTGGCGCATGATCACTTGGTTTTTCCCAGCCTCTAACGTCTCTTAATATGTAACTACCATGCCCCATATCGGCAATATCTTTTGTCGCCCATATATGATCTAAGCGTCTACCCTTATCGGCTGTATTCCAATCCCTAGCTCTATATGACCACCAAGAATATAATAATCCTGATGGTATGTCTTTACGTATTATATCTACCCAATTACCAGAAAGCATAACTTCATTGAGGGCTTGAATTTCTTGTGGGGTATGACTGACAATCTTTAAAAGTTTTTTGTGATCCCAAACATCCTCTTCACCTGGGGCAATATTTAAGTCGCCAACTAGAATTGATTTTTGAGGTTTTTGGGATTGAAAATACTCTACCATCTCACTCAGATAATCTAATTTCTGGCCAAATTTTTCATTTACGTTTTTATCGGGAACATCACCTCCAGCAGGAACATAAAAGTTGTGAATGTTTATTTTATTATCAACATTGACTGCAATGTGGCGAGCGTGCTCAAGGGCTGCAAAATCTCTACGAGCGATTTCTTTAAGAGGTAATCGAGATAATATAGCAACGCCGTTATACCCTTTTTGACCACTCGCAATTAAATACTTATATCCTAGATTAGAGAATTTTTCTGTTGGTATTTCGTCTTCTGGGCTTTTGCATTCTTGCAGGCATAATACATCTGGAGTTTCCTCCGAGAGTAATCTGCAGACACTATCCTCGCGTAAGCGTACTGAATTAATATTCCAACTGCATACTTTTATGGGCATAGTATATCTTTCTTTTTATTCATAAGAATTTATGGTTTTAATCTGTATCCACCAGTTTCAGTTATTAAAAAACAGGCATTAGCTGGATCAAATTCTATTTTTTGGCGAAGTCTATAGATATGTGTCTCAAGCGTGTGGGTGGTTACTTTAGAATTATACCCCCAGACTTCATGTAAAAGAATTTCTCGGCTGACTATAGTTTTTAAGTTTTGATATAAAAACTTCAAGATATCATTTTCTTTCTCTGTTAAGCGAATAGATTTATTTTTACTTTCTAAAACTTTGGAATTTGGTTTAAATACATAAGACCCAATTTTATTTAGTGTGTCTTCTGTTTTGCTAAATTGCCGCAATTGTAATTCTATGGATTTTAATAATGCTGGATATTTAAATGGCTTTATAATATACTCATTTGCTTCAATTGAGAGATTATTATCTACATTTGATGTATCAGAATGAGTTATGAGCATTATGATTGGGTTTTTATAACCACCTCTACGGAGTACTTTGACAACATTATGCCCATTCAATTTAGAGGTTTGAGAATTGATGATAACGATATTGAATGAATTATTATTAATTTGAGTAAATACGTTATCTTCAGCCGATTCTATTATTTGATACCTATCATTTAAAGATAATTGATAAATTAATGCTTCAGATAAATCGCTATCACTATTTATTAATAGTATTTTTGTAGAAGAGCTCATTTGGAATTCCATAGGTTTTTTTATACATTAAATATTTTTTTGAGTAGAACAAGAAATACGCGCTAATACTTTTAGCTATTTATAAATAAGTTAGATATTTAATATTCTATTCTATAATTATATACTTCAAAATAAGTCTTCAGAGGGTAAAGGCCAATAATGTCAATTGAACTTACAGCATCAGAAAGAATTGCGCGAATTCGATCAGACTTTCGAATGGGTGTAGCTGTTGGGTTTAGTTCTGGACTTGAGAAGTGGTTGGTTGCGTCTTCTGAAACAATAACATTATCTCGATTTAATGGAATGCGAAAATTAGGCCCTTTAGAGCTAGCCATAACAGATTGGAGAGCGCAAACTCTTTCGACTTGGGCTACTGATGGGGACATAGCGCGATTAGCTGTACCAGATGACAAAGATTTAGATTGGGTACATTCGGTATGTGACCCGAGTGATGATTTTAATACGCCACTTAAGGGGCCTTTTACTCCCATATTTGGGGGAAGTGCGGATGTTTCTCGTACAGCATTGGCAATTTGCAAGACGGCTCATTTAATTCCCTCTGCAGTGATGGTAAATATAACACATCAAGACATAGTGGGATTGGACTTTATAGATTTAAAGCAAATATTGTCACTAATATTAAATCCATCAAGTCAATTAATAGAAGTTTCAGCGGCTAATGTGCCCCTTCAAGTTGCAGAAGCAAGTCGTGTTCATGTTTTTCGTCCACAAGATGGCGGTGAGGAGCACTATGCAATTGAAATTGGAAATCCAGATCGTAATAAATCAGTACTATCAAGGCTGCATTCAGCATGTTTTACTGGAGATTTAATCGGATCTTTGAAATGTGATTGTGGGCATCAATTACAAGCAGCTCTTGAAGCAATATCTGTCGATGGATCTGGTGTTTTATTATATATGAACCAAGAAGGGCGCGGTATAGGTCTTGCAAATAAAATGCGTGCATATGCGCTGCAAAACCAAGGGTTTGATACAGTTGAAGCAAACCATAGGTTGGGTTTTGAGGATGATGAGAGAAATTTCAAAATAGGAGCTGAAATTTTACGCTTAATGGGCTTTGAGTCAGTTCGACTTATGACAAATAATCCAGAAAAAGTAACCTCTATGGAGGCGGTGGGGATAACTGTGTCTGAACGTGTACCTCTTCAAGTTGGTTCGAACCCATTAAATGAGAAGTATTTAGAAACTAAGGCTAAAAAAAGTGGTCACATTTTATGAATCCTAAATTTCAAGATCTTGTAGTAACCCATTGGGGTGCAAGGTTTATGGGATATACATTACCGGTTGCTATAGGCCGAAGTGGGATTGCTGAAAAAGTTGGTGAAGGGGATGGCATTACCCCAATTGGTAACTTTTCGATCAAAAGTATTGGATTTCGTAATGATCGTATTTTTTTCAGCTCTCCAAATATTAAAAAAAAACATACCCAGTTAAATGATTTATGGTCTGATGATCCAAGAGATAAAAATTATAATCATAAAGTTTATTCTCATGACTATTCCTTTAGCCACGAAAAACTTCGTAGATCAGATAATTTATATAATGCGTATGGAATTTTAGATTATAATTGGCCAAATGCTAAACCCGGTAAGGGAAGTGCAATTTTTATTCATGTTTGGCGGTGCCCGCGTTATCCAACAGAAGGTTGTATAGCATTTGAATTTAATGACCTCATGTGGATATTCGCAAATTGGAAAAAAAACAGTCGTGTTATCATTAAATAAATTATCTAAATATAACTACGCTCACCAAATATAGCTGAACCAACACGGATATGTGTAGCACCCATCGCAATGGCACTCTCAAAATCACCACTCATTCCCATTGATAGTCCTTCAAGACCATTTCTGTGCGCGATTTTTCTTAGTAACCCAAAATGTAGTGAGGGTTCTTCATTAATGGGTGGAATGACCATTAAGCCTTTAATTGGTAAATCAAGAGACATACAATCTGATATGAATTGATCAGCTTCATTTGGATGTATGCCAGATTTTTGTTTTTCTTCACCAGTATTGATCTGGATGAACATCTCAGGTGCTTTTCCTTGGGTTTGGATTTCGTTTGACAGTTTTTGTGCTAACTTCAAACGATCAAGAGTATGTATTGCATCAAACAATTCTATAGCTTGTTTTGCTTTATTGCTTTGAAGCGGTCCTATTAGGTGGACTCTAACACTTGAAAAATTTTCGCGAAACGCTGGCCATTTACCTTGAGCTTCTTGAACTTTATTTTCACCAAATATTGTATGCCCTTGCTTTAGAACACTTAACACACGTTCGTTTGGTTGGACTTTAGATACAGCTAATAATTGTGTGCTTCCTATATTTCTGCCAGCAGCTTTTTCAGCAGTGGCTATACGGGAAATGATTTCTGAAAGTGACATTATTCTATAGCCTTAAATAGGGGTTGTAAATCTTGTTCGTAACGCTCCCATGCTTTAACTGATGATTTATAAATAGGTTGACGTACCTGCAAAATACTCAGTGTTTTAACTTGGCGTTTAGATTTATAGAACTCAAGACATTTATTCTCCCAATCCAAATTACAGTATTTAACTAACTTTTGTGCTTGAGTTTCTGGGTCATTAATTAGATCTTCGTAATTAATCTCTATAAAACCTTCAGGCATTTTATTGCGCCAAAAATCCATAATTCGTAAAAATTGTTTATAATATTTACCAAGATTTTCTAAGTTATAGGCATATAAATGTGTATTATCTGCGAACCTATTTCGGTAAATTGATAATAAATTATCACGAGGATCACGTCGCACAATGATGAATTTACAATTTGGCATTGCAGCTTTTAGAAGTCCCATACGCTTATAGGTCATGATTGATTTATCTGTAATATGTGATGTTCCTGGGTAGTGATGTGTCAAATATGTCCATATGTCAGAGCCAATTTTTTCTAAATGTTTGGGTTGAACTTTTGATAATGAAATGGGTTTCTTTTCTTTTGTTCCAATTGTGTTGGCAATTGCTATATTTGTGTATCCAATTTCACCAGCACCCGTTACAGAACTGTGCGAAGATATAATTTGTTCAACTAATGTTGTCCCTGAGCGGGGCATTCCGCAAATAAAAATAGGACGTGCATCATTGTATCCCATACCACTATATTTATCCGATTTAAAATCTTTAAAATATTCGATAGTTTCATCATTTTCACACACAGCAGTGTTTACATCATATGGAAAATTTAAATTCATGCTGTCATTAGCACTCTTTAAAAATGGAAAAACTCTATCAAATTGTTTTGAATCTTCCAAAGCCTTAGTAATTGCAAACCCAAGGTTAATTTTGTCACTTTTGGTGGTAGATTTTTTTTCAAACAAAGCAATTATTTTCTCAATAACAAGATCAGTTTTCTCAATTTTCTTTGAGTTTACGTAAAACGTTAAAAAATCTATATTGTTAGGCTCTATTGAAATTGCTTTATTTATTTGTTCGAGTGTTTTATTGAAATCCCCAATTTCACGATAAACATTAGCTTTTAATTTAAATATAAGAGCATTATCTGGTTCAATTTCTTGCGCTAAATTATAATACTTCAGTGCAGTATTAGATTGGGTTGCGGTATTAAATATATCGCCAACTTTTATATATAATTCCGCGGACTGTTGTTCTTGTTTAAGTGCTGTTTCGAAGTATTTTTCTGAATCTTTATAATATCCTGTACGAACAGATAGCTCACCTAATAACATGTACAGATTAACACCCTTTAAGTTTAGAAGTAGGGCTTTTTTCAAAAGATCTTGTGCATCAGAAATTTGCATATTAAATGACATAGCATTTGCTAGGTTGTAGATGCCTGATGAAGCCTTTGGCGCTATAACTACAGCAGATTTAAATAATGAAATTGCGGCATTATAATTTTTTTCTTTTAACTCAAGTTTGCCTAGATTATTAAGTGCATTAAAAAATGTTGGATCTAGTTTTATTGCAATGTTAAAATATTTACGTGCTTCATCTAAATTTCCAAGTCCTATGTATGTTCGAGCGAGTAGCTCGGAAATAATAGGACTATTTGAATTTTGATTATAAAAAGCTTTGGCTAATACGTTAGCCTTTTCGTAATCACGACTTAGTATCGAGGATTGAATGCTGTTTAAAGCAGATTTATTTAAGTTTCCAATTGATACAGAAGATCCATTTGCCTTACTTAGTAATCTATTTTGGAAAATAACAAATGTGTGTTTATCAATATCTGTTTTTTTAAGCATTTTAATTGCTTTTTTAATTTTATCTAGATCGATATTACAAAGTAAACTTGGTATATATTGTTCCCAAATTGCAATTTCATTTGGCTTTAATGTAACAGCTATATCAAAATGAAAAACTGATTTTGAAAATTTATTTGCTGTATAAAATATTCTTCCAACCTGAAAGTGTACCTCTGCAATGTTGGGTTTAACTTCTAATATTCGACTATAAATAGCTAGGGCAAGCTCATTTTGTCCCCTAGTTTGAAGGGAAACTGCCCGCTTATATTCTGCAGTAATTTGAGCAATAGAGAGAGGTAGCATTACGGTCCTTTAATAAATAAAAACGTTTCCAGTTAGGAGAATAACCCTGAAACTTTTATATTCTCTTTTCAAGAGATGAAAAGCAAAAGAGCGGGCACAAGGGCCCGCTCTTTAAACATCAATGTTTATATTAGGTCAGATTAGAATGACAAGCCAAGACCAACTGAAAATGTTGTTACATCAGCTGTTGCACCTTGTGCAGTTCCGTTACCGTAACCAACCATTACAGTAGCACCGCCACCTAGGCCGTAGTTTGCAGCAATACCATAACCGTCTGCATTTGTACCATTATCATAGTCATAGACACCGTAGTTTGCGTGCAAGTTAACACCATTTAATGTGTAAGCAAGACCAACACCTGTGTGCTCATATGACGTCGCAGTTGTACCCATTGTAGCTTCTGAATAGTTTGCAGTGATACCTAAGCCACCAACAGTAGATTTAGCTGATACTGCTGTAATGTCTTGTGTGTTATTATCCTGGAATGCAGCACTTAAAGCAACTGTACCTAAAGTTGTTGTAATACCATAAGCGATTACGTCATTGGCAACAGCTACGTCAGATTGAGCAAGAGATGCAGATATTCCAAAGCCATTGTAAGTAGTGTCATAACGTAAAATGTCACCTGAATCTAAACCAGCGCCGCCGTTATACCCAGAGTGTGCTGTGTGGTCATCAGCAATAGCTGTCAATGAAGCAACTTCTGCATTTGCTTTGTCCAATGCGCCGTCTGTGTCACCCATTGTCAATGTACCAAAACCACCTGAAACGTGAACTGCGTGTGGGCCACCAGTAGAGGCAATACCACTAGAAACTTCGTCTAGGTCGATTGATGCGCCGAAAGTTAGACCGTTGTCTGATGCACCTGATAATTTGAAGGTAACGTCCATGTCAGAATGCATTTCCATACCAACAGCAGTACCATAATCAACCATGCCGATTTCAGCATAACCAGACATTGTAATATCAGCAGTAGCCATTCCAGCTGTTGCAACTAATGCTGTAGAAGCAATAAGTAGTTTTTTCATTTTTAAATTCCTTGTCTATTTATTCATATTTAGGACCTCTACTGGAGAATCCAGTGAGATATATTGTCTAATTTGATGATTCAACGTGATTGGTCAAGAATCTCAAAGCCTTTTTGGTATAGATTATTATGACTGATGCAAACTTGTCACACCATTAGTCATGAACGTATTTGGTGTAATAAGTGGATCAAGTGCGATAAAATACCAACTTGAGAAGACATCACTTGAGTGGTAGTTAATAGGTAATTAATTAATTCCTGGAAAAAAAATGAAAAACTTCATTAAATCAAAAAGTATACTATTTCTAATATGTTTAACAATAACAGCATGTAGTAGTATTGAAAATCTGAATAAATCTGACGCTCAAAATGGTAGTAAAATTTTATCGAATGAAATAACTGATAAGAAAAAGTCTCCAATAGTTTTGGTAGACGATAATGGCAAATTGGGAGATTTATTAAAAAGCGGTGGTGATGAAATAGGGTCTGTGAATAAATATTTGTGGCAGGCTTCCTTAGAAGTACTAAATTTTCTACCAATTAACTCTGCGGATCCATTTTCTGGGATTATTGTTTTTGGCAAAGGCAAGGCACCAGGATCTACGCAGACATATGATGCGACCATTTACATAAGTGATCCCGCCTTAGATGCTAGATCTCTTAGTGTTACAGTACGATCATCTAACGGAGTTATTAGTTCAGTTGCAAAGCGTGAGATTGAAAATGCAATATTAAGCAAAGCACGTCAGTTGCGATTAAAATCATTAGATTCATAGATTAAATTATATTAATTCAAAAATTATACGCCGGGCATCGTTCCGGCGCTCTACGTTAAAAGGTGCCTAAAGAATGCGTTATAATGCAAAAGTAACAGAGCCTAAATGGCAATCTGCCTGGGATTTATCACAAAGCTTCAAAGCTACTCCCGATGAGCGTAAAAAGTACTATGTTTTGGAAATGTTCCCTTACCCGTCAGGCCGCATTCATATGGGACATGTAAGAAATTATACAATGGGTGATGTTGTAGCTCGGTATAAAACTGCAGTTGGATTTAACGTATTACATCCAATGGGATGGGATGCATTTGGAATGCCTGCTGAAAATGCAGCAATGGAGAAAAATGTCCATCCTGGTGATTGGACATATCAGAATATCTCTGACATGCGTGCTCAATTAAAGCCATTGGGGTTATCAATAGATTGGTCGCGTGAATTTGCGACGTGTGATCCAGAGTATTATGGGCAACAACAGTCTATGTTTATTGATATGATGTCTAAGGGATTAGTCTACCGTAAAAATGCTGTAGTGAATTGGGACCCAGTCGATATGACAGTTCTAGCAAATGAGCAGGTTGAAAACGGTAAAGGATGGAGGTCGGGCGCATTAGTTGAGCGTAAAGAGTTAACGCAATGGTTTTTTAAGATATCTGAATATTCAGAAGAATTATTAAGTGCACTCGATGGTTTAGAAAACTGGCCAGAAAAAGTGCGCACCATGCAAAAAAACTGGATTGGTAAATCGCAGGGCATGCAGTTTGATTTTAAAACTACTGATGCTCCTGCTGGCTTTGAAAAATTAGAAGTTTATACAACGCGACCTGATACATTGTTTGGTGCATCATTTGCGGCAATTTCTTGTGATCATCCCTTAGCCAAAGAATTAGAAAAAAATAATTCAGACATAGCTAATTTTAATCTAGAGTGTCGCCAAATAGGAACTACCCAAGAAGCTTTAGAAACTGCAGAAAAAAAAGGATATAATACAGGCATTACTGTAACTCATCCTTTTAATGATGCATGGGAAATGCCTGTCTATATAGCTAATTTTATACTAATGGGGTATGGCACGGGTGCAATATTTGGCTGTCCAGCACATGATCAGCGAGATTTAGATTTTGCTAGAAAATATGATTTAATTGTTACTCCAGTTGTATGCCCAACTGATCTAAATCCAGATACATTTGCAATCAAAGAAGAAGCATTTACTGGTGTTGGCAATTTGATTAATTCACGCTTTTTAGATGGTATGACTATTGAAGAGGGAAAAACTGAAGTCATTAAACGAATTTCTGATATGGGAATGGGAAAAGCAACCATAAACTATCGTCTAAGGGATTGGGGTGTTTCCCGACAAAGATATTGGGGTTGTCCTATTCCTGTAATTCATTGTGAACAATGTGGAGTGGTTGCTGAAAAAAAAGAAAACTTACCAATAGTGCTCCCAAAAGATGTGTCATTTGATAAACCTGGAAACCCTTTAGATAGACATGATGAGTGGCGCAATTGTAAATGCCCTTCATGTGGTTCAGCTGCCCTTCGAGAAACAGATACTATGGATACTTTTGTAGATTCATCATGGTATTACGCTAGGTTTACAGCGCCAGAATCTATTACTCCTACCAGTGAAATAGATGCAAATTACTGGATGAATGTAGACCAATATATTGGTGGCGTTGAGCATGCAATTTTACACTTATTATATTCACGATTTTTTGCGCGTGCTATGAATGCAACGGGCCACTTACCCAAAAAGGCAATTGAGCCCTTCAATGCGTTGTTTACACAAGGGATGGTTTGTCATGCAACATATCAAGATCCAGATGGAAAATGGCTCAACCCAGATGATATTAAGCAGTCTGAAAGTGGTGAATACATAACACTTGATGGCGAAAAGGTAACAGTTGGCCAGTCTATTAAAATGTCAAAATCTAAGAAGAATGTGGTCGATCCGGATGATATCATCGATCAGTATGGTGCTGACACTGCGCGCTGGTTTGTTATGTCTGACAGTCCTCCAGAAAGAGATGTTGAATGGACTGCATCAGGAGCTGAGGCTGCTTGGAAACATTTGCAAAGAGTCTGGAGATTAACTGTTGAAATCACTGAAGATCAAACCACTGACACTTCGAAAGACGTTGAATTAGATAAAGCAAGAAATATTGCTATCTCTGCAGTAACAAATGGTGTTGAAGGATTTGCATTTAACAAATCAATTGCAGCCCTTTATCAATTTACCAATATAATTTCAAAATCATCGGCAAGTAAAATTGCAAAAGTTAATGCCATGTTAACAATGGCTCAATTAATGCAACCGATGACACCGCACTTAGCTGAAGAAATATGGTCTACATTAGGTGGCGAAGGATTGGTAGCGGGCACAAAGTGGCCCACTTTAGATGCTTTAATGCTAATAAATGATACTATTGTTTTACCTATCCAGGTAAATGGTAAGCGAAGAGATGAAATTGAAGTTAATATTGACCTTGCTAAAAATGAGATTGAAAAAATAGTTCTTGAAAGACCATTAATTTTGCGCATTCTAGATGGAAATGCTCCAAAAAAGATCATTGTTGTGCCTGGAAAGATAGTGAATGTCGTTATTTAATAGAAGGTGGCTTCTAATAGGAATTTTGCCCCTAATGTCATGTGGATTTGAACCTATTTATGGTACAAATAAACCAGCTGATCTTATTATGAGCAAAATTGATGTTGAGGTCTCTAATGGTAGAAATGCATTTGAATTTCGTGATCGTTTAATAGAGCGTTTGGGAGCAATAGACGGTACTCCTACTTACTTATTAAAATATACATCGAATATTAAATCTAAAAACCTGACTGTATCAAAAGATAACGATGTAACGCGCTACACATTGGAGGGCGAAACAAATTTTGATTTAGTTGATATGGCATCAAAAAAAGTAATTTATACAAACACCATAGTCTCAAATACTGCTTACAGTGCGACGGCGGGCACTTACCCAACTGTTGTAGCAGAAAGAGATGCAAATGTAAGGCTTTCACGAGACATGGCAGATAAGATTGTTACTCTTTTGTTAATAACTGCTGAGGATTGGTTGGAATGAAATTAGCTGGGGATAAGGCAAATAATTATTTTTCTAATCCTGATGTTAATCATACTTCAATTCTTATATTTGGTGCTGATAGCATGCGTGTTGCCTTGCGAAGGCAAGAACTACTTAAATCACTCATTGGAGATGACGCTGAAGAAGAAATGCGATTAACCCGTATTTCAGGATCTGACTTAAGAAAAGATCCTGCACTTTTATTAGATGGATTGAAGGCAAGTGGATTTTTCCCTGGTTTACGAGCTGTGTTTGTTGAGGATGCAACAGATACAATTGCACCAATTATAGATAAAGCAATGCAAGATTGGCAAAAAGAAGATGCATTTTTAGTTTTAACTGCAGGTCAATTAAACGCGCGATCTAAACTGCGAAAAACTATTGAAAATCACAATAATTCTATTGCTATTGGCATTTATAATGACCCCCCAAATGAAAAAGAAATCATTTCTATCGCTTCAAAATATAACCTTAATAATTTTAATAGTGACGCAAAAAAAGATTTAATTGCATTAGGAAGAAGCCTTGATCCAGGCGACTTTCAACAAACTTTGGAAAAATTAAGCCTCTATAAATATAAAGATGATACTGTAATAACATCTAGTGATATACAATCATGCGCACCTGTTACAATTGATGCAGCGTTAGATGAGGCAATAAATATTATTGCTGATGCAAGATCTGATGAAGTGGGGCCTATGCTGAGTCGACTTTTTGGTCAGGGGACGAATCCTACTACCTTATGTATTGCTGCAACGCGTCATTTTAGAAATTTGCATTCTGCTGCCGCACACCCATCAGGTCCTGATGTTGCTCTTTCAAGAGCTAGGCCACCTGTTTTTGGTCGACGCAAAGACAGAATGGTTCGTCAAGCGCGAGGATGGGGTGGCATAAGGTTGGAAAAAGCCTTGGGTGTTTTAATAAATACAGATTTATCATTAAGATCATCATCAAAAGCACCTGCACAAGCTATACTTGAGCGATCATTTATTAGAATATCTATGATGCGACCAAAA
>Ga0206127_1003563_pt1 | contig 14284 bp, 12 predicted proteins | sample Helgoland_Spring_6_FD_148646 | JGI IMG/M metagenome (GOLD analysis project Ga0206127, IMG submission 148646) | Pelagic subsurface seawater microbial communities from Kabeltonne, Helgoland, North Sea - Helgoland_Spring_Bloom_20160419_1 | ecosystem: Environmental > Aquatic > Marine > Epipelagic ...
CCCACTTCCCCTTTTTGGCCTTTCTGTCCAGTTGATCCAGTATTACCTGTATTACCGGTTTGGCCTTTTTGACCTTTCTGGCCTACTTCGCCCTTCTGGCCTTTCTGTCCCTTTTCACCTTTCTGGCCTTTATCGCCTTGAGGAGCATCTTGGAAGTTAGTAGCTCTCCACACACCCTTTCCACTATCATAGGTCCACGTAATGTTGTTAGCAGTATGCGTAGTACCATTTGACGGCGAATTTGGAAAATTAATAGCTGCCATGGATTATGCGCCTCCTGCGCCATATATAGTTTTTTGAGCTGTTCCAGCTGAGTTGTATATGACTAGCGAAACAACGCTCTTAAGTTCACCTGATCCAACCGCATCATCTGCCAAGTGTTCTTGGTCTATAGATCCTGCTGCATAATGTTCTGAGTTAATTACATCATTAGCAATCTTAGTAGCATCAATGATGTCAGCTGCTAAGTGTACTCTATCAATAGAACCATCAACATAGTGTTGAGAATCAACAGAGTTATCAGCCATTTTGCCTGCAGTGATTGCATTAGATGCAATCTTATCTGTTGTTATAGATCCGTCTGGAACAACTGAGTTATTAAACTGAACCCATTGACTTGAAGTACCATCATTATAGTAAATATATAGCGAACCAGTTTCTTCATCCCACCACAAATCACCATCCACTGCACCTGATGGAGCAGTTACGCTTGTAATAGCCTCGTTACCTTCACCCTTTTGACCTTGACCACCTGTATCGCCTTTTTGACCTTTTTGTCCTTTAACACCATCAGCACCCGCTGCAGGTTCACCTTTTTGTCCTTTAGCGCCGGCGCTACCAGTGTTACCAACTTCGCCTTTTTGTCCCTTAGCACCTTTAGCGCCTGCAGAACCAGTTCCACCAGCGGCACCAGTTTGACCTACTTCACCTTTTTGGCCTTTAGCGCCAGCTGAACCTGTATCACCTGTAACACCTACTTCGCCCTTTTGGCCTTTGGCTCCATTACTACCAGGTGCACCTTTAGCACCTGTAGCGCCACCAGAACCTGTAACACCTACTTCGCCTTTTTGACCTTTAGTACCTACTAAGGATGCATTTTCAATTGTCTGCTTTTCCCAAGTGTTTGATGAAGCATCGTATACTGGTATAAGGTCTGAGCTTACTGCATCAGTACCTGTAGAAAATGCTGTTAAAGCAGATCCAACATTACCAGCATCTGTAACATCAGCACTAGCTTCAATTAGATCAAGTTTAGCACCATCTACCGATAAGTCTCTACCATCAACAGTACCTGATGCTGTAATGTTCCTTATACCAGTTACATCATTATTACCATCTTTTGATATAAGAGTACCAGATGTTGGTAGGGTAAGACTTGTGAGAGCTGTTGTTGTAAGCGTCGTAGCATATGCTCCACTGGTGGTAAAAGCACCACCTAATGTCAGGTTACCGAGTAAGCTTAATGTTCTATTAGCATTCTTTACATCAAATGTTAATGTTCTATCTGCAGTAGCGGTAACTGAGCTAGTAGCAGCTAAGTTTAATTCATAACTAGCTGCAGTAGTATCTCTTAATGAGAAAGTACTGATATCAGTAATAGATCCTGAAGTAGCTTGTACCGTACTAACAATTGGAGATGTAAGAGTTTTATTAGTTAATGTCTCTGTACCTGTAAGTGTGGCAAATGAATTACCTCCACTTAGAGCTGCGTTCCATTGACCAATAGTACCAGTTAAGCTATTGTTAGTAAGGTTAATGGTTTTATTAGTTAGTGTTTGGCTACCTGTTAATGTAGCAGCAACATCCGAATCTAATCGTAATGTTACAGCTGCATTATTTGAGCCAGAACCAAGCGCTGTGATACCTTGGCTAGAAACTCCAGCGACAGTAGCAACAAAGTTACCAGCTGTTCCAGAGTCCATAGCGATGTTTGTTTCTCTAATAATAGAGACAACATCAGCTGAGTCGGTTTGTGCAGCTAACCCTAGACTGATATTTAGATGATCACTTAGCTTTTGTACCATTACTTTTTATTTCCTATTATGCTTGCGCTTCAGACCAACGAAGCTGAATAGACGCTTTAACATCACCTGATAAGCAGAATGCATTAACTGCTAAAACATCTGGACCATCTGGGAACTGATAATCACCTCCGAGAGGAGCACCTGATAATTCTTTAAGCTGATCAATATCAGCAGAAGTAACAAGTGAATCTGCTCTTGATGTCGCAGCAATGAATGAGAAGATACGTTCTCCTGGTTGCGCATATGAGCCAGTTGACCAAGTAATATCACCTTTGTTTGCAACTTGAGCAAAGCTAGGCTGTCCACCTTCTGCAGATCCTGAGAGTGATTTCCATGTAGCATTTTGGAAGTTCTTAGGATTAATAATCCCTTGAATATGAACCTCACCTGATGATGATGAACCACGACCACAAACAACAGCACATTCTTTAAGGAGTAGCTGTGATCTGTTAAGAAGATCCTTGGCTCCAAGTCTACCAACTGATGAGTTAGATACAGAAGGTGCAAGTCTTAACACAAAAGATGTGATAGGGGTTGTAACAATCTGATCCAAACCAGAATTGTGAGAGTTAGAATAGTTAAAAATATAACCACGGTCAAAGTCAAAGTCGCCGTCAATAACTAGGGCAGAACCCCAGTGAGATAGAGTTGGCGAACATGTGTTTGAAATCTCAATAATACCTGTTTTATTACTATGTGTTGCAGCTGAACCAGCAGTAAGGTTATTTGTAGTACCTTGCTGATACTGAGTAAGAGTAGCTGATCTTGTACAGCCAGTAAAGTTACCAGCTCCTGTAGTTACTGATCTACCAGTATATGTGATAATCTCATTATCAATCATAAGTGTGCCAGCATCATCAAACTCTTGTAGCTCAGCAGCTGGAATAGTGGTAGCTGAGCTATTAACTGTCGCAGTTAGGTGTGTAATAGGAGAATCATTCTCAATAGAATATCTAACTGGAAGGTTACCAGATCTCATAAATGCTTCATTGTTTATGTTGTTGTTCTTCATTCTGTGAACCATACACCAATGACCGTCTGCTCCACGAATCATAAAGTCAATAAATCCAGCCCCATACCATGAGTATTGGAAACCAACCATCTGCATTTTATTAACATCTAAGTTATGATTAGTAGGGTTATGTATACCTGTACCATCCATCCTATCAATATTCCAGCGGCTTTGTGGAACTTTAATATCTGTAATATTATTACCTTTAATACCAGAAGCTGTGATACCGCGATAATCAGGTGTAATAAACATAGATGTATCAGAAGCAACTTCTGTAACAAAGTGGATCATACCACGAATAGAGATCCTATCCCCAGCTTTACATTGTTCTGTAAGTCTTGTATTTAATCCTACAACCTCATTATTGTTATTAGTAGCTGATAATGTACCAGTAATCTGTTGAGTTGATGTACGCTTACAAACATAAAGTTGTTTGCCGTCCCACTCATAAAAGATTCCGTTAACGTCATCAAACATACCTGCACGAACAGCTGCACCACGCCACTCAGTAACGTACATTGTAGCAACTCTTTTAAGTACTGGATCAGTTGCTCCTAGAGTTTGCGTTGCTGCTACTTTATAAACATAGTCATCTACGATAGAGTCAACTACATATGTTCCTTCATATCCAGATGTCTCAATACCTTCTAATCTAACTTTAGCACCAGGTTGTAGACCATGGTCAATCTCATCAGTGCCGATTGTGATTAATGATCCTACAGAAGTGCCAGCTGCAGATACAGATCTAATATCATAGTTAGGAGCAAAGAGCGTACCTGTTGAGAATAGGAAACCTTTACCTGACTGATATCTAAAATATCGCTTACTTACACGAACAACTGACGCAGCATAAGTTGGAGTTTTTGTTTGTAGAATAACACCACCATCAGACGGTCTGTGTAGAATCGTAGCGTTAGAGAGAGCATACAATGTAATAGATCCTGGACTAGATACTACAGCTCCAGATCGTGCTATAAATGTTAGTGAAGTTTTTGTAGGAACTGATTTGATAAAGAAAGGACCTGACGCATAGTCTTTATTAGTACCTGATCCAACTTCAACGTGAATATTTGTACCTGGAATAAGTCCGTGTGGGTTTGTAAAGTTTAGAGTAATAACACTTGGGTTAGCACCAGAAGAAGCAGCTGAAGATACTGGAATAGAAGCACCTGCATAGATACCACCAACTCTTGTTAATGTTTCTTCTGTATGTAATGATTGACCGTTAGATGTACCAACGATACCACGAGCATAATATTTAATTTTCGTAGTATTAACAACTGTTTCAACTAAGAACGAACCGTCAGCTCGCGAGAAACCAGCGACACCTGCATCTAACCCTGATACGTTAACAACATCACCTACAGCTAATCCATGTGCTGATCCGAATGTAATTGTAATTAATGAATTAGTGCTTGATGCGCTATTAAAATTTGTTGTTGCAGCTGTAGTATCAATATCAATACCTTCATTCTGATAAACAGATGGATACCCTTTAACTGTACCATAACCAGCCCATTTAGTAGGTTGCAATCCATATTCAAAGTCAGCATCGATCATTGACTCTGGTAAAGATACTCTCATACGTTCAATAGCATCTGTACCAAATGCATAAGGTCTGATAGTTGTATCCCCTTGTGGATCTTCCACAAAGATTTGAAGATCATCATTTGCATTCATAGAAGCAGTTGTTTTAGCTAATGTAAAAGTTGTGAATCCATTTTCACGCTGTAGGATATGAGGCCAATGTCCATCTGGAGCTGAATTGGTAGTAGTAGTTACTGCTGTAGTACCAGCATGATCACTGCCTGCGAAGTTGTAGATAACAACGTTATCAGTTACATTTGTTATGATTAGAAGTTGATTCAAGCCATATGAACCAGCGATCTCTACGGTACCAGCGCCTGCATTTCCTGGAGTAAATACATAATCACGTATAAGTTGTTTTCCCATTGTCTATCCTAAAGCTATTGCGTATGCTATCGCGTTTTGATTAAGTGTGTCGGAATCTGCATTTACACCTGCCGCTCCAGTGTCCCCTGTAGGACCTCTTTGACCGATAGCTGCATATACGTTCCATGTGTTATTTATAAAGATAAAGTCAACTGTGTTCTGACCTAGATCTAATTGAAAATTGTCTGCATTGCCTTCAATTGTTTGTCCGTTTCTTGCAACGTTTAAATAGTTTGTGGCATTCCAGTTAGCTATATCTATAAAGCGTATTGTATTACCTGTTGAAGGACTAGCTGGTAATGTTACTGTGAACGCACCACCTGATGTGTCGATAGCTAATCTATCACCAGCTACTGCTGTATAGTTAGCTGTTTTTACTTTATAGTCTGATTGGAAAGCAGAGAAGTCTGAATCAAACCCTAAGTAGGTTCCTCTCAAAGCACCAAAGTTCCAAGTACCTAATTCAAAACTACTATGACCTACATTAATGGTCTGATCAGCTACTGATGAATCTAAACCATCTTGTATAAGATTTTGGAAAGCGTAAAACTCTCCGTTAGATGCGTCTCTAATAAATCCAGCTCGTCTGATAGTTGTTCCACCATCATTAGAATATCTACCAACAAGACCAATATCAACAGCATCTGTAGCATTAGAGTCAGCAAGTTTTATCATTGCATTAGTAACTCTAAGATCAGTTACCTGGTTATTAATTTGATCACCACCAACAATAAGATCACCAGATACATTTAAGTCACCAGAGAATGTTGAACCGCCAGCAAAAGTAACTACTGATGATGTACTAACATCTTGGCCAATTGATATCGTACCTCCAGTTAGAGTAACACCAGTACCACCACTGAAATGAGCTCGTGTATCAGATGCCACTGGACCTTGATATGTTATAACTCCATTAGTCGGATTATATGATAGTGAACCATCACCACCTGCATCTGTTACGGATACTGCATTCTTAGCATCTGAATCTGCTCTAGCAGTAGTGTAATACTTATTGGAACCTTCTGTTAGGTTACCTGTATTCTTTGTTGCTAATCTAGCATCAAAATCAGAATCAACTCTCGTAGATGTATAATATTTGTTAGTACCTTCTGAGAGACCACCAGTGTTGTGATTTGATAGTGTAGATACTTGACCTGTTACATTACCAATAAAGTTACCTTGAGCCTGTACGTTACCTGATGCAAGAATTTCTGATGCACGTAAATCTCCTGATATACCTACACCACCTACAACTGTTAAAGCACCTGAAGTTTTATTAGTAGATTGTATGTTAGATGGTATATGAGTTTGACCTTCAGAGTCAATCTTAAATAGATCTGTTCCACCAGCTAAATTATAAGTGTCATTTCCTAGATCTTTTTGTATACGGAAGTTAGTAGCATTACCTCCATATCCAATAATAAAATCATTAGCAGCTTGAGTACCAGTTACACCAATAGCATGATTAAACTGATCATTTTTACCTAAAGATATTATTGTATCTCTAGAGGAATCTCCTCCAAAGTGATATACTGTATGATTAGAATCACCTAAATTTTTACTGCTATTAAATGATAAGCCACTATAAGCATGTGTAGTAATAGCGTTTTGATCACCAGCACTATCTCTTAGTATAATACCAGATATGATCGGAGATGTGAGAGTTTTGTTTGTAAGGGTTTGAGTACCAGTCTTAGTAGCGTAATCTTTAGCAAGTAAGTCAAGCTGATCAGAATCCATAACAGCTAACACACGGGCGTCTGCTCTAGCGTTTGTGAAGTACAGGTTAGTGCCTTCTGAAAGATTGGATGTAGACTTTGTAGCAAGTCTTGTATCAAAGATAGTATTTACTCTACCTTCTGTATGATACAGATTAGACCCTTCAGATAGATTTGTAGTAGATTTGTTATTAAAATCAGTAGTAAAATCAGCAGACTTATATGTTGTTACACTAAACTCACCAGTCGTGCCGTTAAAGGATAGATCTCCTCCAGCTGATAAGTGAGCAAGCACTTCTGCTTTACTAGGACCTGTATAGGTTATAACACCACTAGTAGAGTTATATGATAGAGATCCATCACCACCCGCATCTGTTACAGATATTGCAGCTCTTGCATTAGGGTTCGCTGCAGCAGATATTTTACTATTGATAAGAGCTTCTGTTATATCAGAGTCTAAGAATCTAGATACAACGTTATTAGATGCTTTATAGTAGATATAACCATCAGCGTAGTTAACCGCTAATTCGCCATACTCTAGATCAGCGCTATCTGGAGTTCGGTTGTTAACCGAGCTCTTCTTATGAATAATATTAACTGCCATAATGACCCTTAAAAAAGTTTACCTGACTAATAAGCCTGGATTATATTTACATTATAGTACTATTTATTAGTATGTTCCACCATTAACTTCATGAATAATAACTTCTCCTGCTCCATCGACAGTAAAGAAATCTGAACTAAAACTTGCAACACCAGGATTGCTAGATGTAGCTAATTCAGCTGAGAATGTTAAAGTATTAGCTGTATCATCATAAACAATATCTAAACCTTCACCAACTTGAATCAGATCATTTAATCTATCATCAACACGCTCTTCGAAGCCTACTCCACCGACTGTAAAGTCTTTACCTGCAGGTAAATTAACACTCTTATTAAAGTCCCATGTATCTGTTGAAGCTTGATATAATAAGTTTGCACCAGATCCATCTACACTAAGACCAGCACCAGAGGCTGCTGCGCTATCAGCTGCACCTTGAGCAACTATTACTTCTTTATCTGTAATAGTTAATGTAGAAGAGTTAATTTGAGTTTGAGTACCATCTACTTGTAAGTCACCACGTATAATGACTTTACCAGTAACTTCCATATTGTTACCTGGATCAAGCCACATAAGAGCACCAGCAGAGTCTGTAGTAGATAATACGTTACCATTTAATCTAACATTATCAACGTCTAATTGAGTCATACCAGCAATTGCTGTAGTTGTCTCACCAGGATTGATATTCGTTGAACCTAATGTAATAGGAGATACAGTAATTACCCCACTAGCGTTACCAAAGTCCGTAGCATTAAATGCTGCAACACCTTTATTAGTATCAGTAGCAATTTCTGCAGCAATTGTAATAGTAGCTCCAGAAGCAGTAATATCAATACCTTCACCACCATCAAAGTCTAACACACCGCCGTTTAAAGCAACCGAACCAGTAGAAACACCATCACCAGCTGTAGATAAGGTTGTAGATATAGCAACTTCTGATGCTGCTGTCAATCTACCTTGAGCATCAACTGTAAATGTTGGAATCTGAGTAACAGAACCGTATGATCCAGTTGTTACTGTTGTATTATCTAAAGTGGTAGTAAGTTGATCATCTGAAAGTGATGTTGTTAATCCTGTACCACCTGTAAATAATAATGTACCAGTAGCTAAGTTAACTGTATCAGAATCAACACCAGCTCTAATTTTTAGAGCAGCGGCTGTATTGTATGCATCAACATAACCTTTTGTAGCTGCATCTGCAGAATCAGTAGGAGTACCTACATTAACTATATCTGCACCACTAACATCAATAGCACCATCACCATTGGCGACTAGTGTTATATCACCGTTTGTATCAGTTGCTGTAATTGAGTTACCATCTATGGTAAGATTATCTACAAGTAATTCGTTAATCTTTTTACTTGCGTCTACAATTAATGCAGAGTTAGCTGTAAGAGTACCTTTAGCATGATCTAACTGATCTGTAAAGAACTTACCACCAATAACCTCATGGTTGGCTGCATCTCCGTTTGTTTCTGTTCCATGTCCAAAATAGAGACGATCACCACCATTGGAACCGTTATCTGCTAAGGATGAATATGCCATTTCGCCGGCGGCTAACGTTGCTGGATTGCCTGACGTAGCACTGCGTTTTAATCGTATTATTGATGCCATCAGTATTGGCCTCCATTAAAGTTAGTATTTTCTAATTCTTGCTCGGCTTCAAATTTGCCGGACGTTTCATTATATACTAAGACAGAGCCAGTTACAGCACCGGTGGTATCAACTCCACCTAAACTTCCTATTGAAAAGGCACCTGCTGTTACTCTACGTACTGGAGTACCAACAACTATCTTTTTTACTCTTGTTGTTGTACCTGCAACTGCTACAACACTATTATAATTACTCATACCGCTATTTATCCTATTTAGTTACAGAAGGAGTAACTTGAACTCGACCTTCTAATACTCTTTCAATAATACTATCTCCCCCACTATCAACATATGACATTTCAACATCATAGACATACCGTCCTGGTTTTAATGTATCTGTTACTGTGTTTGCTAGGGAAATTGTTGCGATACCATCTGTAGCTGGACTAGCTATAAGAGTAGTGAATGCATGAGTATCGGCACTGTCACTATTATATGTTTTCTTCATCTTAGCAGATACGGTGTGATTAGTAAGATCTTTCTTACTACCATCTTTGTTTACTAAGTGAATCTCGACAGCAATATCTGCGCCTTGATCGATTGTGATCTCTTCGTACTGGGCCATGAAATACCTTTAATTTCTTTGTCGGACGCGCAAAGCGCCCCTGCTCCTATTTAGGTTATTTATAAGAAAAAATATTTCAGAAAACAGTTGCACTAAATTAATTTTCAGTATATAATTAATAGCGGGTTATGGGAACGGGGAGATGCCTAACATATAAGCTTTCAATTCATTAACTGAGTTAGCGTGAGTAACATATGTTTGAGGTCCGTTATAGGTTTTATCAAAATCATATTGGCATATATTTCCAAAACCATTGCCCATATCCATACCCCATGCACTATTTTCTGTTGGGAATCCATAGCAAATAGTAGGACAGTTTATTAATCCAGCGGAGTAATAGCTGGCTCCCATGTAAGTGTAATGTTGCCTAGAATGTATTAGTGTATCAAAGAAATCTTCATCTTGCATAGTGTAGCTAATTTCTTTTACAGGGTATTCGCTGTACTGATCAATGTTGTCTATAACATCCAACTGACCAGAATTCATGGCGATGTCTCTAAAATAATGCACATCTTTACTTAATACTGTCTCGCCGTATTTCTGTACTGTTATATAGTCTCCATCTCCTATCCATTGTTTAGAAAATGGCCATATAACTTTAGCACTCCATGGAGATTGTACCATTGTTGTAGATACAAATGTATATACTTTAAATACCACACCAAGGGCAGGCGGATAAAAGTTTTCAATAAAGTAAATTAAATGTTGATCGCATGTATTAATATTATCAGGATGTAGTTTAAGCCCTACAAATCTTTCTGGTATAAAAACATTGACTACAACAGGATTATTGATAATTCCTTCTTCATATAAATTTTGTATCTTCCATAGAGCATTACCAAATTGACTCATAATAGTAGCATGAGCCTGAATAGTATTCTCATCAAACTTTATAGTATAAACTACTTGATCTGCATTATCACAGCCTAATGATATAGTTTTTATATGTTTCATTTTCAACCTTTGTAGGATCAATTAAAAAGTAGTTATATGTGAATCTCATATGATCATCTGATTTATAATCGTGCCAAGTGACATTAGTTTCACCACAAAAGACCATCAGCCTATTAGGTTTCCATTCAATCGTATCTTCCTTACCATCAATGTAGAATGTTGTGCCTGGTGCCTTTTCTGGTCCGATATAAACAATGGCAGACATAATCTTAAACTCTGCTTCATCGTGTACCTTATGATGATAATTAGGAGGAGTAGCAGCGGTGTGTATAAACTTAGCTAGTTTGTCATATTCTCTTTTATTATTAAACTCATTTATTAGATCAGCAATTTGAGGAGTAGGATCATAATCAAACATAGTTCTCTTTACGTCAGATCCAGCTTTAGTGCTTTGATACATTTTATACAACATATCATACACATCTTTGTCTAAGTAATCGTCTATAACAATTGTTTTCATATTATTTCCTATACTGTTCCATAGTAAAAGAAGAACCAGTGAGTGTATTATAGTCGGCATCAAAGTTAGACCAAACCAAAGCCTCTGGTGCATCATATAGCATATCACAATTCTTGCAATAATCTATAGAATCAAAGTCATGCATCTCGTGGGCTTTTCTCAGTTTATTATATTCTTCTCCATACCATACTTCCTCAATAGTCTGATGTGATAAGTGTCCTAATACTCCTTTACTATCTTGACCTAGAACCATACAGCAAGGAACAACAGCACCAGTCATACCATTATTACCACCTGCTCTTACAATCAGATCAGGAGAGAAAGGTCTACCACAACTTCTTTTCTTTTTACCAACTCTCCAGTCAACATCAAGTTGACCAGACCAGTTATGCATTTTCCATATAGATGCTTTTATGCCTGGTACGTGACGAATCCAATTACCAATATATTCACTACACTCATAGTTTACATTATCGTTATCTAAGATTAAATGATATGAACCTATATTACCGCCATACTCAATAGCTGCAATTGCATTATCTCTAACTTCATAGAAAGCGTCTTTGCTCATTTGTTCTTTATACAATAGAGGATTATATCCAGTAACAGATATACGAGCAAAGTGCATACCAGCATCAATGGTTCTTTTCATAAGATCATCTTTAAACCAGAAGCCGTTAGTGATAAAGGACATTTTAAATCCTCTATCAGTACCAGCTTTTACAAAGTCAGGTAGTTTCTTGTTCATAGTAGGTTCGCCAGAACCTTCGAGATATATTTCTTCACATTCTGTATCCGTTAACTGGTCTAACATATCAACAAACATCTTATAGTTCATCATTCTTTTAAATGATTTTTCTCTACCACCTTCAAAAGAATGTGGACAGAATGTGCAAGTATAGTTACATGAACCGCATATTTCTATTACTGCTTTCTTAATCATGATAACACCTACATATATAATATAAACAGTATTTATACTAAGGTTAATTAATGGATAGAGATAATTTCTTTTGTATATCTCCGTGGAATATGGTTTACGCACACGATAACGGAAAGTATGCTCCATGCAACTTTGCAGTACCCGATGAGCATATGGGGGTTGATAATACATCTATAACAGACTGGATGCAGAGTGATAAGATGGAGCAACTCCGATCTGAGATGCTTGATCCTAATTCTGATCATAAATTAGTAAACCAAGTCTGCCAGAAATGTAAGTTTGATGAAAAAAGATATGGATCATCTCGCAGATTAAAAACTACTAAGTTTGCAAAAGACCGTAGTGAAATCTGGGATCCTATTTTACGTTCTGTTAAGATGAGTAAAGCTGCTGGTTACGATTTTGATGAGAGGATATTAGAACTACAGCTTAGAGTTTTTGGATCTAAGTGTAACCTAGATTGTTATATGTGTCATCACTTTAGCTCTACAACTAGACAGAAAATGGCATATGATAAAGGAGTATGGAATGATACCGTTTGGCACGATATGGATCGCTCTAAGAAATTATCAATTACTGCCAACTTAGATAAGGTAGATGATAATGTAGTTATTAATCAGATGATTGAATTAGCTCCATATGTAAAGACATTAAAAATCATTGGCGGTGAGCCTCTTGTTATGAAGCAATACTATTCTGTATTAGATAGATTAGTCCAATCAGGAGAATCTAAAAACATTGATATTAAGTACCAAACCAATCTTACTAAATTAAAGAATGGAAAGCACAATTTCTTAAATTACATTCCTCATTTTAAATTTGTTACTATCACAGCTTCGGTTGATGCTGTGGGAAAATACAATGATTATATTAGACGCAGATCATCATTCCAAGAAATTGAAGATAATATAGAAGCGTGTTCAAAATATGATAATGTAGCAATTAATATTAATTCTACTTTATCGGTTCCAGGCATATTGAGATTTCATGAGATGTTAAATTATGAAAATCCTTATATTAGTGGGTATAGTCATTGGTTAATTAAAGATCCAGCACAACTTAGAATAAATAATTTACCTAAACCATTAAAAGATAAACTAATACCATATTATAAAGATAATTCTAAATATGCAGACATTGTAAAGGCGCTGGAACTACCGGCAGACTCAAATGCAAATTTTAATGAGGTCTGTAATTATTTAATAAAAGGTGATGAGGCATATAAGGGTACACGTTGGGAAATGGAACTATTTGATATCTTTCCAGAATTAGAGGAATTTTATGGAATTTCAGACTAATCCAACAGCAGATTGGCTTTTACAATTTGGTATTAATACTGAAGTTGGGATAACTTGTAGATTAAAGTGCCCTGGTTGTGCAAGATCCGCATATCCTAAACTTGTGTTAGCAAACAGATCAATATTTAGGTTTAATGAATATAAGCCTATATTAGATGTGACTGATCACTATAAGTTTTGTGGTAATCACTCTGATCCAATATATCATCCCGATTTTGTAAAAACATTTGAATATTTAAATGATCAAAATAAACACTTAATAGTAAGTACAAACGGATCTGGTAAATCTATAGAGTGGTGGACTCATGTATTTTCATTAGCAAAGGAAACAACTGAGTTTGAATTTGCTTTAGATGGTATGCCTGAAGACTCGCACATATATAGAATAAATCAAGATGGTAATCATGTGTGGGAAATGATGAAACTTGGTCGTAGCATGGGCGTTAATATAATATGGCAATATATTATATTTGATTATAATAAAGATGATGTGGAATTTTGTAGAGATATGGCTAATTATTACGGAATGAAGTTCATAGAAGAACAAGATCGACATGGTGGAAAGGAAAATCCACATGAAAATTGAACCAAAATGTTTAGCTATGGATAGAACTAAACAATTGATGTTCAGTAGCTATGGTTATATGTTACCATGCTGCGAATGTGATACACAAAGAAATATTATAGATTTTAAAAGACTAGGTTTTTTTAAAGACAGTTTTCATTTAAGTAATTTAAATGAGCCAGATGATATTAAAAAAGTTTTAAATTCGAAAGAATGGCAATCTTTTTATAAAGGATTATTTGATGATCCAGAAAATGCGCCTACAATATGTAAAGAATTTTGTAAAGAAGGTTGGGATAAATGAAAATAACATACGGTGATCAAACAATAGATTTTAAGTGCCCTGATAAAGTTTTACTATCTTTGTCTGGTGGTTTAGACTCAGCTTCGTTATTATATCTTATATGTTTCTATTTTCCTGATACAGAGATAGTACCTTATACAGGACAAGATGTTACTGCACCTATGGATTATGAGTGCGCTAAAGATATTTTACAGTATATGAGAGAAACATTTCCTACTGTAAATATAAGAGATCA
>Ga0206127_1003587_pt1 | contig 14205 bp, 9 predicted proteins | sample Helgoland_Spring_6_FD_148646 | JGI IMG/M metagenome (GOLD analysis project Ga0206127, IMG submission 148646) | Pelagic subsurface seawater microbial communities from Kabeltonne, Helgoland, North Sea - Helgoland_Spring_Bloom_20160419_1 | ecosystem: Environmental > Aquatic > Marine > Epipelagic ...
CTAATATAAAAATGTAACTCGCTAAAAAGGGACTTCGGTCCCTTTTTTCGTCCCCTGTAAAAAATAGTTCTTGACTTTTAGGTCCTACTGCATTATACTATGTAGTACAAAATAGAAGCACGGAAAACAACTTTCCTGCTCTTTAACCATAATTTATATAGAAAGGATAAAACATGAGTGACACCCCTATTTCATTAGCTACTCTAATGACGCCAAGCAAGACAGTATCAATTGACTTCCCCGGTTACACAGGAATGGAAGTAAGCCTATGTTACTTAGGCAGAGAAGAGTTAGTAAAGCTTCGTAAGAAATGTGTTAGCACTAAGTTTAGTAAAAAGACTCGTCAGCCTGAAGAAATTCTTGACGAAGATAAATTCTTGATAGAGTACTGTAAAGCAGTAATCAAAGGCTGGACAGGCCTAAAGTATCGTTACCTAGAAGAGCTTCTTTTGGTAGATATCTCGGCACTGGATGCAGATGATGAACTTGCATACACTCAGGACAATGCAGAGCTTCTGATGAAAAATTCAGGTGACTTTGATACCTGGGTTACAGAGACCGTAGGCGATCTTGAAAATTTTACTGGGAACAAGTAGGGGAACTAAGATCCCTACTTGAAAGATATGTAAAGTCTCAAAACCAGTCTATTGATGTAGACAAGTATTTACGTATCTGTGAACAGCTAGGACAAGATCCTGATCCCCAAAAGATGCCGCTCGACCCTACCGATTTTCCAGTAGTGGTCCAAGTGGCATTTTTTATATTTGGGTTCCTTGAAGATAATTGGGACGGAATGTCCGGCTCCTATCTAGGAAAGAAGTGGGGTAATATAGAATTTCTTTTCAAGTTGTATAAAATAGAAGAGCCTAGAACAATGCTCTATATATTGAAAATGTACGAAGGTATCGTAGTAGCGCAGAGAGCAGAAGAAGCAGAAAAGAAACGAAAGGCAGAGGCACGAAAGAGCTCTGCGGGCGGTGGAAAGAATTTCACCCATAACGTGAATGGTTAATGGCAAAGAATAAAGTTGAAATCGACGTAAAAGTAGACGATAAAGGCACTACTAAAAAGTTGGGTTTAGAGTCTCAAGCTGCCGCCAAAGGTATAGACGACCTAGGTAAAGGTGCGCGTACTGCTGATCGAAACATCAAAGGCGTTGCCCAGGCTTCTTCTAACGGCACTAAGAACTTTTCGAAAATGTCTCAAGGCATGGGAGGCCTTGTAGCGGTATACGCTACTTTCGCTGCCCAGATGTTTGCTGTAACTGCTGCTTTCGGTTTCTTAAAAAGAGCAGGAGATTTAGAGGTACTTCGTCAAGGTCAGATAACCTACGCAGCTTCGACAGGTATAGCAATGCAGTCTCTAACCAGAGATATCCAAGCCGCCACAGGAGCACAGATCGCCTTTAGAGACGCGTCTCAAGCTGCTGCCATTGGTGTAGCTTCCGGACTGTCTCCCGACCAGCTTACTAAACTAGGTAAAGCTGCAAAAGACGCCTCCGCCGTATTAGGTAGAGATGTTACAGATTCCTTTAATCGACTTGTTCGTGGTGTAACAAAAGCAGAACCTGAACTACTTGACGAACTCGGTATTATTCTACGCTTAAAAGATGCCTCTGAAAAGTATGCTATTGCTCTTGGTAAAGACGTTAATGCTCTCTCAACTTTTGAGAAGAGCCAGGCAGTTGCCAATGATGTACTTGCTCAAGCAGAAGATAAATATGGAAGAATGTTAGCTATTGTTGGCGGAGGTACTGAGAATGAGTTTAATAAACTAGCAGTACAGTTCGATAACATCGTAATGAAGATACAGCAGTTCCTTTTACCAGCAGCCAATGCCCTCGCAAAGGTACTAATTGATACCCCCATGTTAGCAGGCGCATCCTTCGCGCTCTTAGCCGCAGGACCTTTAAGAGCTTTAGGCTTTAACCTAAAAGGTGCCTCTGATGCTATGTTCGCTACAAGTGCCTCAATGATCGCCCAACAAAATGCCAGCAAAATAGCCATCGAGAGTGCGAACACTTCGATACAGGCGCAGGTTGTGTTGTTACAACAGGCATCGGCTGCAGCTATGGCTCAAGGCGGTCAGTCCAAGCTAATGCAGCATTTGGCAGGCGGTGGCACACTTTCAAAAGCGGGTATGACCAACTTGAAAAGGTCTTTGGATAAAGCGAATATACAGATAATGAAATCTGGTAAAGTAACTTCTGGTATTTTTAAAGGGTTGTCTGCCGAAATCGTACTGTCAATGACCCAGGCTTTCGCTCAAATAGAGATAGATGAGAAAGAAAAAGTCCTACAGACGGAAGTGAATACTAGTAAAATGCGACGAGCCTACTTAAAGGTAGGTGCTGCCGCGTCGTCGGTCGGTGGAGTCATTGTAAAGTGGGGCGGAAAAATTCTTGGTGCCCTTGGCTGGGTTGGTATTATCTTTACAGTAGGGTCAACGATTGTACAGATGTTTAAAGACCAAGGAGATGAGGCAGACGAGAGCGCAGATAAGATAGATGTATTTAGAGAGAAAATAAAAGGCCTCAATGAAGAGTATGCAAGGTTCGTTGACCTTCAAAAGATTAAGCTTGAAGGCAGAGAAATGACCACAGTAGGCTTTGCCGACGCGGCGGGAGCCGTAGGCAATATGATGGCCAGTTCCAAAGGGTTCAATAAGCAGGCAATGAGCGACAGAGCCGAAGCAGTCAGCATAGACCAACAGAATGAGAGTATCAAAGAGCACAATAGGCTTCAAAAGCAGCAATTTGATAACAGTCTGAAGTATATAGGAAGCCAGCAATCCGCTGCGATAGCTACAAAAACCTATTATAACTCTTTGAAGCCTACGATAGAGCTGACAGAAGCTCAGAAAGAGGCAGTAAAGCGTCATAACATGGAAATGACAGCACTAAACGAGATTGTGGCAGAGGCCGGCGGTAACAGTGAGCTAATGAATAAGTATACTACAGCTGTGCGAGAAGGTATGGACCCTGAAAAGATTCTAGAATCCAGGAATGCTTTAATTGCTCATCTACAGGAAATGGGCACTCTTCCTAAAGTAGCCGCTGATGCAGCAAAAGGCATGAAATCGTTCTTACTAACTTTAGCTCCGGAAAGTACTGGAGACTCCCAGATTAAAAAGCTACAAGAAGAAGCTCGGTTGATCGAAAAAGCTAAAAAAGATCGCGGTGAGCAATATCTTGGGGTTGGCACTGATGCCTCAGAAGCTGCGCGAATTAAAGAAATATCAGACCAAGTTGACTTTATTCGGAGAGTAGAGGCAGCAGGACACAAGGCAAAACTAGACGCCCTCGGTGTACAACAAGAATCTCTTCAAATCGATCAAATGCGAAACCCTGTGGCACAAGACTTAGCAAAGGCAGCTCTGGCCCACGGTACGCATCTTATTGATATAACAAACAAGCAGGCCTCTATAGCACTACTGGAAGAGACAATAAAGAATACAAAAAACGGTATAAATGCCGCACAGCAAAGACAGCTTGACTTAGAGAAAGGGCAGTTGTTAGTACTTCAAGCAAAAGCAAACTTATCAGACCAAGAACTGCAAGATAAATCGAAGCTTTATGGTATAGAACTAGACCTGTATAATCTAAAAACAGATACTAAACTTTTAAACTTTGAAAAGCAGTCCTTAGACTTTTTAGGTAAAAAACTAAAGGTACAAGGGGACTTATTAAAGCAGCGCGAGAAGAGTGAACAAAGAACAGTTAATAATGCGAAAAGAGATTTCGCAAATAGCTCATCTTTCAGCGGTATGTTCCAAGAAAAGTTCGATGCGGCAGCTGATTTAAAGCTGGCTGAAAGCTTGAGATACGCTCAAGAAGATCAAGTAAGAAAGGAAGGCGCACTAAAGACTCAAATGATCAACATGGAGTATGATCTTTTAGACGCAAAACTATTACAAACTCAGTTAGAGCTTAAAAGAATAGCGCTAGAGGGCGAGACAGCAGAACAACGTACTCAAGCAGGCGCTCTTGCAGGTAAAATCGGAACACAAAGAGCACAAATTGGAACAGAGGGTGTAGGCGGAGCAGAAAGCACCGGGCTGAGAGGCAGAGCGGAACGAGCAAACGAGCAAGGGACAGCAGGAAAATTAGCCGATATAGGTGATAATGTAGCTAAGTTAAAAGACGCAAAAACTAACTTATCAGATATTAAAGTTCTTTCGGACGGCATTGCAAATAGTTTTGCCACTAATATGCAGGGCGCCTTTCAGTCTCTTATTGACGGTACTAAGACTGCTTCGCAAGCTTTCGGAGACATGGCAAAAAGTATGCTCGGTAATATTGCTAATATACTAGCAGAAATGCTAACTATAAGATTGATTAAAGGTATGTTTGGTCCAGACTTCCAGTTTAGTGGAGGAGGAATTGCAGACAACGGCAAAAAAGTTCCTATGTATGCAAACGGCGGAGTCGCTTCGGGGTCTACTCAAGGGCATCTAGCTATGCTACACGGAACAGAAGCTGTCGTACCTCTTCCAAATGGAAAGTCAATACCTGTAGAGATGCAGGGTTCTGGCTCAAGTCAAGTTAATCAAATTACTGTAAATGTTTCAAATGATGGACAAACAACTACCCAGGGCGGAAAAGGTATGGATATGGAAGCTCTCGGTACAGCAGTAGCAGGCGCAGTTCAAAAGGAACTACAGAATCAAAAAAGATCGGGCGGAATACTTAACCCTTATGGAGTAGCATAATGTCACTAGGATTTATATATACAGGGGTCAGTTATGCCGTCCCCGACAAAACAATGAGCAGAAAATCAAACCCCTCTGTTATCCGAGCAAAGTTCGGTGACGGGTATGAGCAACGAATTACAGACGGCATCAATTCAATAAAAGAGGAGTACAGTATTTCTTTCAAGAATAGAGAAAAGGCTTTCGTCGACGATGTCGTACTCTTCTTAGACGGCAAGCTAGGCGCTACTGCATTTACTTTTACACTCCCAGATACTAATAATACTACACGTACTGGAGAAAAAGATATAAAAGTTATATGTGAAAACTATAATACAACATATACTTACGACGATTTCTATTCTTTAACAGCAACACTAAAACGAGTTTATGAGCCATGACAGATATAATTGCAACAGACCTACAACAGTTAGAGGTTGATAGTAGATATATAGAACTCTTTGAGTTAATTATTGATTCTACTAATATACTATACTTTCATCCAGGTGTGGAAGAAGATCTAACAACTATACAGTTCAGAGATAGAGAGTCTCCTTATACTCTTAGAACATATAGTGCTATGCCAATTCTTATGGAAGGATTGGAGTTAAAAGCGGATGGTGCAACTTCGCGCCCAACACTAACACTCGCAAACATACTTGATAAATTTTCCAGCCTTTCTGGAGACTATGGAAACGACGATCTGGTAGGTAAAACTCTTGTTCGTAGAAGAACTTTAAAAAAGCATCTTCACGGAGAAAGAGAAGCAGGAGCAGCAGGTACCGCACCTACAGAGTTTCCTATAATTAAGTACATAATCGATAGAGTTGCTAATGAAGATGCTGCAACCGTTACTTTTGAAGTAACCGTTCCTTATGACCTTGAAAACATAAAGATTCCTCGTAGGGTTGTTACAGGTAAATACTGTAGTTGGGAGTATCAAGGTGCTGCCTCTGGAAGAGGTGGGTGCACTTGGCCAGCTAACAGCAAGTTAAATATACTAAAAGAGGATGGCAGTGTCGCGTATGACCACAACGCTTTTTTCAATCACGACGATAAACCTTTTATATTTAATAGTTTTGCGACGAGTATTTCTGCTTGGGCAACTGGTCAATCGTATACTCAAATAACGTATGTATCCGATGGAGGCAAGTACTGGCAATCTCAACAGACCCATACTTCCGCAGCTGCAAATAAGCCTACAGGGGCAAATAGGTCTTTTTGGGTTGAAGCACTTCCAATGACTACACACGACTCTACAGATGCAGATTATGCAGTAGGAGCTCACGTGTTACACTCTGATAAAGTTTGGAGGTGTCTGATTGCTCACAACTCTTCTACAAGCACTGTAGGAACAATTTTGCCACAAGATGAATCTGCTTACTGGGTTCGGGCAGATTTGTGTAGCAAAACTCTTCGGGGCTGTAAATGTAGATTTCAATTTAATCCAAGAAGTGAAACAGGTGCCAATGCTGCTCCTTCTTCTGAAAAAAGGCGCTCATTACCACTACCTTTCGGAGGGTTCCCAGGAACATTAAAGTTTTAATGATAGAATTTCTAGAAGAAATACAAGAACAATTTGAGAAATATTATCCAAGAGAAGGTTGCGGAGTATTAGCTGTTTCAAAGGGCGAAATGAAATGGATCCCTTGTGACAATGTTGCAACTAATGAAGACGATTTTATAATTGATTCAAGACAGTACTTAGATATATCTAGGAGATACGATATTGTAGGAATTGTACATAATCATCCAGATGCTTCCTGCGAACCTAGTCAAGCAGATATAAAAGCCTGTAACGCAATTGGCAAACCTTATTATATTTTTAGCTATCCAGAGATGGAAATGCAGATATTAAAGCCGAACAAAACAGAAAAAGACTTATATGGAAGAGACTATGAGTTTGGTGCAGCAGACTGCTTAGAGGCAGGAATAGACTACTATAAAACTCAAAACATAGAACTGCCTAATAGAATACCCTTTGAGGATAATTGGTGGGAAAAAGGTCTTGATTACTTTAACGAAGAGTATATTAAGACATGGGGTTTTCACAAAGTAGAAGGAAACTTACAGAAAAATGATTTACTAATCTTTGCAATACGCTCCCACATAGGGAATCATTGCGGGGTTTATTTAGGAGATGATATATTTTATCATCACGCACAGAACAGGCTATCTTGTAGGGAGAATCTTTACCCTTTTTGGAAGAAGCATATAATTGGAGCATATCGCTATGAGGCGTAAAGTAATATTAGAAGGGGAACTAGGCGAGAAATTTGGTCGAACTATGACTATCTCTGCTGATACACACCAAGATATTTTGAAGTGTATTGATGCAAATCGTCCCGGCTTCCGTCCGTACCTACTACAATGTATGGATAGCGGTACAGGCTTTGTCGTTGATGTAGCAGGAGAGAATATAGAAAAAGAAGAAGACCTGCTCATTCCTTTAAAACACGGAGATGTAACAATTACATCAATTCCCGTAGGCTCAAAGTCCGGTATGGGTAAGATCATAGCTGCAATAGCACTTACCACACTTATTCTCGCGAGTGCAGGTGGCGCGGTAGCAGCAAATATGGGGATGAATGCCTCTTTTGGAGCCAAGGTTACCCTCGGACTGTCGGGCTCCGCAACCTTTAGCACTCTTCAACTAGCAGGACTTAGCCTCGCCGTGAACCTAGGCCTTGCAGGGATCCAGCAGCTAACAGCACCAGACCCTGCAGTAGACAAAGACAACCCAACAAACTATCTTTTTACTGGATCTAGTCAATCAACAGTAAAAGGGGACCCTGTTCCAATTTTGTACGGCGAACTCCGTGTCCCTGGTAGACCCATCGGCTTAGATATTCTAGCAGGGGTACATAGACATAATAATGTATCTGTAGATTCTAACAATAACTTTACAATAGAAAACCCAACAATGAGAGAGGAGCAAGCATAATGTCAGTAGATGAAGAAATTGACTTAGTTAAGGAAGAACAAGAGCAATCGAGAAGAGGTGCAAACCTTGGTATTTTTCGAGGAGATACAAAACAGACCATTACTGTAACGGACATTATTTGTGAAGGCCCAATCGCAGGACTTGTTCAAGGCCAGTCGAGTGTCTTTCTAAATGATGATCGCGCGGTTCCTTTATCTGTTGGTAGTGAAAACTACGCAACAGGTGAGCAAGGCAACCCGTATATAACTCTTACAAACGGGTCAAATAGCGGTACTGTTGAGAATCTAACTGAAGCACAATGGAATGTAACAGCTCCTGAATCCCTGCCAAATAGGCATCTTATTATAAAAAGTGTATTTACAGTTCCTACTGTGACTGTAAAGACCTATACGGATTTTATAGCCGATACAAATGATCCCACAAATTTAAGGAATGTATACCTTAATCTTGGTATATATGTTAAATCGCCAAGTGTAAATATTCCGCACGAAGGTATCGGAGGCGGAGGAAACCGCTGGTATAATTATAGCCCTGCGCGACTTGTGGCAAAAACGAATGCACCTGGTGACGATGTAAAAGATATTATTCCCGGTTGGTTACTACACATTCTTGACATAGATGATACCCGTATCGGATCTAATGACCAGCCTAATGTAGACCAGCAAGGGGTCATCTTTATGCCTGGAGCATATGGAAGAAACTCTGGCGGTGCGCTTGGTATACCTCTAGGGGATTATGTTCTGGAAATTGACCAGATTGTTCCACTAGGTGATACTGACCCTCTACAATTTGTTCAAGATAAGCCCGTACTAACTCTTAAAAATAACTGGCCTTACCCAACTGAAGACTATAATTTTAATCTTGTAAGCGGATCCAGAGACAATCCGCCAGATCTAGAGTCTAGTGAGCTTGTTACCTATACAGGTGCGCAGACTCAGTTTAGAACGGGAACAAAACTTCAAGCTCCTTTTTCTTCTTTGAGAGGCGGAGAAGGTGCGTCATCTACTACAAATTCTAACCCTTCGGCAGGAGGTTCTCTTGAGTGGACTACAGGATTTGGAGGCAGTCAAGCCGCCAAAGTACTTGTGGCGTCAGGCAGTACAGGATTTAATCTAAGCGCAACACAAATCGAAGAAGTTGATGAGATTCGACTGTCCTTCCAATATGCTGGAGGGCTATATGCAGTCGACGGCGAAGGTAATACGAAAAATACGATTGCACAGTATAAAATAGAGCTAGGTCTTAAAAGGGACTCTGCAGGGGATTTTGGCGATTATATTGTCGTCGATGATCCAAATGAGCACTACTCGTCAAGTAAGAGTGCCGTTACATTTCAGCCTAGTATAGAAATGACACAGTATAGACCTTTTGTTGACTTTAGAGTAAGAGTCTCAAGAAAAACAGACCATCAAGGCGATGGCTACAACGTAGATGCTACTCGAAGAGAGGGCTGGCAGAATATTAGCTCCTCCAGTCTTTCTAATGTGACTTCTGTTATTAAAGAGCCGGTATATTATCCTTATACATCTCTTGCACGGGTTGCCTACAATACGGGAGCGTTTCAAAATATTCCCAAGAGATCGTACCATGTAAGAGGCTCACTAGTACGGGTACCTTCTAATTATTTTACAAGAGAAGAGTTAAGTACCGACCAGGCTCTGTACACTCGAAATGTTAGTACAGGGGTGCGAGAAAGCACGTACCAAGATTGGGACGGAACCTTCAGAGAACATTTAGTGTACACTAATAACCCTGCTTGGGTATTTTATGATATACTTATAAATAACCGATACGGTTTAGGAACCTTCTTACAAAAATCTGATATTGATATTTACCAGCTTTATCGTATAGGCAGGTATTGTGATGAACTAGTAGATGATGGTACCGGTGCTGGAGTTTTAGAGCCTCGCTTCACTTGTAACTTATTCTTAACAAAGCAAGTAGACGCCTTTAAAGTATTGAAAGATATGCTTACAGTTTTTCGTGGAATGCTATATTTTATTGATGGCCAAATAGCTCCTCAGTACGATGCACCTTCTGGTCCTGTGTATAACTTTTCAAAAGCCAATATACTCAATGGAGCATTTAAATATGAAGGCACAGGCAGTAAGACTCGTATCAATCAAGTACACGTTACTTGGAACAATCCAGAAAAAAACTATGAGCAAGAAGTTCTACTTGTAGAAGATAGAGCAGATATTGCCAAAGCAGGAAAAATTATTAGCCAAGACTCTATGGCATTTGGTTGTACTTCTGAGGGGCAGGCTCGTAGATATGGTCGCTGGAAGCTATGGACTGCAGCGAACCAAACAGAAATTGTTAGTTTTGCAACTGGGTTAAATGCTTCTTACCTGCGTCCAGGTGACGTAGTAAATATTCAAGATGCAGATAAAGCAGGTGTGCGATTCAGTGGTCGAGTCGGTTCAAATATTGAAAGCGGACTTACTCTTAGTACTAGTAAACCTGCAGGCTCGATAGCTTCCAATGCTACTGGATTTGATGCAAGCAATAGAACAAACAATGTTGTAATGGCAGGTGAAGCAATACTGCCTTCTTCTTTCTCTCAAGACGAGTGTTTGTTTGAGTATGGTGCTTCAGGTCAAGGTGTTTGGATTGGTGTTCGAGAGATTTCATCTGAGTATAAGTTTGTTTATCGTACCGGTGACGGAGGTACCGCTACTACCGCTACTGATACACAGAGTATTATTGGAGAAATTCCAGTTGATGAGATTCCTGAGTTTGATGGCCAATCGCACACTATTGCTTGGGAAATTCAGCCTGACAACGGGGAAGCATATTTATGGATTGATGGAAGGCTTGTTTTCGAGCTAGAGACAACTGACGGAAGTAATCTTGATGCAGGTGTATGGGCAGGCCAAAACTTAGGGGGCTGGGGTCAAGGCTTTGGGGCTACTGCTGGCAACTATGCCCTGACTGCATGGAGTGGCGCTATACAATCTGATCTAAGAGTCTACAATAGTCAAATTACTACAGATAAAATTACTCTTGACTCACCTGTCACTCTGAGTGGTACTTCTACATATAAGTTAGGTGTTGTATTTGTTGAGCCTGCAGCATTTCTTGCACAGGATACTGCAACTATTGACAGTGTAAATTATGTACGCGGTGACTTAATTGACAAAGCATTTATCGACTCAAATGGAGACGGTACATATACTTTGCAAAAAGTAAATAGCCAAGTAGATTCTATAAACGCTAAAACTACTGCATCAGGTGCAGACGCGCTACATCTAACTTGGTCGGAACACTTGCGAGTAGAAGAGCAATCGATTTCTAATAATGGTGCTAATCTTACGCACTTAACAACAAGTTCAGCTTTTGAAAGCGTGCCTCAACGCTCGCATATTTGGGTAATTCAAGAAGTAGACGACAGCGGTAATGTAACTACATCTTCAAAAGTGCCCTACAGAATTTTGTCTATTGCTGAAAAAAGTGCAGAGAGCTATGAAATAACAGCTGTTCGTTACTATGATGATAAGTATACTGCGGTTGAGGAAGATTTTACTACTTATGTTGCAGATCCGGTTTTCACAGACATTACAGCAACTGACATAGTTCCGACCCCTGTTGGCGTAAACGTAAGTAGTTTTCCAGGAGCTGGAAGGAACAATACAACTGTACTGGTGACTTGGTCCGCTCCGGAAGATTCTGATAATGCAGAAGAAGACTATCGCCATCTAGCAGGCTTTGTGATTGAACACAATATTCCTGGCAGACCTTCGACTTTCCGCGCATCGCGGGCGAAGAGGCTTGTTACTTTTGCAGATGTTCCTTCAGGTAAGCATACTTTCGCCGTAAGAACAGTGAATAGTTTAGGCAATCTTTCAGAAGCTATCGTAGAGTCAATAACCATTGTGGTTGGAAACGATATTACAGATGGATTTGATGACGGCTACTTCCCTCCAGGTGTTAGATATGGAGGCTTCCTATCGGGTCGAACTTTCATCTCTCGAAATAAAGATTTCAGAGTACCTAGTAGCTACACTTTCCAAGCAACGGGCAATTCAAAAAAATACACTGCGACGGTACGTACTGCGACAGATGCTCGCGGAGTTCAAGACGTTTCAGGCATGCCAAGTATTAGCTACACCGGAAATAGTGGCACTGGATTTGAGTATGATATTTTCTATATGCTATTTGATGTTAGTGATACTACAGATCCGCTAAAGCTGTGCAAAATATACAGACAAGAAGGCGTTACATATTGGTACAATGCCGGAAATGGCAGCGGTACAACTAGAACTGGAAGCAATTTAACAGGTACTATTTCCGGAACTACAAATAGTGCTCAAGCTAGATTGACTGGATCAGGAACCTCCTTCACTACAGAACTTGTAAAAGGAGACGTAATTCATAAAGCATCTGGTGAAGTTATCGGTATAGTTCAGTCTATTTCTTCCGATACTCTGCTTACCTTAGATAGACGTATAACGGCAAACATATCTGCTCTTAACTTTAAGATTCCAAATATACGCATTGATAAAGCTAATGACTCCTTTATTGCCGCTCTTTATAATGATCAAGGCACTATCGAGATGCGCCCTCTGACCTCCTCTGACACAAGTATTCATATTGATCAGGGCAAGAGAACCGCAGGTCTTACATACTATTGGCCTCTTAATAGTGTCATCGGAGGTAAGATGGTAGAGGCTGTTCAAGGTGTTTCTGCAACGGCTGCAGGTACTGCCCCTACTGTTTCCGCAGACTCTCCTGTAGGTAAGAGCATTCAAAATGATGATGGACAAGTTTTACTGGAAGATGGAGCTGCTGAAGCGCTAGAAGAAAGCGCTAACGGTTTTGCATATAGTTTCTGGTTTAAATCGGAAGGCAATAATAACAATCCTACAGCCAGAATGCTTACAAGAGACCAGAGCGAGCTTTGGGCTATTGGAGTGGATCAGTCTGCAGCCAGTTATGATGATGATGGGTTACAAAATCTTAAAATATGGAGAGCAGGCACGGGTGTAACTATAAAAACCGATGTCGTAGAGTTTAATACTTGGCAACATATAGGAATAGCTTACGACGGCACAATTCTCCAATTTTTCTTAAATGGTAAACTAATACATACAGATACAGGATATGATCCTACAGCCGTTAATGGAAATACGCTGATTCTTGGTAAAAACCAGGCTAGCGGTAGTAAGTTTACTGGTAAGTTTACAGAAGTAAAAGCATTTAATAGATATCTAACTGAAGACGAACTTTTTGCTGAATATAACAACCCTGGCGGGACTGTGGCTCCGATCATCGATCAAGATATTCAGCAAGGTGATACAAACGGAAGCGTATTCAAAGTAACCTCAGATGGTATATCCTTGGGACACACTACTTTCGCAAGTGCGCCTTTCCGTGTGGATATGGCAGGTAACTTGAACGCCACATCTGGTACTTTCTCCGGCAGTATTACAGGTGCTACAGGTACTTTCGCAGGTGAGTTGACAGCAGGCTCTCTTACTGTAGATAAGCTGTCAGGTGATTTTAACGAAGAATATTCTACACAGTTTAGAGCTGTTCAGACAGGAGATCACACGCTTGCTTCTACACTCGGTACTTATTCCACTATTCAAGAGTTTAGCATTCCTGGACCGGAAGGCGTGGCGAAGGCTGTTAAAATTAGTGGAACTTTATCTACAAGAGCGTTTAATGGCACAGGAAGTACTCAAAGCACAGAGTATTCTATACACTTGGAAATGAAAGCAAAAGGTACCGCAGCCACTAACCTGGGAACAGCAGCTGCAGATGCAGTAGGAGCAGGTCTCTCTGCAGAAACTGTTTATGTCTCAGGAAACAAGCTAAAAGAGTTTGGCTCTGCGGGCAGTGTTAGCGCGGCAGCTGATGGAAGTAGTGGACAAGGTAATGTAATTGGAGTATATTATGATGCCCCAACCAATAGAACATATATCCAGTATCTAGATGCAAGTGTTAGTTTTGACTCGGGAGACACGATTCATTACAGTGCAGAAAACTTTACTACGGCCACCGGATTTGTTCAAATTCAAACAGGTTTTGATGACAGTACTGATAGACATAGTGTTATTGCGCTACCACATAATGAAACTTTCTATGATAAGACTTATCTATCTGCCTCGCTCCCAAAGACAACAACCGCAACGGAGTTTAGGCTTCGAGTCAGAAATAGAAAAGTACTGCCGAGCGGGCTAACCGTAACATTCCCAACAGGGGCATTCAAATTGGAGCATATAGTATAATGATAAAAATAGGATATACAACATCAGAAGGTGTAGACACAATTCATTCAACAGTATCAGTCGGAGGACAACCTGCGGCTGATACTGCTATTCTGGCGCTTCAACAAAGTAAAGCGACACAAGATGACATACTTTACTTTTTTCTAGCATACGAACACGAGGGTGTAAATGTACAATACTTATGGCTAGACCCGCTCTAGCCATACCACCTTAAAAATAATTCTTGACATAGAATGTCAACTTAGATATAATTCTGTAATGGAGGAAATCATATGAAAGCAGCCCGCTACAACCTAATCATCGACCAAGGGTCCGACTTTGCGTTAGAGTTTACAGTAT
>Ga0206127_1003590_pt1 | contig 14191 bp, 8 predicted proteins | sample Helgoland_Spring_6_FD_148646 | JGI IMG/M metagenome (GOLD analysis project Ga0206127, IMG submission 148646) | Pelagic subsurface seawater microbial communities from Kabeltonne, Helgoland, North Sea - Helgoland_Spring_Bloom_20160419_1 | ecosystem: Environmental > Aquatic > Marine > Epipelagic ...
AATTTGGAAAATTTGCTGAGCATAAAAAAATTGCTAAAATTACCTTTCCACTTTGGTTGTATGTAGCAGTAACAGGGGTCATTGTTTACTTAATGATATCTCCATACTATGCTTAATCATTTTAAATATCTACTTGTATTTATTTTTATATTTTTAAATACGTCAACTTCATTCTCTCAGTGTGCAATGTGTAAAGCTGTTGTTGAAACAGGAGACGTTACAATGGCAGAGGGTATTAATAACGGCATTACTTATTTAATGGTGTTTCCGTACCTACTAATTGGTGTATTGTTCTATTTTATCTATCGATATAAAAAAAGCGCTAAAAATTAACATTTCAATAAGAGTCGTTACGTGTAACATATTCTAGTTTTGGTCGTCTTATGGGAAGCGATTGAAGTTGAGATCGCAGTTTACATCAAAAATGTGCCAGGAACTCAAAATATAAAATACCTCAAATGAAAATAAAATTTTTACTAATTGCATCCATTTTTATGATTTCTAGTGGTTATTCACAAGAAAAATGGTCATTAAAAAAGTGTGTAGATTACGCACTAGAAAATAATATTTCAATCAAACAAAGTGCGCTTAGTATTTCACTTTCAGAGAGAGATGTTGCCATTACTCAAGGTAATTTTCTGCCAACCATTGGAGCAAGTTCTAGTGGAGGGATTAACTCTGGGCTATCACCAGACCAAACAGGAGTATTAAAAAATACCACCAATTTTAACGGGCGGTTTAATCTTGGAGTAAACGGTACTATATTTAATGGGTTTAGAAATTTAAATTCCTACAAACAAGCTCAATTAGGTATAGAATCTAGTAAACTAGATCTAGAAAAAGCACAAAATGATGTTTCTCTATTTGTTGTTAATGGGTATTTAAATATCCTTTTTGCAAAAGAGAATTTATCTGTAGCCAAGGTTCAGTCAGAAATTAGCAAAAAACAAGTTGAGGCAGCTAGCCAAAGATTTGAAGCTGGTATTATACCTAAAGGAGATCTTTTAAATACTCAGTCTACTGCAGCGAATGATCAACAAAACGTAATTGCTCGTGAAAATACACTCACCTTAGCATTACTAAATTTAGCTCAATTATTGCAAATATCTTCTGCTGGTTTTGACATTGAAGACATGACTGTAAATTCACCCTCTGGTCTTCTATTGTATGAATCATCAGACGTTGTTTATGAGAAAGCATTAACTACTCAACCTCAAATTAAAAATGCAGAACTAGGTATTCAAAATGCAGATTTAAATATAGAATTATCTAAAGGAGCTTTTTTACCTAGTCTGAATTATAGTGTTAGCGGCGGAACCTCCTACTTTAACCAGATGAATAATTTATTTCCTGGTCAAAAAAATGAATACTTTTTCAAACAAGTACTTAAAGATAGAGTTACCTACGGTGTATCGTTGTCACTAAATATCCCGATTTTTAACAGACTTCAAACAAAAAATAATGTTGCAAAATCTTATATTAATAGAGAATTGTCTCTGTTAAACCTAGACAATCAAAAGCTTCAACTACAACAAACTATTGAGCAAGCATTTGCAGACGCTAAAGCTGCCTCAAAAACTTTTGAAGCAGCAACCATTTCATTAAAATCACAAAGGGAAGCTTTTAAAAATGCACAAGAGAGTTATAATTTAGGAGCTACTACTTTGTTTGACTTTGATTTGGTAAGAAATAGATTGGTAAGTGCTGAATCTGCATTAATTAGAGCCAAATATGATTTTGTATTTAAAACAAAGGTGCTTCAGTTTTATTATGGAAATTTAAATCTAGATTAAACAACTATATAGTAGATGAAACGGCAACTTTTGGTTGCCGTTTTTTTATACTTTATCTTTACACAAAAAGTTTTTGAGCACGATATTACACATAGAAACGTCTACTAAAAATTGTTCTGTTAGCATTGCAAATTGTGGTGAGCTAATTAGTTTAAAGGAAATTAATACTGGAGATTATTCTCATGCAGAAATGCTTCACCCATTAATTAACGAAGCTTTATTAGACAGCAAACTAACCATTAAAGAAATTGAAGCTATTGCTGTAGGCAAAGGCCCGGGATCTTACACTGGTTTACGTATTGGTGTTTCTGCCGCAAAAGGATTGTGTTTTGCTAATGATATTCCTTTAATTTCAATAAATTCTTTGGAAATTTTAGCACAAACCATGAATATTGACAGTGGTCTTATTATCCCTATGATAGACGCAAGAAGAATGGAAGTTTACGCTGCCATTTATGACAACAACCACAACGCTGTCAGGGAAACAAAAGCAGAAATAATTGATTCACAATCTTTTTTAGATGAATTACAAAACCATACAGTTTATTTTTTAGGTGATGGAGCAAAAAAATGTGAAGAAATTATTCTTCATGAAAATGCCGTTTTTATAGAAAATGCATTTCCTTCAGCTAAAGAAATGACTACTATTTCTTTCCATAAATTTAAAAATAAGACTACTGAAGACGTTGCGTACTTTGAACCTTTTTATTTGAAAGACTTTATAGCTACTCAAGAAAAAAAGAAAATTTAAAATATATATTCTCTTTGTTATTAAATTGTTACACAATTTTTAATGTAATTTTAATAAATGATGGCTATAGAGATACTCATCTAAATTTCTTAACTATTCCTTCATTTTTTAAAAACTATTTGTTCAAATACTTTCTTGATATTTGAGTAATCTTAAAGATTAATTAGAATCATAATATTTAGTTTTTGTCAATTAATATTATTGATTAATTAACTGCCTTTGGCCAAGGCAGTTTTTTTAATAATTACGAAACATTAAATTAACATTAGTGTTGGTTATTTGCATCGACAAAAACTAATACATGATGAAAATTAATTATGTGTTTCTATGCATTGCTTTATTTCTTTGCATGAACATATCTTCACAAGAATCAAATGCACCAAAATTTGGTAAAGGTCTTTTTAATTTAATTGGTAAAGACAGCTCGTTCTCAATGAATGTTAGTGCTAGAATGCAAATGCTGGGCACATCAAATTGGGATCTAAACAATGGTTTATCTAACCCTTCTTCTTCTCTGCTAGTAAGAAGAGCACGTTTAAAATTTAGTGGGTTTGCTTATTCCCCAAAATTAAAATATAAATTAGAATTGGGTCTTTCTAATAGAGATATTGGAAAAGCTTCCTCATTTACAAATGAAGCTCCTAAGTATATTTTAGATGCTGTAGTAAAATGGAATTTTTCTGGAAATTTTGTTCTTTGGTTTGGTCAAACAAAATTACCTGGGAATAGAGAACGTGTTATTTCTTCAGGAGACTTACAACAAGTAGATCGTTCTTTATTAAATAGTAGATTTAACATAGACCGTGATATGGGGTTTCAATTGAGACATCACTTTAACCTCACAGATACGTTTATTGTAAAAGAAATGTTTGCAGTGTCCCAAGGTGAAGGCAGAAATATAACTACTGGAAATTTGGGAGGTCATCAATACACTTCTAGGGTTGAATTGTTACCTTTTGGGAAATTTGCTAGTAAAGGAGACTATAGGGGAAGCGATTTAAAGTTTGAGCCAACACCAAAATTAGCTATGGGTTTTACATATGATTTTAATAATGATGCGGTAAAAAACAGAAGTAATCAGGGTTCTTATATGACAAACGATACTGGTTTTTATTCAACAAATATTTCGACAGTTTTTGTAGATGCTATGTATAAGCACAAAGGGTTTTCTCTAATGGCTGAATATGCGTACAGAGATGCAGAAGACGCTTTTGCAAAAAATTCTGATGGAACTTTAACAGGTGATGAAGTTCAGGTTGGTAACGCATTAAACTTACAAACAGGATATTTACTGTCTAAAACTTTGGAGATTTCTGGAAGGTACACCAACATAGATTGGGATAGTGACATCACTGGTAAAGGTGCAGAAAATCAATACACTCTTGGTTTGTCTAAATATATTGTTGGGCATAAATTAAAAGTTCAAACAGATGTAAGCTATTTAGACTTGGCCTCAAAAACAAATCAATTCATGTATAGACTTCAAGTCGATATTCATTTTTAATAACATAACATAATGGTAACATTCACCTCTGAAAGTCACCGTAAATTCGTAATAAAATAAAAAAAAGAACATGGGAGATCCATATATTTTAATGTTAATTGCCTTAGCGATCTTAGCTACGGTAGATTTAGTAGTAGGAGTTAGTAACGATGCTGTAAATTTTTTAAACTCAGCCATAGGCTCAAAAGCAATAGCCATAAGAAACATCATGATTATTGCAAGTATTGGAGTATTCTTTGGTGCTATTACCTCAAGTGGTATGATGGAAGTAGCACGTAAAGGGATCTTTAACCCTGGAATGTTCATGTTTCAAGACATTATGTTCATTTTTATGGCAGTTATGATTACTGACATTTTGTTATTAGATGTGTTTAATACTCTGGGGATGCCAACCTCTACAACTGTATCTATTGTATTTGAATTATTAGGAGCTGCTGTAGCCATTTCATTAATAAAAATTTCACAAAATGATGCAGAATCCATTAGTGCTATCTGGAATTATATTAATTATGAAAAAGCCTCTTTAATTATTTTTGGAATTCTATTATCAGTAGTCGTCGCATTTTCTGTGGGTGCTATTGTTCAATTTGTTTCCAGACTTATCTACTCTTTTAACTTTGAAAAAAGACCAAGTTATATCAACGCATTGTTTGGAGGATTTGCAATTACTGCAATCACTTATTTCATTATTATTAAAGGAATGAAAGGGACTCCTTACTACAAAGACGTTAAGTTTTTAATTGAAGACAATACCTTAACTATTATTGCAGGAAGTTTTTTATTCTGGACACTAATTTCTCAAGTATTTATCAAGTTATTTAATTTAAATGTATTAAAACTAATTATTGGAATTGGTACCTTTTCATTGGCCATGGCTTTTTCTGGTAATGACTTAGTAAACTTTATTGGTGTACCAATTGCTGCATGGAATTCTTACGAAGCTTGGAGTGTTTCTGGTGTAGAAGCAAATGCTTTTTCTATGGAAATCTTAGCTAAAAAAGTACCCTCTAATGTATGGTTGCTTTTAATCGCTGGAGGTATTATGGTAGTAACCTTATGGACCTCAAGTAAAGCGCGAAATGTAATTAAAACAGGAATTGATTTATCTCGTCAGGGTGAAGGTCACGAAAAGTTTCAACCAAATCCATTATCAAGACTAGTGGTTAGAGCATCTATGGGAATTAATTCAGGGATCACTTATATATTCCCTGCTAAAACAATTGCATTTGTAAATTCTAAATTTCAAAAGCCAGTAATTGAATTAACAAAAGACAAAACCTATGAGCTCCCTGCATTTGATATGGTTAGAGCCTCTGTAAATTTAATTGTAGCTGGTATATTAATTTCTATTGCCACGTCTTTAAAACTACCTTTATCTACCACTTATGTAACTTTTATGGTAGCTATGGGTACTTCTCTAGCAGATCGAGCTTGGGGAAGAGAAAGTGCAGTCTACAGAGTTGCGGGAGTGATTAATGTTATTGGAGGATGGTTTTTAACAGCCATTACTGCATTTTTAGCTGCTGCACTAGTAGCATATCTTATTAGTTGGGATATGGTTATGATCCCTGTTTTATTGGTTCTTGTAGCCTTCTTAATAGGAAGAAATACCATCATTCACAGAAAGAAATCTAAAGAAGTAAAAGAACAAGAATATATTCAAAGAGCCGATTTAATAACCATTAATGGAGTTATTGAAGAAAGTGCGGATCATATATCTGGTGTTGCTAACCGTGTAAATAAATTATACACCAATGTCGTTGACGATTTATCTAATCATGATTTAAATAAATTGCGTAAAACAGATAAACACGTTGGTAAATTAAATGAAGAAATAGATAATTTAAAAGATGGCGTATTCTATTTTATAAAATCTTTAGATGATACTTCGGTACAGGCAAGTAGGTTTTATATTTTAGTTCTTGGCTATTTGCAAGATGTTGCGCAATCTATTAGTTACATCTCTAGAGCCAGTTTTAAACATGTAAATAATAATCATAAAAACTTAAAGAAAGGACAGTTAAAAGACTTAAAAGAGATAGACAATCAGTTAACTGAGTTATTAGGAAAAGTAAGTTCTGTATTTGAATTAAGAGCTTTTGATGATTTAGAGGAAATATTAATAGAGAAACAAGATTTATTAAAAGATGTTTCTGACTCTATTGAAAAACAAGTTACTAGAATAAGAATAGAAGAATCTAGTCCAAAAAACACGACTCTATACTTTAGCATTTTATTAGAAACACAAGATCTAATTACTGCTTTAATGAGCTTATTGCAGACTTATGAAGAGTTTCATATTACAACTAGGGAAATAAATTAAGTTCCTAAACCCCCAAGAAATATAAAAACCCAAGTCTTAGACTTGGGTTTTTATATTTCTTGATTTAAAGAAAGTAACACCATTCTTAACTCCATAAAAGAATATGATTTATCTACATTTTCTTTTAAATGAGTTAAATTTTTATACTCAACAGCTTCTATTTCTTTGATCATTTTTTGATACTTTTTTAAAGGAATCAATTCTAAAACATCTATCTCTCCAGACGGAATATAACTTGCCAAATGACTTTCTATAGTCCCAGCTGTTAAACTTCTTTCTTTGGCAATTTCTTTAACAGACAAGCCTTTTTTAAACAACTCGAAAGAAATTTGTTTGGTAGATTTTTTATCCTCTTTTTTTTGTTCATTAAAGGTATTAATACCATTCTCTTTGCAATATATTTCTATTAATTCTAGAATCTCATCTCCATACTTTTTCACCCGTATTTTCCCCATACCATTTACTTTTAACAACTCTTTTTCAGTTCTTGGTAAACTATCGCATATCGCATACAAAGTTTCTTGAGTGAAAATCTGAAAATGAGGAATATTCTCAGCTTTAGAAATATCATCTCTAAGCTCTCGTAGGCCAAGAGCTAAAATAGGATCTCTTTTTGAAGATAATTTTTTCTTTTTAGATGGAGCTGTTTTTTGAAGAACAGCTGCTGCTCTAATCTTTAAATAGGACTGTACCTTAAAACCTTCAGTCATTTTTTTTAAGGCAAAAACTTTCTCACTCAATACTTCTTGTAGCTTATCAAACTGTGTTGTAAAGTCTTTTTTTACAGCTTTATTATCCGAGGAAAAAGATAAACTTGCTATAGGTTGTACTATATTTTTAATACTTTCAGTCAAAAAATAATCTACTGCTTTTTTAAAACGATCTTGAATTTGAGAACTGTTTTCAGGTAAAACACCTTCTTTAGAAATAGTATTTAATTGATTTCTAAAGCCATTAGAAACTTTCATTAAAGCTACAATTCCTTCATCTTTGATGAGTTGTAAGTGTTCTATGACATCTCCTTTAATACTGGTTCTATTCTTATAATAAATATCTATTAACCTGGTAACAGGGTATAAAAAGGATTGGTAATCAAATAACTCTGAAATTAGATTGAGTTGAAACTGGATTTCGGAAGCGGTTAAAACAGATTCATCTGGGTGATTTTCTTCAACCTCTTTACTAAAAATTTGCACTGTATGATCATTAATAATAGCACTACTAGAAATGGGAGTTTTTAATACCAAGCCTTCAAGAGATGTACATCTACTCAAAGCTACATAAGTTTGCCCATGCGCAAAAGAAGCCTCTGCATCTATAATAGCTTTGTTAAAAGTTAATCCTTGGCTTTTATGAATAGTAATAGCCCAAGCCAAGCGCAAAGGAATTTGAGAAAAGGATCCTACAATATCTTCCTTTAACTCTTTAGTTTTTTCATCAATAGAATAATTAACGGTATCCCATTGTTCTTTTTCCGTAACAATTTCATCAATTTCATTGGCACATTGTACGGTTACATTTTCCCTTGAAATAGCTGTAATAATTCCAATTTTACCATTGTAATATCTTTTTTCTGGTGAAGAATCATTTTTAATAAACATTACCTGTGCTCCTACTTTGAGTGCTAATTTCTCGTCATTGGGATAGGCATTTTCGTTGAACTTCCCAGACACCTCTGCTTTAAAGAAATAATTTTTTGTTGTAAGCTTATTTAGCTCAGAATCATTTATTAAGCTCGCTCTATTATTGTGAGTAGTAAGCGTAATATACTCCTCATCTTTGTGGGCAGAAAATGTAGGTTGGTATCGATTATTTAAAATCTTGGCAGAAGTTTCTGATAACCGATCATTTCTAATCTCATTTAAAATCTTGATAAAATCCTCATTTTTTTGTCTATAAATATGTTGTAATTCAATAGAAATAACTGCTGCTGCTTGATAGGCTTTTGCACTAAAAAAATATATGGTATTGTAATACTCTTTTAATAAACTCCATTCATTAGGTTTTACAACAGGTGCCAATTGTTGCAAATCTCCAATCATTAAAATTTGTACACCTCCAAAAACCTTATCCTTATTTTTATACCTTCTTAACACCTGATCTATCCCATCTAATACATCTGCACGTACCATACTTATTTCATCAATAATCACTAAATCTAATGATTTTATAATGTCTATTTTAGTCTTAGAAAATCTGCGTTGTTGGTTAGAGGTATGTGCAATTTGGTTAGGTAAAATAGGTCCAAAAGGCATCTGAAAAAAAGAGTGAATTGTAACTCCTTTAGCGTTAATAGCTGCAACACCTGTTGGGGCTACTACTACCATTCTTTTGAGAGATTTTTCCTTTACGCTATGTAAAAAAGTCGTTTTACCTGTGCCTGCTTTACCCGTTATAAACAAGTTTCTGTCGGTGTTCTCAATAAATTGGAGCGCAAGTTCTAACTCAACATTTTTAGGCATGGTAGCTTTTTAAAAGCAAGATACTTAATATAAAAGGCTTTTTAAATAAAAATCCCAAGCAATACTGCCTGGGATTTTTATATAATTTAAACACCTAACTTACATTTCTAATGCTTTAGTTGGGTTGTTATCCATTAATAAATCTACTGGATTTTCTAATGCTTCTTTTACCGCTACTAAAAATCCTACAGACTCTCTACCGTCTATAATTCTATGATCATATGACAAAGCTACATACATAATAGGCTGTATCACTACCTCCCCATTTACAGCCATAGGTCTATTTACTATATTGTGCATCCCTAAAATACCACTTTGTGGTGGATTAATAATTGGCGTGGACAACATGGAGCCAAAAACACCTCCATTGGTAATGGTAAAGGTACCTCCAGTCATTTCATCTATTGTAATTTGCCCATCTCTTGCTCTAATTGCTAGACGTTTTACCTCACTTTCTACACCTCTAAAACTCAATTTTTCTGCATTTCTAATCACTGGTACCATCAGACCCTTTGGTCCTGAAACTGCTATAGAAATATCTTGAAAGTCGTGTTCTATCTTAAAGTCTCCATCAATCATTGAATTTACATCTGGATACATTTTTAAAGCTCTAACTACGGCTAATGTAAAGAAAGACATAAATCCTAGACCTACGCCGTGCTTGGCTTTAAAGTCTTCTTTATACTGGGCTCTTAAATCAAAGATTGGTTGCATATTTACCTCATTAAAGGTAGTTAGCATAGCTGTTTCACTTTTTACAGCTACCAAGCGCTCTGCCACTTTTCTACGTAGCATAGACATTTTCTTGCGAGTTGTTCCTCTTGTACCATCTTCTGGCATTGTACCCATTGATGGAACTGCTTTTACAGCATCTTCTTTTGTGATTCTTCCAGCTTTTCCAGTTCCCTTAATTGTAGATGCCTCTATGTTTTTTTCTGCTAAAATTTTCTTGGCTGCTGGCGATGCTGTTCCTGTTGCATAGGTTGAAGTAACTTCTTCTTTTACTGGAGTAGCTTTGGGTGCTTCATTAACTGAAGTTGAAGTTGGTGTGGCAGATGAACCCTCTGGTTTTTCTGCGGCAGTGTCTATTAAACAAACTACAGCTCCAACAGCAACAGCATCTCCTTCTTCCGCTTGTAAAGTAATAATTCCGCTTTCTTCAGCTGGCAACTCTAACGTAGCCTTATCAGAATCTACTTCTGCAATAGGTTGGTCTTTTTCTACATAGTCTCCATCCTCAACTAACCAAGTTGCAATTTCTACTTCTGTAATAGATTCTCCCGGTGAAGGAACTTTCATTTCTAAAACCATAACATCTTATCTTTTATATAGAACTATTTGCCGTAATTGCAATCAATACATACCCGACAATAATTAAACACACAAGCCACCAATATTTCTTTAACATTGATTTAGTCCACTTATTTGAACCCCATGAATCTAACATAACATGATCTATTTTGTAACTTAAATAATATAAATGAATTACACCTCAAATTTAATATTATAATAAAAACCTACCCAACCTTTTTGTAGATATTTTTAGTTTCATTCTAATCAATCTTATTTTTGACAAATTTTTATATTAATCACAAAAAAAACCCGCACAAAAGCGGGTTTTTTTTAAAAAATCAACATTTATTTCAATAATGAGCCATTGTAATACATGTATCTTTTTGTAATTTTTCCATCGTCATTAAAATCATCCATGAAAAGTACTTTTAAAACAATTTTCTTTGCTGTTTTGTTATTAGTCATTCTCATATTCCACCAAGATTGAACCACTTTAGATTCTCTCCAATCGTATTCTAAATAATCTGGGTATCCAGATTCATCAAGAGCATCTAGAGTCCAATCTGAAAAAATCACTTTATCTCTTTCCTTTCCTTGCTCTAATGTTAAATTTTCAGGTTCATTTATATCTTCTATCACTGCGTTTTCATCAAAATAGCTATAGGCTTTTTCTCCATCATTATTTAAAAATGCATACATTAATTTTCTTACTGTATTAATATTTTCATGATTGATATAGATCTCGCCATTTTTTCTATCATTACCTGGCCATGCATCCCACACTCTCATGTAGTTACTACTATCAGAATAGTCCATTACAGATATAATTTTAGTAGCATCTTTGTTTAATCTGTACAACCTATGTACAGGCATATCAAGTTCAACACCTGTTTGCTTATGTACACCGTAAATTCTTTCCCAAGTTTGAACCCATGTTTGATCACCTTTGTATTCAATAGCATCTGGATATGCTGGCTTATCTTGAGTAATTTTAAAATAGTCAATATTAGTATTCCACCACTTAGATTGCCCAATAAAATTATTTTTTGGGGTTCCTTTTTGATCTTTATTTGAAGAAAGTGCATTGTATGATTTAAAATCATCATCCATCATAGAAGATAATTTTTCAACATCGGCTTCAACATAGGCTTTATTAAATGCCTCTACTAAAAGAATACCAGGATGTTTGTCATAAACAACTCCATTTTTCTTTTTTTGAGCACTCATAGATAATGTGATGAGTGCAACTAAAATAAACGTTAATTTTTTCATTGTTTTAAATTTTTTATTGTTATAAATTAATTTAAGACAATATATAAAAATTAATTGTTTAATGCAATTAATAATAATAGGCGAAAATCTAAAGTTTATTTTGAGAAAACACTGTCTATAACAGCTTTGTGTCGTTTTTTAAATCGTGTACTAGAACCTGCTGCAGGAACAGCATAGTATTTTCTAGATCTTACATTTAATTTTACTAATTCTAATCTTTCTAACATAAAACTCCATGCCCCCATATTTCTGGGCTCTTCTTGTGCCCAGATGTATTCTTTCACAGCAGGATATCTGTCTATTACGCGTTGTATTTTTTCTAAATGCAACGGAAATAATTGTTCTATTCTAACCAAGGCAACGTCTTCTCTTTCCAAAATTTCACGCTCTGCCAGTAAATCATAATAGAATTTACCCATACAAAAAACAAGCTTGGTCACTTTAGATGAGTTTAATGAATCGTCTATAACTTCTTGGAATTCTCCCGTAGCTAAATCCTCTATGGAATTAACCGCTTTTGGATGACGTAATAAACTTTTAGGTGTAAAAACAATTAACGGTTTTCTGTAGTTACGCTTCATTTGTCTTCGTAACAAATGATAAAAATTTGCTGGAGTAGTACAGTTTGCCACTGTCATATTATCTTCTGCACACAATTGTAAGTAACGCTCTATCCTAGCAGATGAATGTTCAGATCCTTGTCCTTCATACCCATGCGGAAGTAATACTACAATCCCATTTTGCATTTTCCATTTGTCTTCTGCAGCTGATATATATTGATCAAACATAATTTGAGCTCCGTTAGAGAAATCTCCAAACTGTGCTTCCCAAATGGTTAATGTATTTGGATTTGCCATGGCATACCCATAATCAAATCCTAACACACCATATTCAGATAATAACGAGTTATAAATCGTCATTTTTCCAGAATTATTTGGGTTGTTGTTTAATAAATTAATTCTTTCTTCAGAAATTTCATCTCTTAAAATGGCATGTCTGTGAGAAAAAGTACCTCTTTCTACATCTTGACCAGAAATACGAACGTTAAATCCTTCTTCTAATAAACTACCATAGGCAAGATTTTCTGCCATACCCCAATCTAACGTATTGGTGTCAAAAACCATTTTTGACCTTCCTTGTAAAATACGTTCTGCTTTTCTAACAAACTGAACATTTTCTGGTACAGTAGATACTATTTTAGCTATGTTTTTTAATTTATCTACAGGATAGGAAGTGTTTTCTGTCTGTAACATCGAGGTTAACTGCTGACGCTCAAACCCTTTCCAGGTAGATTGCATAAACTCTTTAACTTTAGAAGTTTTTACTTTTTTAGATTCGTTAAATTCTGTTTCTAAAAGTTCTTTAAAGTCTGTAGTTACTTTTTGAAGATACTCAGAGTTTATGGTGTTCTCCTCTAATAACTGTGCAGCATATAAATCCTTAACGTTTTTATGTTTAGAGATTGCCTTGTATAATTTAGGCTGTGTAAAACGGGGTTCATCACCTTCATTATGCCCGTATTTTCTATACCCTAATAAATCTATAAAAACATCTGTTTTAAATTTCATTCTGAAATCTAAGGCCATCTCCATGGCATGACAAACCGCTTCTGTATCATCTGCATTTACATGTAGTACTGGAGATAATGTAACTTTGGCTACATCTGTACAATAGGTACTAGAACGAGCATCTAAATAATTGGTGGTAAAACCAATTTGATTGTTGACCACTATATGAATTGTTCCTCCAGTTTTATACCCATTAAGCTTAGCCATTTGAGTAACCTCATAGGCAATTCCTTGACCTGCAATGGCAGCATCACCATGAACTATAATGGGAAGAATTTTACTTTCGTCTCCGTTGTATTTTCTATCTATTTTGGCTCTTGCAATTCCTTCAGCAACTGCCGCAACAGTTTCTAGGTGTGACGGATTGGGAACCAAATTCATTTTTATTTGTTTTCCATTTCTGAAAGTTTTACTCAGAGTTAATCCTAAGTGGTATTTTACATCTCCATCTATATTTGTGTCTTCAAAGTCTTTCCCTTCAAATTCACTAAATAAGTCTCTAACAGGTTTCTTGAAAATATTTACCAAGGTGTTTAAACGACCTCTGTGAGCCATTCCTAAAACACACTCTTCAACTCCATATACCTCAGCTGCATTTCTTAAAGCTACACTAATTCCAGGAATTAAAGCCTCTCCTCCTTCTAATGAAAATCTTTTTTGCCCTACATATTTTGTTTGCAAAAAACTTTCAAAGGTAACCGCCTGGTTTAATTTAGATAAAATATACTTTTTTGCATCTTGAGTGTAATTAGGGTGGTTGTCATTTACTATGAGTCTATCTTTCCACCACGTTAATTTCTCTGGATTTCGCATGTACATGTACTCTACTCCAATAGAGTCACAATAGGTTCTTTCTAAATGTCCTATAATTTCAGAAAGCTTTTTAGGGCCAATCCCTACTATTTCTCCTGCATTAAAGGTACTGTCTAAATCACTTTTAGAAAGACCAAAATTTTCGATATCTAAGGTAGGAGTGTATTTTCTTCTATCTCTAACAGGATTTGTTTTGGTAAATAAGTGGCCCCTTGTTCTATACCCATTAATTAAATCTACTACTAGAAATTCTTTTCTAACAGATTGTGGAATTTCTACTGATGCTTCAGAATCGTCTGTCAAAGAGAAATTTTCATTGGCCAAGTCGTAACCTTGAAAAAAACTTCTCCAGCTAGGTTCTACAATGTCTGGATTTTGTAAATATTTATCATACAAATCGGCTATATAACCG
>Ga0206127_1003597_pt1 | contig 14172 bp, 9 predicted proteins | sample Helgoland_Spring_6_FD_148646 | JGI IMG/M metagenome (GOLD analysis project Ga0206127, IMG submission 148646) | Pelagic subsurface seawater microbial communities from Kabeltonne, Helgoland, North Sea - Helgoland_Spring_Bloom_20160419_1 | ecosystem: Environmental > Aquatic > Marine > Epipelagic ...
CTTTTTATATAATTGAATTTGCCAATTTATTCATGTTTTTAAAACTATTTTTTGTTTTCATCTCTAAATCTGCGTTAAGGATTGTAGTGAAAAGCCCACAGTGAGGAACGAACGAGGACTTGAAACGGAAAGCCTGACCCTTGTGGTAACGCCCAAAAAATATGTAACTTTGTAGCCTTAAATATTAGTGATATGAAAAATATTTTAGTTCCGATTGGATCTACAGAAAAAGCAATTAGCACTTTACAATATGCCATTGATTTTGCAGAAGATATACATGCAAATGTACTGGTTTTTAGAGCTTACAAAGCAAAATCTAAAGCGGGTAGTATGGTAAATATGACCGCCATTATTGAGCGTGAAACAAAATTATATCTGAAAACAATGGTACGCGCCGTTGACACAAAAAATGTAAATGTAAAATTGATTTCTTCGAAGGGAGGTGTGCTAGATAGTGCTGAGGCCATTGATAATGAGATTGGCGTAGATTTAATTATTGTAGGTGCTAAAAGTAATTCTATTAAAGATGGTATTTTTTTAGGAACGACAGCTGGAAGTTTGGTTAAAAAATCAAACTTACCTGTTTTAACAATTCCTGAAGATTATGTCTACAAACCCATAAAATCAATTTTATTAGCCTTTAAATCTGGTGTTATTAAATGTAAAACAGCCTTAAATCCTTTGGCAATTATTGCTGATAAATTTAAGCCAACAATAAATTCTTTGCTTGTTAAAACTGTTGGCTATAAAGATGAAGATTTAGTTTTAGATAAAGAATTAATAGCTTTACAAACGAATCTTACTGTAACTGAAAATGCAACTACTTTTCAGGGTGTTTTAGAGCATTTTAAAACACACAACCCAGACATATTATGCGTTTTTAGACGTAAACGAGGTTTCTTTAAAAAATTATGGGAAAAGAATACAGTGCTTAAAAAAGAGTTTCATACTTCAAGACCCTTGTTAATTTTAAAAGGAAAATAGATTAATATTTTAAATCTGCAGGTTCTATAAAATCTACATCAAGCGTATACATCTCTTTGATGTAGGTTTTTATTTCACTCATAAATTCTTCTAATTTTTCTTCTGTAATTTCTACATCTGGTTTTCTATAATTTGATGAAAAATTGACCGGTAAAAACCCACTATTTAGATTTTTAAAAGAATAAATTCCGGCTTCTAAAGGCCGATCAAATGTATACTTTTTACTTTTTGTATAACAATACCCATATAATAAAACTTGAATGGCTTTGTACTGTTCTTTTTCTCTTAATTTTTCGAAATCTGGCACTTTTAAATCACCAGCACTTACCATTCCTGTTTTGTAATCGATAATTCGTAAAACGCCATTTAATTCGTCTACTCTATCTACCTGACCATGAATTTTTATTGGAAAATCAATTCCATCAATTGCTATTTCTGTTGCTAAATCTTCTTCGGTTGCAATTATTTTTAATTGATTTTTGTCTTTTAACAACTCTTTTTCTTGCGCTAAAAAATTATTGACAAATCTATTGGCAACTTCAAAAATTAATCGATTTCTTCCTGTTGAAATATCCCCGTTTTTGAACTCTATTTTAAAATATTTTACAACTAAATCTTTCGATTTCTCCTTCATTGCCTCTATATCTTCTACTAACAAGAACTTGCCAACAAAAGGTTTATATAATTTATCTAAAGTTTCGTGAACAACAGTACCCAAAGTGTTGTAAGCAATAGTTTCTTCTACATCATCAAACTCTTTTAACTTTAGTATTTTTTGTTTGTAAAATGAAATTGGGTTGTATAAATAATTGGTTAAAGCTGATGGTGAAATTCCTTTTCTAGCCAATTCTTTAAGGCGTTCTAAAACCGCTTCATTCTTTTTTACTTCTTTTAATACTTTGTTTTGAGGTGCTACTTTTGGTGAAATAATTTTCTGAACAATATCTGTTCGCATCATTTCTAATTGCGTTACAAACCTGCTTTTTTCTCCGCTTCCAAAAACGTCGTGTTCTGTGTTATAAATGATAAAAACGTTTTTTGCTCTTTGCATTAATCTAAAGAAGTGATACGAAAAAATAGCATCTTTTTCTCTATAGGTTGGCAAACCAAATTCAACCTTCACATCAAAAGGAATAAAAGAATTTTGTTGGCTACTTGCTGGCAAAACTCCTTCATTGGTAGAGACTAAAATAATATTTTCGAAATCTAAAACACGCGTTTCTAACATACCCATTAATTGCAAACCTCTTAATGGTTCTCCCTGAAAGGATAAACTTTCCGAAGAAATTAATTGTCTGAAAAAGAGTGCTAATGTTTTTAAATCTGGAAAGTATTTAAACTCATTTTGTAATGTTTTTAACTGTGTAAAGGTGGTATAAAACCGAAATAAATATTCTTTTTCTAAATCACTTACATCTTCTTTTAAAAAATTAATTAGATTTATAATTCTATCTATAAATTCATCTATAGAGTTGTAGGAAGTAAATATTGAAACAATCACTTCTTTTAACTCAGAACTTGTGTTTTCTAATAATTTATTGATGCGGCTTTGTTTGATAAACGTTTGATTCTGTTTTGCGATATCGTCTGAAAAAGCATCTATTTCTGGTATTAATTTATAAATAGATTGATGTTTTAAAAACCGAATTACGTCTTTGTAATAAAACTCATTAATCGTTGTTTTATTTAACTTGTTTTGAGAGATAAATAACTGAAATATTGAAAACAACAAATTGGTAGTTGGCACATCTTTTAAAGGATACCCCATTGTAATGTTAATCGCGTTGATGTTTTTGGGTAACGAATTTAGCGTTATTGGCAACAAGGTTTCGTCGGCTAAAACCAAAGCCGTATTTTTAAAGTCCGTAATTTTTTCTAAAATTTCTCCTGCATATTTTATTTGAGTCGTGTTTTTAGATGCGCCAATTACTTCGATATGTTTGGGTTGAGAAAACGTATCTCCTAAAGTTTTTACTTCGTTCTTCTCATAATAACGCCACTCTTTTTTATATCTTCTAATAAACCTTCCTGCTTGGTGATTCGATTTAAAAAATGCAGTATCAATATCCCAATAAATATCCGAATTTTTATTCTCTAAAACCTTCTGAAATAAAAACTCTTCAGCTGTATTTAATGCATTAAAACCAATAAAAAAGAATTTTTTCGTTGTGTTTTTATCTAAAAAGGAATCAATTTTTTTGCAAGATTCTCTATACATTAAACCTTGATAGCCAATCTTATTTTCTTTTAAGAACTTATAAAAAGCGTTGTAATATGTATTCAGTTTTTCTAGAAATGAATAATGATCTTCCATTAATGCTGTTTCCTTAAAATCGCCTTCTACAGACCATTTTTTTAAACGTTGAATATCTCTTAAATAGATGAAAATTTCTTTGGTATTTATTAAATGTTGATCTAACTCATTAAAGTCTTGAATTACGGTGAACGCCCAAGATGCAAAAACATCAAAAGAAACGGGTTGTTTCTCTAAACCTTTGTAAATGGTATAAAAATGAAATAATAATTGAATGCTATCAGCTTTTTCTATTCCAGAAACTTGATTTATAAACTGTTCTATATTTATAACTTCTGGTAAAAACCCAACCGTAATTTTATCTTTAAAAGCTTGTTTTACAAACACTTTTGCTCTTTGTGATGGTAATATAAATACAACATCTTCAAAAGATTTTGTGGTTTTTAAAATATGGTCTAAAGTATCAGAAATAAATGATTGCATCAATTTTTTTGGGATGAGTTTGAATTTCTAAATTACAAAAACTTACATTTATACCTCTTTTAATCATTAAATTATTTTTTAATGCAAAATGAATTGAATGTTGTTGGTATTCAGGCCGATTTAGTTTGGGAAAACCCTACTGAAAATCTTACTTTTTTTGAAGAGAAAATAAATACACTCTCTAAAAATACAGATCTTGTTGTATTGCCAGAAATGTTTACAACGGGTTTTACAATGCAGCCTGAAAATATTGCTGAAAAAATGGATGGAAATACCGTTTCTTGGATGCAAAAAATGGCTTCAGAAAATGAAATTGCGCTTTGTGGAAGTTTGGTTATAGAAGAAGATAGCAATTACTACAATCGAATGGTTTTTGTGCATCCTTCTAAGGAAATAGAAACCTATGATAAAAGACATTCTTTTACTCTAGCTGGAGAAGATAAAGTATACACTTCTGGTACAGAAAAGTTAATTGTAACCTATAAAGGATGGAAAATTTGCCCGTTAATATGCTATGATTTGCGTTTTCCTGTTTGGACGAGAAACACTGATAATTACGATCTTTTAATTTTTATGGCAAACTGGCCCGAAATTAGAATAAAAGCATGGGAAACCTTATTAAAAGCGCGTGCAATAGAAAACATGAGCTATGTAATTGCAGTCAATAGAACTGGTGAAGACGCTAATAATTACAACTATTCTGGAAATTCTCTGGTTGTAGATTATTTTGGTGAAGCAATGTCTAATTTACAATACCATGAAATGGGCATTGTAAAAGCGAGCTTGGTTAAAACAGAACAAGATAGCGTTCGTAAGAAACTTGGTTTCTTAAATGATAAAGACTCTTTTAAAATTGAATTTTAAAAGAGTCTTTAGTGTGTTATTGCTCTCTATAGAATCTATAGCTAACAAACAAGTATAGTTCTAATTAAGTGAGTAACGAACCCAGAAAATAGCTTCTAAAAAACTATGCTGGTATCATCCATTTAAATTTAAAGTCTGTATCTGGAACAACAATTCTTTCTGTAATTCTGTACATTCTTGCTGGTAATTTTATTAAATAGTCTCTTGCTTTTTCTGCTTCTGGTGTAAGATTCGTAATCTTATCTATTTCCCACATTGAGTTTAATTTCTGAAGGATATCAACATAATCGAAACCTGTATAAACACCAATTCTTTGTGCTACTGTAGAAAAATCATCAAATGCACTTCCTTTCTCTTTAAAAGACTCTCTTAAATGCAAAGCTGGCATTACAATTTTGTGTTTCATCATGTGTTGAAAAGCCAACATCATTTCGCTCGGATCTATTTTAAATATTTCTTTCACGAAGTGGGCATAGGCTTGATGGTGACGCATTTCATCTCCTGCAATAATTTTAGACATTTTTGCCAATGCTTTGTGTCCTTTTTTACGTGCAATCTTAGCTACATTATTATGCGAAATATAGGTTGCTAATTCTTGAAAAGTTGTGTAGACAAAGTTTTTATAAGGATCTGTTGATGTACCGATATCAAAACCGTCTGCAATTAAATGTTGGGTAGAAATTTCTACTTCACGCATGTTTACACGGCCAGATAAATACAAGTACTTATTTAAAACATCTCCATGTCTGTTTTCTTCTGCCGTCCAAGTTCTTACCCATTTTGCCCAGCTATTGTCTGGGTCTTGAGAAACACCATCTAAATCTAACAACCAAGATTCATAGGTTGGCAAAGCCTCTTCCGTAATCGTATCTCCTACTAAAACAACCCAAAAATCGTCATGTAATTCTTTAGAGATTTCTCTAATTTCTTCTACTTCTGTAATAAAAGAATCTTTTTGAGAATTTGGTAAAAAGTCTGTTGGTTGCCAAATTTTTTCTGCGGGGATTAAATATTTATCCATAAAAGTTTGCATACTTTGTTCTAAAGTTAGCATTACTTCTTTTCTAATATTGTATATAGACATCGTTTTATTTTATGTGTTCTTTTATAACGGATTCTGTTTTTTCTAATAACTCATCTATAGGTAATGAGTCTATTTTTATGGGTTGGTGTGTGGTAATTGTAATTGGATTACCAATACCTAATGGAAATTTTCCGTACTTAAAGATTTTCCATGAATTGTTTATTGTTAGTGGTACTATATACCCCTCTTTATTAAACTTAGCAATTACCTTTAAACCGTTTTTAGCAAAACTTTTAGGAACACCATTTCTACTCCTAGTTCCTTCCGGAAAGATTACAGCGCTCCATTTGTTTTTATTGATTCTTTTAGAAAAGTTAATCAACTCACTTATTGATTGTTTTGAATCTTTCCTGTCTATAAGTGCTGCACCTCCATTCTTTAGGTTAAAAGAGACACTCGGAACTCCTTTCCCTAACTCAATTTTTGATACAAATTTAGGATTGTACTTTCTAAAATACCATCCAATTGGAGGAATATCAGAAATTGATTGATGGTTGGATACAAAAATAATTGGTGTATTTTCTGGAATCTTATGTTTATTAATAACCCTTACAGTAACACCAATAAGTAACATTGATTTAACCAATGTATAATTTAAAGCGTTTACAACTTTAGAATGCGCCTTAATACCAAATAACGTGAAACTTAGCCACTGAAAAGGATGAAAAATAATCAACAATAAAGTAAACGTAAGTACAAAAATTGGTGATAATATATAGCTTAAAACTTTCATATTTAGAACCAGTTACTCCAAGGGATTCTTGAAAGAATCAATAGTAATGCTAAACCATAAAAAATAGCAAATGTTTTAAACTTAGCTTGGTCTTCTGTTTTCTTTTTGTGCTTAGACCAACCAATGGTAATCAATACAATTGCAAGAATCATAGTAATAGGATGCTCTACAGCAAGTAATCTTAGTTCTTTATTTGCCATAACGGATGCTGCATCATCTTGTAATGCTTTATACCAAGGAGACATAAAATACCATGCAAAACCAATTAGTAATTGAATATGAGAAACAATTAAAGTGAAAAGACCTAGACGTAAATCTTTGTCTGTAAATTCTTTTTTTTGTTTTAGACCAATAATAGCATTTACAACTGTAAAAATTAGAATTGCTAATACTATGTATGCCCAATATGAATGAATGGTTTTCATTATTTTGTAATTTTATGATTTTGCAAAGTTAATCATTTTATACATAAAAAAACCACCTCAATTGAGGTGGTTTTTAAAAGGAAAACAATTTAATTATTGTAATACATATTTTGTACCGTCATGAATAACATTCATTACGAAAACATCATCTCCGGGTTTCCAAACAGCATAAGAGACTGAAAACTTTTGACCTTCTCCATATTGAGGAAAATTGTTTAATAAGATTGTACTTATTTTAGATAAACGAACTTCTACCGTTTCTTCATCTTTTCCTGCTCTAACATCAAAATTGTTATAGTTACCATTACCAACAAGAGTAAAATCTGCGTTTGTTAATGTGTAACTAATTGTATTGTCTGGAACCCAGGTTGTACCATTATGTGCAAACTGTAACTCTGAATCAATTACTGTAGGTATTGCATTCCATACAGAACCATCAAAAACAAAATTCACATTTCTTTGGCTTACCCCTCCACTAAAGTAATTATATTCTACAGCGACAAAATCTTCTGGAGCTGCAAATTGATATAATGTTTTTAGGTAGATTCCAATATTATATTCTGCTTCGTCAGTATCACTAAAGTTTGGATAACGTTGTCCCATTAAAGTATACTCTTCACTTGTGAATGTAATTGGCGCAGCCCACTCATCTGTCAGTGTAAATCTAGTTGTAGCTTCCTCTAACTCAAAAGTATAAAATTCATATGAAGTGGTACTGAAAATAGTATAACCAGTTCCATCAAATTGAACTAGCATAACTCTCGTACCAGCAGAACCGTCGTAAATTGCATAGGTAACATTATATAAGTCACCAGAAACTGCAGCTGGAAAATTATTTAATAATATAGTCTCTATCTTAGCTCTTCTTGCTTCTATCGTTTCTTCATCTTTACCTTCTCTTATATCAAAGTTTTTATATTGACCATTACCTACAGAAGTAAAATCATCATCTGTTAAAGTATAATCTGTGGTTAAAGAAGGATCTGGTTCATTCTGTTGTTGCTTAACAACCATTTCTCTAGTTGAGTTAAATCCCTCCCAAACTGCATATGTTACATTATATTTAGTTCCATCTTCTGCAGCTGGAAAGTTGTTTAATAAGATTGTTTGAATCTTAACTCTTCTAACTTCTTCGCTTTCTTCAGCTCTTCCAGATCTAATATCAAAGTTATCAAAACGACCGTTACCTACTAAATCAAAATCTTCATCAGTTAATGTGTAGTCTATAATTGTAGGCTCAGTTTTGTATGTTAAATCTACAACAGTTCCTTTTTCTTCATTCGGAAATTTACTTGTAAACAAATCATTAAAATCACCAAGGTTATTTAAACCTGTTAAACCTAGATCAGTATAATCGTCATCAGTTACTGTGTAACTATCAAATTTAATTGGACTGTTTAATTTGTAAGTGATTGTTGCAGAAGAAGCTTTCTTAATAGAGCCGTCTGCGTTCCAAATAACACCTAAAACTGGATATTCGTCTGATAAAAAACCAGGTAACATTGTTTTTGCATCGTCTATTGAACTAAAATTCTTGGGACTGAGATCTAAATCATCATAATCGTCATCAGATAAAGTTCGAATTACATTTCCGAAAATGCCATCAGTTTTTAGTGTATCTAAATCACTGTAAATATCTTCTAATGGATCACAAGAAGTGAATACCATTGAAAAAATTGTTAATAATAAAAGTATTTTTTTCATGATTGTGTGTGTGTATTTTTTTAAAAGTTAACCGTTAACCCTAAACTAAATGTTCTTCCAGCTCCATAGAATACATCAGCATCTGCAGCTGAGTGACTTGAGGCATCAAAAGCATCAGAAACGTATTCAACATTAAATATATTATTCATATTCCCTCTTAAGGTAGCATCAAAATCTCCAATACTAAATCCATGATTAACTCCTAAATCAAATAAATGATATGAAGGTAACTTCCATGTGTTTTGTCTGTCTGTTGTTCCTTGACTAAAATCAACTCGAGCATAAATATCGCCCGCGTAATTATAGTCCAAAGATATTGAAGTTTTATCTAAAACCTTATAGTTAGTTCCTAAGGCCCAAGTAGTTTGAGCAGCATCATTAACTTTTAAATCTGTTGCTAAAACTTCTATTGTAGTATTTAAAGTTCCGTCATCATTAAAAACATCAGCTACTACATCACTTTTCCATTTCCAATCTCCCAAAGAAACCATTCCGTTTACTCTTAATTTATCAGATAATTTGTAGACGAAATCAAGCTCTATTCCTTGATGTAAAGCGTCTAATCCAGTAATATTAGTATTTAAGAATTCTCCTGGGTTATCACGATCTCTTACACTAGGAGAAATAGATTTATCTAACCAAGAGGTTCTATAAACATTTACATTTGCATTAAATTTCTCGCTTCGGTATCCATATCCAATTTCAGCACTAAAAATCTTTTCATTTGCAGCGTCCTCGTTAAAATCGATAGATTCTTTATTTACAAAAACTCCTCCAGTTAAGAACGGTGCTCTAGAAAAATACCCCACGTTAGCAAAAACATTGTTAGTATCATCTAAATTATAATTTGCTCCTCCTTTTGTACCAAAACCTACAAAATTAACGTTATCTGAAACTCTACCATTTATATTAGTAGAATCGTCTAAGAAGCTAGATCTACCATATCTTGTATTAGAAATATTTGTAGATAAGAAAACAGATAATTCTTCTTTAGAATATTCTAACTGAGTAAAAAGACCGTATCTTAAAACTCTACCTTCATAGTCTCTATTTAAACGATCACCAACTTTTAAGGCTTCGTTAAAATTATTATCATTTCTATTTGGGTTTTGGAAAAACTCACCTCCTAATAAATCTGTCACCTCGTAATAATGAATACCTTTGTAGTATCTACCATCTAAACCTGCAGTTAGTTTCAAATTGTCTGATAAATCAGTTTTAAGTGTAGATAAAACTCCGTACCATTCGTGATCATTATTAGACGCTAAAAACACATTTGAAGAACCTAATGCACCTCTATCTTTGTTTTCTTGGATAATTCTATCAAAATCAATTGGTTGATCTGCACCTCCTAATCTATACTCAGCTTTTCCTATGTTAAGTTCTCCATCGGCAGAATTGTCCAATCTTCTACCTCCTCCAGAACCATAAGAAACATAAGCAACTGTTGTTAAGTATGTTCTGTCTGAAATTACCCAATCGTGGTTAAGAGACACCTGAGGTTTGTGATAAAAGTTAAAAGAAGAATTTTCAACTTGTCCATTTCTGTAACCCCAATCCAAGTTAAACCTCTGACCACCTTGCTCTGTAGCTCTATTACCTGCAATTGTGGTTCTATTAAAACGTTGTCCGTGCGTTTGTTTTGCACCAATTACGTTGAAAGATAATTTATGATTATCGTTTATAATTTTAGAAACATTTAAGAAATAATTTACTCCGCTAAACTGAAGTCCATCAACATAACCATCTCCAGAAATTTTAGCAGCAGAAGCAGTAACTGCAAGACCATTATCCATTAAACCAGTAGACAACGTCATACCATATTTTTGATATCCGTTATTTCCGGTAGACATTTTTACATTACCTCCTTGCTCTGCATCTGAAGATTTAGAAATTATGTTGATTGTTCCTCCTATAGAAGGTACTGCAACTTTAGATGCTCCTAAACCTCTTTGCACTTGCATTGCAGATGTAACATCAGATAAACCTGCCCAGTTAGACCAATACACAGCTCCGTTTTCCATATCATTAACAGGAACTCCATTAATCATAACCGCAACGTTTGCAGAACTAAATCCACGTAAGTTAATTCTTGAGTCTCCATAACCACCACCTGCTTTAGTAGCGTATACACCTGGAGTAGATTTTAAAATCTCAGGAAATTCTTGGGTACCTAATTTTGCTTCAATATCCGCTGCTTTTACAGTAGAAACCGCAACAGGAGTTTTTCTATCAATAGCAAATGAAGTAGCAGTAATTACAATTTCATCTAAAACTGAATCTTCTTCTAACTGAACCGTTCCTATATTGGCTTTCGAAGAAGAAAAACTAACTTCTTTAGATTTGTAACCAATAAAAGATACGACAACTGTTCCAGAAGCAGACTCTGCTTGGAGTGTAAACTTTCCATCAAAATCAGTTGATGTACCGTTTGTTGTACCTTTTACAACAACACTAGCTCCTGGTAAAGATTGATTTGTCTCATCGACAACAATACCAGTAATCTTAGTTTGTCCTAAAACAGTAGCAGATATAAAAAACACCACTACAAATAATAAGTTTTTAAAATTTCTCATTGTATAATTTTATGTTATTAAATATTCTGCAAAAATCCCCATTTTACAGCTTCCTAAAGTTAACCCAATGTTAAGAATTAACAAAACATTAAGAACTCAAATCTAAGAAAAAAGACATCTAAATCCTAATAATCAATAAATTAAATAACAATCGAATTATTAACAAATAATAAACATAGCATCAAATATTTGAATTGTGGATTTACAGTCTCCTAAAAAACTATTTATTCAATATTTTTTTTGCTAGTTCTTTTCCTAATTCCACACCAAACTGATCATAGCTATAAATATTCCACAATATTCCTTGGGTATAGATTTTATGTTCATAAAGTGCAATTAACTTACCTAAAGAGCGAGGTGTTAATTTATCAAAAAGAATTGCATTACTTGGCCGATTTCCTTCAAAAACTTTAAAAGGTAAAAGGGATTCAATTTTATCTTCATTACCAGAAAACTTTAACTCTAAATGAACTTCTTCTTTTGTTTTACCAAAAGCTAATGCATCCATTTGACCATAATAGTTTGCCATTAATTTGTTGTGATGATCTGTTAAACCGTGCAGTGATTCTTTATAACCAATAAAATCCGCAGGAATCAATTTGGTTCCTTGGTGTACTAATTGCATAAAAGCATGTTGCATATTTGTACCTGTACTTCCCCAAACAATTGTTCCTGTTTGATAATCTATTTTATCACCATTTCTATCTACACCTTTACCATTGCTTTCCATAATAGCTTGTTGCAAATAATCTGGAAGTTTCTTTAAATACTGAGAATAAGGTAAAACAGCTTCTGTTTCTGCGCCGTAAAAGTTATTATACCAAATACTTATCAATGCTAAAATTACAGGAATATTTTTATCAAATTCTTCGTTTTTATAGTGAAGATCCATCTCTTCTGCTCCTTCTAATAATGCTTTGTAATTATCATAGCCAACAGATAAACTGATAGACAAACCCACTGCAGACCAAAGAGAAAAACGGCCTCCTACCCAGTTCCACATTGGAAAAACGTTTTTCTTATCGATGCCAAAGTTATCCACCGCTTCTAAGTTTGTTGAAACCGCGACAAAATGTTTAGGAATATCAAAAATAGTCGCTGATTTTAAAAACCAGTTTTTGATCGTTTCAGAATTGGTAATAGTTTCTTGTGTTGTAAAGGTTTTTGATACAATTACAAACAACGTAGTTTCGGGGTTTAACGTTTTTATAATTTCTGATACGTGATCACCATCAACATTAGAAACAAAATGAGTATTTAATTGATTTTTATAATGTTTTAAAGATTCTACAACCATATCTGGCCCTAAATCTGAACCTCCGATACCTATATTTACAATATCAGTAATAGATTTACCCGTATACCCTTTCCACTTCCCAGAGATGACTTTGTTAGAAAAACTTTTAATTTTTCTTAATGCAGCTTGAATTTGAGGTTTAATATTTTTCCCTTCAACCAAAATTGGCTCTTCAGACGAACTTCTTAAAGCTGTGTGTAAAACTTCTCTACCTTCTGTAACATTTATAATTTCACCAGAATACTGCTTTTCAATAGCGTCTTTTAAATCAACTTCTTTTGCTAAATCTACTAATAATTGAATGGTTTCTTTTGTAATTCTATTCTTAGAAAAGTCTACTGACAAATCATCAAAATTTAATGAAAAATCTTCTTTTCTATTTACATCTTTTGCTAAATCTTTTATATTGATATTTTGAATATCATTAAAATGATTTGTTAATTCTTTCCAAGCGTTGGTTGCAGTTGGGTTGATATTTTTTAATGCCATCAATATTTATTTTTTAGCTAGATTATTTATAACCTCTGGCTGTTTAACCGGAAGCACTGTATTTTCTAATTGATATTTAATTGGTTTAATAAACTCCAAATATCTTGGTTTTATCTCTTTCTTTAAAGGTTTTGCTGCTGGCAACTTTTGCTTAAAAGGATCTACTTCTCTTCCGTTTTTCCAAAAACGATAGCATACATGAGGTCCTCCTGTATTACCCGTCATTCCTACCCAACCGATTACATCTCCTTGTTTTACGTATTGTCCTTTTTTAACCTTACGGTTTTTCATATGTAAATACTGTGTAGAATAAGTTGCGTTATGCTTTATTTTAACATATTTACCATTACCTCCTCGTCTTGTTGATTCTACCACAACACCACTTGCTGTGGCTAAAATTTCGGTTCCAACGTTTGCAGCAAAATCTGTACCTCTGTGTGGTTTAATTCTGTTGCCGTAATAAGCGATTCTTCTTCTTAAGTTATACCTCGACGAAATTCTGTACCTAAATTTTATTGGTGATTTTAAGAACTGACTGCGAAGCATATTTCCTTGATCATCGTAATATTCTGGAATTCCTTGAATAGAATCTGCTATAAACCTAAAGGCAAATAAGTCTCTTCCTTTGTGTTTAAAAACAGCTGATTTTATCTCTCCATAACCTGCATAAATAGTATCTTCTATAAATCTTTCTTCGAATGTAAGTTTGAAAGAATCTCCTTTCTGAAGTTTAAAAAAGTCTAAAGTCCATGCATAAATATCCGCAACCTCATTCGTTACACCTGCATTAACACCTAAGCTATCCATAGTTACAGAAAAACTAGAGTTAATAGAACCTCCAACTGTTTTAAGAATCTTTTTTACTGGCTTTTCATAACGTTTAGCGGTAATTAAAGAATCTTTAAAATCGATAATTGTAGCATTAATTTTATTATGGTTATAAATAAAAACTTGTGCTTTTTCTGTAGAGTCTTTACTTGCTAGAATCGTGTAAGGTTTTCCTGCTCTAACCCTCCTCACATCAAATATTTCTTTAATCGACACAGCGATCTTATTTATTTTAGGATAATAGACGTGATGTCTATCTAAAATAGCCCCAAAACTCTCCCCGTTTTTAATTGTGTCTCGTATAACTAGAAAGTCGTCTAACTTATACCCAAATTGGTATACGGGTTTTAACTTTACTTTTTTAATAGATGAAATTGATTTTTCTGACTGTTTTTTACAAGACAAGAATGCAGTTATTAATACAAAAAAGAAGATTATTTTTTTCAAAAAA
>Ga0206127_1003602_pt1 | contig 14141 bp, 5 predicted proteins | sample Helgoland_Spring_6_FD_148646 | JGI IMG/M metagenome (GOLD analysis project Ga0206127, IMG submission 148646) | Pelagic subsurface seawater microbial communities from Kabeltonne, Helgoland, North Sea - Helgoland_Spring_Bloom_20160419_1 | ecosystem: Environmental > Aquatic > Marine > Epipelagic ...
GTTGTTTGTAAAACATCTTCACGAGTGAGGGTTTGCCGGCCGAGTGTGCGAGCCAAGACTTCCAAGTCAACGCCCTGCTTTTGAGCCAAAACCCGCACGGAGGGGGCCGCTATAATATCAGACTTATATGAGCTCGCAATCGTCTGATTTTGAACCACTGTCTAATTAACCACGAACACCCAAAACATAGCTTTTTCCTACGCTCTAAGGTACGTGCCCTTAGGCGGATCGCATACGCAAGTATCTCTATCGCCCATTCACTTTGATTGTGACCGATGTTTTGACAGTCGCCATACTATAGCCAGTCAATCAGCCGCCCCCAGCGCTTGATGGCGCAGATAAACTTATTTAGTTCATTACCTTTACAGCCCTTCCCTTTACCTTGCCACGTTCGGGGCGCTTTGGGCCAATCACAGTCTCCATTAGGGCCAGTACCTTTGGGGTGGCGTCGCCCCCACTTCGAGCAGAACGGAATATATTAGCCAACAGTTCAGAACGGCCCTTTTATTCAACGCTGTTCGTGCGATAGTTTAACGCTATCTATTCAAAACACCTACGAACCCATCGACAATTTTCTAAGATCATTGACGGAAAGCATCATCTTTGATTTTTGCGACTGGCTGCCAAAAATATTCGAGCAAAGTTTGCTCACCCCGAATAATATCTATTTGCGCGATCATTCCAGCATTTAACGGCACTAGTTTTCCTTCGCTATCAGTAAGCTCACTGCTCATTACCGCAATGATCTTAAACATAAAATTATTTCGATCTTCACGAAATACGGCGTCGGCTGAGACTTTTGTTAGATAGCCCGTTATAAATCCATATTTTGAGGCATCATAAGCTGTTAATGCGATACGCGCTTCTTGACCCACCTCAACTTTAGCAATGTCTTTTGGATCAATAAATGCTTCGATCTGCAACTTATCGGAGGCGGGCACGATATCCAAAAGTACCTCACCACTTTTAACCACAGCTTTATTTGATTTCACGAAAATACTATTAATGATGCCATCAATCGGTGAGCGAATCTCCGTAAGTTCAAGCCTTTCGTTTAATCTGGGTAGGTTCGTACTGAGTATGTCCACCTCTGAAATATGTTCTAAACGCTCATTCAGCATATTCGACTTGTATCCTTGAAGAAATGATTTTTCTTCAAATGCAAGCTGTTCTTGAGCCTTTTTATTCTGCTCAATTTGGGCCTTAATCGATAGAATTTGCGCCTCAAGGTTTGAGATTTCGCGCTCGATGCGATATCGCTCAGAACTACCAACCACGCCTTTTTCAACTAACGGTAAGATTTCGAGCGCTTCAGATTCAACACTTTTACGAATAGTAGTTTTTGCATGCAGCTCGAGTTTATAAATATTTGCTTCGATTTCTAATTGTTCGCGTCTATTGTTAAAGCTCAGTTGATTGAGTTTAACATCTTGGTTTATGGCCTGAAATACCGCAAGTTGAGCCGAGGCGACTTCTACATCATACTCGTCGAGAACCAATCGAAGTTCCGCCACTGGACGTTCATTTATCCAGGCATCTATTCTTTGAACGCTTGCAGAGTGAGAAGCAATTCTCTTCTTTATCTCCTCTAAAGATCCTTCAGCGTCTGTCGGGTTTACGAGCGCGAGTAGATCATTCTTCTGAACATTGTCCCCCTCAGAAACAAGAAGTTGAGATATTACGCCTGTATCAGTGATTTGAAGGCTTTGGTTTTTTCCCTCGACAATTAGACGCCCTTCACCTTTGGTTACCAAGTCGAGTTTCGTATAATCCGCCCAAAAATAAAAAATTAATAGTAAAAAACTAATAGTAATTACTAAAAATTTATTAATTGCATGGTTCATATTGTTAACTCTTCACTGTGCTGCTTTGCGCTTATTGACTAGTTTGGCATAGTCGTCACGCGAGCCGTCCCAAACTTTTCGTCCCGCCTCCAGAACAATAATTCTATCACAAGCATTTAGTAAATTGGGTTTGTGGGTTACGAGGACTATAGTTTTTTCTGCCAATTTACTTTGAATATTTGCAATTACTTGTGCTTCCATAGATGCATCCATAGAGCTCGTTGGTTCATCCAATAGTAAATAACCTGCATTGAAAACGAATGAACGGGCTAATGCTATTATTTGTTTTTGACCACCCGATAAGTTTGACCCTCTATCAGCGCATATTCCATCCAAAACTGATGATAGATCATTTCCGAGCGCGTCCCCACCGGCCGATATCAACGCGTTAATAATATCCGCATCAGTAATTGCCTCATTTCCAAGCGCTATATTATCCCTGATCGAGCCGGCAAAAATCCATGGATCTTGGAAGCAAACACCAATTTTTTTAAATACATCGGCCCGGTCTATACAAGTGGCGTCCACTCCATCAACAAAAGCTGTTCCGACTTCTGGCTCATTTAAACCACACATTAACTTAATGAGACTTGTTTTACCTGAACCAGATTTCCCAATTATAGCAACCTTTTCACCCCGCTCAATACTCAAACTCAATTGTGTGAAAACAGGCTTCGCCCCATCCGATAATCGCAATGTGACATTGTCAACCTGCAAACCTTGCTTGTGCGAAACGTCAAAAAGACCACCGTCTTCAGCAGTATTTTTTCGACGTTGGCTAAGAAATACCTTCAAATTTCCACGGGCTATAAGCGCTGAATTTAACTTACTCAATGTTTGTGCAAGCTTAGCCAAAGGGGCCAATGTCTTTCCGGAGAGGATCATTGTAGCAATAATTGCACCCATCGTGATATCTTGATTTATAAAGAGGTGAAAACCAAAAACGATAACACCCACTTGAGAAAACTGCTGTACGACATAGACTATATTACCAGAAATTTGCCCTAAATTTTTAGCTCTGGCTGAAGCTTTACTAAAGTTTCGCGACTCTCTTACGAAACGTTTTCTCAACTCAGCGAATGCCCCGTTGATCCGCAAAACATCTAGACCTGAGAGTAGTTCTACCAAATAACCTTGTCGAGATTTGTTGGCATCAGATAATCTCTTTGAACTTCGGTAAAGAAGTGGTTGAATAAAAAGAACTCCGACAACAACGATTGGAATACAGATTAGAGGTATCAAGTATAAATCAGCACCTACAACCGATATCACGTAAATGAATATCAAAATGAAAGGGAGATCAACTAACGCAAGAATTGTAGCCGATGTCACGAAATCTTTATATGTTTCAAAATCCTTAATAATCGTTGACAATGAACCAACAGAGTTAGTCGATCGCACTCTCACGTCTACGAACTGTTCAAATATTTCGTATGAAATATGTTGGTCACTTGCAGTGGCGCTGTATTCGATAATACCACTACGCGCCTTCTTGAGTAGCTGGTCGAATATTACAGCAATTGCGACACCAACGGCCAATGCATATAAGCTCTCGTTTGCTTGGTTTGGCAACACCCTGTCATACACCACCATTATGAATAACGATGTGGCTAGACCCAAAATATTGGAAAAAAAACTCGCTATCGCAATCCAAAAGAAATTCCCTCCTCCAATTCCGTAAATAGGATTTAGGAATTTCAACCTTTGCTTAACAGAATTGACTGGTTCATCAGAAGCCGCATACACAGTTAACAAACTGTTTGGATATATTTCTTTTAATTCAGCAAGTGTGTACTTCGAAATGTCGCCATTCGATAAAGCTTCAACAACAACATTTTGATTTTTATCCAAACGACAATAATAAATATCGTCATCAGGTGACACTAAAAAACAATTTTGAAAAAATGTTAAGTCTCGCAACTTGTTGACTGAATGCACAGCATTATTCAAACCTAGTGGAGCAGAGATATCTTTGATTAGCTCCAGCGCTGATCCTGCTGGGGAACTTCGGAGAGTTTCCTCGACAAAATTTACTTTAAATTTTAATCCATTTCTCGTTGCTATACTAACAAGCCGTTTAGCCAAAACAGTTAAATTATAAGAACGAACGGCGTGAATTTCTTCGGAGTCCGATGTTTCCTTAACTTCCATTAAAAACTGCGCTCCAACACTAGCTCATTACAGGAGTTAGTAAGTGAACAAGAAATTCCATGAACTGATGTGTAATCAATAATGTATTGCTTCAACTGTCGTCGCTTATCACTAAGTTGTAACTCCAAATCCGCAAGCGACAACATTTCTGAAATTAGGTCAGATATACTAGCGCCACCGAAGCTTAATCTTGTTTCCAAGTCTGTGATAATTTCATTCGATAGTGCTTGCTCTTCAAGCAACATTTCAATCGATATCTTGATATCTTCATTCATTTTTTGCAGCTGTTTTTTAGCATCTTTATTTTTTTCCAGATAGGCGCGGATTGATGCATTTACTCCGTCACTTAATCTCTCTTTTTCTAAAATTTGGAGATCTTTTCCACCACCATCAAAGATTGGCATTGTTAAATTAAGGCCAACAAAAGCATTTAAACCGTCATCTTCTGTTGCCGGCGAAGCCAAGCGTGAAACAAAGGTCCCCTGCAATTTTTTCTGTGCCTCGATCAATGATTTTTCATTGTCTAAAACCGCCAACTGAAGATTTAGCTTTTCAAGTTCAACGAAGCGGTCTTCCGAAACTGCACGATCCAACAAGACTTCTGCAGGTTCTTTTGCAACTGAACCTATGCCTTCACTTAGCACATCCGAATACCGTTTAGATTGTAGTTCCAATAAGGCGTATGATGCCTCAGCTTCGTGAAGCCGTCGATCATGGCTAGACAAAATTTTTCTCAACTTAAAATCTTCAGAATAGCTTACAATACCGGCTGTAATCGCTGCGGTAAGCACAGACTTATTTTCTTGGTAAACCCGCCGGTATTTTGTGGTTATAGCCCTGATTTCCTCTAAGTTCTCCCTAGAAAGGGAAAGCATCATTTCTTGGGACAATATTTTATCAATAGAATATTGAATATCTAATGAAATTAATTTTTTCTCATTTTCTATATTCAGAAGAGCCAGATCATTTTCAGATTGCAAATTGAGAGATTTTTGCCCTACTAGCCCCGCAGATAATACTCCATCAGATCCCTGACTGTTCTGAACACCCAAATCCCCCGACGCGGACACAGTAAAACCCTGCGCTGCTCGAACAGAGTTATATCTCTCTTCTATCGCCCGATATTTTGCAATCTGCGCTTCAAACTCTGGCAATGCAATGAGCCGCTGGAATTCGCTACCCACGTACGGCAATTGCGATCCATTTCCGGCTATTTTTGTATTGGTAGCTATAGCTTCCCCGCCCACTGTTCCGTTTTTCAACTGGACGGGAAAATCTGAGGACCCACACCCCATAATGGTGAAGAGAAGTGAAAGATTTATTAATTGTTTCATCGCATTATGCTATGCATTCTTTTTTCGATTCTCAACAAAAATCAGGAACCTTCGTCAGGTTGTTTTTGTTCAGTTCGGCGCAACTCGTCTGAGTGGCGAGACCGCAGTCTCGCCTCCTCCTGCTCTAGTTGCTTTCTCAGTAAAAGTATTTGGCTTTCATACCTATGCCTCAATTGCTCAATCTGCAGAGCATGGCTCTTTTTTAAATCTTCCACTGTATGTCTCACACAAAAAACGGATCTGTTTGATCACCATTGGAGAGCACTTCATCCAAGGCATAGCTAATTGCACTATCAAAAGCATCTTCATCTGATATTGAGGGATTCTCGCTCTTCACTTGCGCCACTAGGCTATCAATCCGATCGAACTGAATAGAGGCTGCATCATCCGGCGTGTAAAGATTTGCTGTCGTTCCATCCTGATTTACATCAATGAGGAAAATATCACCGTCACTGGTTTCAATTGACTCATTTTCATAGTGAGCCTGTAAATCATCAATCGTCATTGATAAGACTGTTGAGTTATCAAAGGTATAATTAGCGTCGACATCAACGTCTGATATGTCATCTTCTCCAATGGCAGCAATTACAAAGCTGTCGACAAAACCCACAATGTCACCAAATTCTATGGAATTATTTTCTTCGATGTAATCCTTTAAGCTTTCAGCAACGCCAGAGGCAGCAGAGCTGATTTTAACTTCGTGGTCACCAAGTGTATACGAAAACTTAGATCCATCGTCAGACACTGAAACGGCAGCTTGAGGAGCATTAGCCCCCTCGAGAAGCGTATCTAGGTCGTCATAGGCATCCTTAATCAATGCCGTGTCAACAACAATTTCGGTGTTTTCGTCTGGGTCTACGTCGACCGTCAGTATGTCATCTGGGAATACATTAATCGAACTGAAGTAGTAATCACGGACGGCCATAAAGCCCTCTAATACCAGAGACATGTCAAGATTAGTATCAGTCACCTTGAGATCAGGATCTTCGCCTTCCTCTGTTGGAAGCTGTGACACTAGTTTTTCATTTATTAAATCGAAGCCAATAATTGTTTCCCAACCAGATGACTTATGATGTTGAACCTTAATCAGGTGTGAAACTGGATCACCCTGATCATCAAAAATTTGCTCTTCTCGCAAAGATATTGCCTGTAGGTCATAAAAGTTGTGATCTAAGGCCCTGTTAGAAGAAAATACGTGATTCAAAAACTCCCAAGCTTCCAATGGCAATGTGTCATCATCTAGATTGATACGCATGTTGGAAGTTACTTTAGTTTGATCTGGGAATGTATTAAACACGGCGTCCACATGTGGATTACCATCCCAGTCAACGTCTTGCGTCACCATCCAGCCAATATAACTGTCGTCTGGCTTTCGGAATTCAAATCCATTAACGACGTTATATTTCTCACCCCAGCTTTCGCTGACATCCGTGACCACTGCGCGAATGTCGCCGTCTCTCACCAATAGCAAATTTCCACTCTCATCATCTGTTAAGAATGTTAATGCTCCACTATTTACGTGTCGGTCTAACACACCCGTATCATTTACAAGATCATAGAACCCAGAATTAAATGCATCCAAACCTTTATGTTCAGCGTCTGAATTTGTTATGTCCGACAAGTTTGCGGCCGGATCAATAAGTGTCCCAAGCGTATTCCAATCACCATCTTTGACCGTGATGATAGGAAGCTCGCGCACAGCGGCAAAATAGTCCCAATTTTCACGGCCAGTGTTCTCATCAACTTCAATAAACCTGACTTCATTGCGCGTCTGATACTCTTGATCAGAGCGCCAGGCATTATTCCAGATTTGAGTTTCAAGTATCCCAACGTTGCTCCACTCAAATCCGTTCCATTCAATAGAGTATTCATCTTCGAGTGCTTTCCATTCCTCGTCACTGTAGTCGTCTTTGTAATGGAACTCCGCTATTTTTACGCCATTTGGTTTTTCTGCAATTAACGTGCTGTCGTCATATGCCGTCCCAGCTTGGTTCCAACCGCCAAGTCGCAAAAGATTATCATCGTTCGTGTCACGAATGTTATAATCAAAGTATAAACGGTCGCCGTCATCTTCCCAGTTCTCCCAGCGCTCAACCGTCCCAACGATAACACCATCGTTAACTAGAATTCCGGGACCTGAGTCACTTTGAATTAATTCTACCGTTTCTACGTCAAAATACTTGGCGATTATATCGCCGTATTGTGTCATGATTTGCGCATCAGTCGCATCTAACACATTCTTCAGGGCAACGGTTTGTGGGTCTCCCACAACAATTTGACCAACGTGATCCCAATTGCGATCACGTATTGTCATCAAATTACCTTCACGCTCTGTGATTGCGACACGCTCTGTCCAGGTTCCCCAAGCATCGCCGACTTCTATGCGATACTCAATCCGCTCTGAACTGCCATCATATGAGTCATTTCGATTAAAGTTTTTAAAGCTTTCATACTCATTAACACCCACTGAGATTTCAACGATCTCGTCCCAATTGATGGTACCGGTCGTATCCCCAGGATTATATTCAGACCATTTTTCTGCCGACAAATCTTCTTTTTTAATGGTCACCGACACGTTCTGCCAAGTGTTGTCAATTACCGGTTCATTCGTATCGTCTGAGACATAGCGCTTGTTAATATCAGCTTGGGCAATTCGATTATAATCGGGATCCTCAAAATTATATCCGTTCCGATATTCTGTCTTTGTAACAGCCCCTTCAGTCCAAGTATCCACATCAGACCAACGCCCTATGGTCAAGATCAAATTCCCGCTGCTATCAAACGCGTTAATACCACGACCTTCTGCTTCGGCAAAATTCAGTTGAGCAGGATCTTGGGCATCAATTGGCAAATTAAATTTCACTTGCTCCCACGCCCAATCCAGCTCGGCATTTTTTTCTAGAGTTTGAGCCCACGTTTTGGTGCTAGATGGATCCAAAATTTTAGCAACTACATCCCAATTTTCATCAATAATCTCGATTAAACCATCTCGATACTCGAGCGTCCCCAGCACTTCCGTAGCATACCAATCACCATCATTCATTGATACTTCTTTATAAAACTTGATGCGTTTTTCACTACGATCGTTTTCGTCACCGTCCCAACGAATTTCATAATTTGTTGTTTCACGTGTACCGACTTCAATTCTATCGACATCTTCCCATTCAAAGTCTAGTTTATCAGTTAGGGCAGATAGGAAATGTTCAGCTCCGACAGCTGACCAGGCCTCTTCAGAGGTAGATCTTTCAAATTGAGTTGAAGAGACACCTGTGCTTTCACGGTCAATTTCCCTAACACCGTTGGGGTCTATTAGTTCTGACTTAGATTCGCGGTACTCCGCAACTTCGACAAAGTTCCGTTGACCATCGCTGTTTTCAATGACAGAAAACCGGAAATTAGAATTTTGTTGTGTTTCACTGGTATAATCTTCGTCCCATGGCGTACCCCACGTGTCGGTATGGCTCCAAAACCCAATTTCACCTACCATGTCACCAGAAGCGTCAAAAACAAGAATATTTCCCCATTTATCTGCTGTATACTTTAAGTCTTGTTCGATCGTAGCTTGGTCGTCATCCTTAAATGCGGATGGCAAATATGAAGCAACCGCCTCCCAAGCATTCGAAAAAGCACTGCCATAGGTCTGCACCATCGCCGCGTAGGAAGTCTCAATAGAGTTTGCGTCAGGGTCTATACGTTGCGCAATGACATCCCAGCGCGAATCTCGTATTTCGATGAAGCCATCACGCTCTTCAACAACACCTACAAATTCCGACCAACCGCGTGACTGGCCATCATCATCCACTACTTCCTCAAAATACTGCGTTTGAACGTTACTATTTGTCCATTCATCATTTTCATCGCGATATTTGTTTGAAATGGTTTCATTCGTCCTTACTTCGTACTGAATGTCGGTTACATCATCCCATTCAATGGTGCCCGTGGTGTCTCTTGGATCATAAGAAGACCATACATCATCTTCGACTTGGTTCTTATATATGCGTACGCCGGTGTTGGACCCAGTTTCATCGTGTATTAGGGTCTCTGAACCCTCGCCCTCAGTTTCGACGATATAACGATCATACCCACCGGCATTTGCAAGATTTTTCCAATCTGCGTCATTCCAGTGATAGTTATAATCAAGATTTCTGACAGTAACCTTACCATCATAATACGCTTCCCACTCGTGAGAGTTTGACCAATAGTTAATGTTGCCAACCATTACGCCAGCTGCAGTGAACGCGTAAATGTTGTTGTCGTCAGACGTGAATTTCAAATCTTCCGCTGATTGTAAATCAGTTGGCAGGAACAGTTTGACGTCGGCCCAGGCCGCTTCTAAGCCGTTATTCGCTTCCGTTATATCGGCCCAATCTTCAAGACTATCTGGGTCTGCAAAACGGCCAAGCGTTTGCCAATTTGAGCCATAGATTTCTATAAATCCATTACCTTTATGGAATCCACCCAAGAAGTTAGTGGCGTACCAATCACCATCATTCATCGGCACTTCTGTGTAGAACTGAACATTCGAGGAAATGTCAGTATCGCCATTGTCACGATACGAGTTGGCCGGATGCGTGTGGGTTTCACTCGAAACTTCTATGCGATCAACATCACCCCATGAGATTTCAAGCTCACCAGCGACAACATTCAATAAATTGTCCGCCTGTGCAGCCCACGCTTCATCACTTACGTTGCGCTCATGCACTGTCTTTGAAACGCGCTCCCAGGTGCGATCTACGACGTCTGTCGTTCCATCTGCATGGTGATATATGTTTGAACCCTCTTCATATCGGCCAACATCTATACTTCTTTGACCACCACCCCCGTCATCTTCAAAAGCCCTGAATCCAAAGTTAATATTGCTGTAAGTTTCACTCGTAAATTCGTCGTCCCAGCCGCGCTCCCAGGTATCGGAATGGGACCAGGTACTGATCTCGCCAATCATTTCACCAATTTCGCTGAAGACGAGAATGTTGCCCCATTTATCTGTGGTATACAGCAGAGACTCTTCGATTGTATCCCCGCCGTCTTTGAAGGCATCAGGTAATTCGTCACCCAATGCACCCCAGGCATTTTCGAAGGCCTCCCCATATGTTTCAACCATTGCCTCGTATGATGTATCCTCAGACGAGGCATCAGGATCTATCAAGCGCGCAATTTCATTCCAGTTGTTGTCACGAAGTACAATGAAGCCGTCACGTTTGGTAATCGTGCCAAAAAAAACGGTGTCTTCACTACCGTTTAATTCTCCGTAAACAAAAGTACGATCGTCCGAACCACTCCATAACTGGTCGGCATCGCGATATGAATTCTCTTGAGCGTCCCACGTACTCTTTTCTAACTCAACGTAAGAGACATCGTCCCAAGTCACAGATACATTAATTTTCGCAAGGGTGTCATCAGTGACAATAGATGTGATTTTTTCCCAAACGCTTGTTTCAGACGCGTCTTTTCTGACCACAGATGAAACACGTGTTCCAATTTCATCAACTTCAGTGGACCCGTCCTTTTCAAAGGAAACTTTGCGCTCACCATAGTCTGCAAGCCGATCCCAATCTGCGTCGTGAAAATTATAATTCCATTCCACATTCTGAACATCTATCGCCTGATTATCAAACCATCGCTGCCAGGTTCCTGGGTCCTCTTCATTTGACCATTTTCCAATTCGACCAACAACATCACCATTCGAAATGCCATCACTATCGACTGTCGCAATAACGACGAGGTGCCCTCTATCCTCGGCAAATTGAACAGGATTTGCAGTGAAGCTACTTGGAAGGAAACCAATAACATTCTCCCACGCCGTCTGAAAATTTTCAGACATTGCCGACAATTCACGAACGTTTTCGTATGCCTTTTCAATGACCACGCCTGTTTTTTGAAGATCGTCATCATAGGTCGTCGTGATCGTAAGAGCACCCACCTTTTTTACAGACTGATATCCGCCGTTTTCCAGCTCTACAAATCCTGTCGTGCTTCCGTCTGCCATTTTTCAATCTCCTAACCGAGAGTTAAAAATCTTAGGTTCATCGTTTAAACGATATCATCCACCACTATAGTGGCTATTTGGAGGGTATTCCCCGCCACATCTTCCACTGAGAAATCAGTGCCAAGGGGAATTTGCTCCCCTTGGCTAAATGTTACGCCCGCGTCGATCCCAATCGTGATTGTCGTGCTTGTGTTAGATACTTCAGTGACATCGGTGACGTTATCAAGAAGTTCCAAATCATCGATGGCGCCTTGCAATGAGCTATCACCCAAAAGCTCATCAAATACGAATTTTAGAGCGTTCTCTTGCGTGCTGAAGAGCACCTGATCTAATTCGGGCACAATTGTGTCAATGACAACATCGCTGTTTAATTCCTTAACAGAGTCGGCGACGTTATCACTATCAGCAAGGTTCCCGGAAAGGTCTCGCAAGCCCCCCATGTCGAGACTCGCGACACTCAATGTTGTTTCTGCGCCATTGCCATCAAAGGTGTCGTCTTCCTTCGCAACTAAATACGAACCTTTCAATTGCAGCTCTTCACCTGATGTGTCCGAACGCTCAAGTGTCACAGCGACACCGTTGCTCAGCGTCAAAATCATTTCAGCATCGGCTGCAAGTGCGGCGCCACTGCTTGGGTTTGTATCAGTAAATACTGCAAGGAATTCCAAGACATCCCCTGTCCCAACGCGCGCGTCCGGATCTCCGACGAAATCCAATGTTTCTAAGACTGGGGCGACATTATCTGTCATGTAAATTTCTTGGACGGCCACCGTAGTGCCAGAAGATGAGTTTCCAGCGTCATCGATTAAAAAACCATCCTCGATGTTAATCGCATCCACATTTCCACCCGTCGTCTCTGATCCCCCAAAACCGTCAAGGCTCTGCAAAGACGTACGCGCCGCAGCATTTAGAGTGATCAAAAGCTCTTCATTGGAATTTACAACCGCAGATGCAATATCACTCGCGCTGAATACCCGCGTTGTCGCTCCCTCGGCGTCAACGTTCCAAGTTAATTTGCTGAAATCAAGAACGTCAGAGACATCACCGTCATCATCAGATCGCTGGAGGGTGGTCAAACCTGTACCTTCAAGTTTTAAAACTCCAGTAACAGCGTTGTATGAGTGAGAGGAATTCTCATCAGCAACAGCAATTGTCGCAGTTGGAGCATTAGCATCAACGGATATCCCACCGCTCGTCGCGTCTCCTGAATAGCTCATTTGAACGGAGCCTAGATCAATGTTATCCCCCGAGAGCGCATTACCAGAGACGTCCGAAATTCCCGTCACTGAAATACTATCGATCGCTAAGCTAGTGACATCGTTGTCACCTGCAGTGATCACATACTCAGCACTGAAATGCATATCAGACCCGGCCGCACCGTCAGGTCTCGTCAAGATAAGCTGTTCAGTATTTGAAAGCGTCAGAGTGACATTCATCTGGTCTGCCGAAGCCAATTCGCTCTCTTCGTTTATGGTAGCCGTAAAAGTAAGCGTGTCGCCAATAACGAAACTGTCACCAGCAGTCCGATCGGTCCCGTCAGAAGATGAAAATAACCCATTTATCTCTATGCCTGCGAGCGTAGGTGCAGTTGCGTCAGTTAACTGAACTTCTGAGGCCGCAGTAGACGCCTCACTCGAAGTATTGCCCGCCGTGTCTCTCAAAAATCCATTCGCAACGGCGATGGCGTCTGAAACTCCACCTGACGTAGGATTGCCTCCAAACCCGGTCAAACTGTGTAACTCTGTTGCAGCACTGGATGTGAGCGTCACAGCAATTTCTGTGCCCGCTGAATTAACGATTGCACTGCTGATATCTTCAACGGCAAAGGTTCTCGTGACAGATTGCTCAGCATCGATATTCCAAGTCAGTTTTGACCAATCGACGATATCTGCCACATCTCGCGACGAACCATTCAGGATAGTGCCTAAATCAGCACCCACGAGTGTCAATTTCCCTGTAGCCGCGTCGTACGTGTGCGGGTTATCGGCTGTGCCAAGAAGAACTGCATTCGGAGAGTTCGCATCAACCTCGACACCATCCAAATCTAATGGGCTAGACTGCGCAATGAGTGCGTTGCCTGAATCATCGACGACACTTCCTGAGCTTATAGAACTGACCTGCAACGGGCTATCGCTCACAGCGTCAGTATCACCCTCTTGCACGATGTATGTCCCAGTCAGTACTTGACCATCGCTTGATCCAACGCTGAGCGTGACACTAGCTCCATTGCTGAGTGACATCTCCGCCTCACCATCCGCTTGTGCAGTCTCTGAGAGCGTAACGTCAAATGCCAATTGCTCACCGACGCGAAGGGCTGATCCATCGTAATCTGTGGCAACGCTCACAATCTGTGGTGCGGCATCAGTTTGATTGATCTCTATTGTAAAGCTTTGCGAAGTATCAGAGCGTGTGCCCTCGACCTCATCTCCAAGTGCGTCGTAATCTTGCGCATATACTTCGACAACATATTGTTCTTGAGAGCTGAAATTGGTCGTAACACTGTCCTTGAGTTTTAACTGCGTACCATTTTCAGCGACTTCAAATTTTGCATTGTCATTACCACTTGATGCGTCAGCCAGCGCAAAACCTGCGTATTGAGACCCGTCAAACACTTTAACCTCACCCAAGACTGTCCCGGTTTGATCATTTCCAAGTGTTACAAAGTCTTGTTCGCTTTCAGCTGCCAGCCTTGGTTTGTCATCCGCACCTGTCAAATTGACGACGACTTTAAGCGTGTCTGATGCACCTTCATCGTCGAGAAGTTTGAAAGTGAATTCGTCTTTAGCAGGTTGATTGTGCAAAGGTTCGACTTTATCAACGTCAACT
>Ga0206127_1003608_pt1 | contig 14125 bp, 8 predicted proteins | sample Helgoland_Spring_6_FD_148646 | JGI IMG/M metagenome (GOLD analysis project Ga0206127, IMG submission 148646) | Pelagic subsurface seawater microbial communities from Kabeltonne, Helgoland, North Sea - Helgoland_Spring_Bloom_20160419_1 | ecosystem: Environmental > Aquatic > Marine > Epipelagic ...
ACTATATTTTTGATGAAATTAGAAAAAAATATATTAAGCTAACTAAAGAAGAATGGGTTAGACAAAATTGTGTTAAATTTCTTATAAATGAAAAGAATTTTCCTAGTGTTTTAATTAATATTGAAAAAACAATAAAAATAAATAAGCTCAGTAAAAGATATGACATAGTTGTTTATAAACCAGATGGGGGAATCAAGTTATTGGTAGAATGTAAATCACCTGAAATTAAAATAAATCAAAAGACTTTTGATCAAATTGCTGTTTATAACATGAATTTAAAATCTGAACAATTAATGGTTACAAATGGTTTAGAACATTATTATTGTGAAATTAATTACGAAAATAAATGTTACACTTTTTTAAAGGATATTAAAACTAAATGAAATTAGCTATTGTCATATTAAATTGGAATGGGATAGAACTATTAAAAAAGTTTTTGAAGCCTCTAGTAATATATAATACTGAAAATGAAATCTATGTAATAGATAATAATTCTAGTGATGATTCAACAGATTATATTAAATCAAATTTTCCTAATATTAAAATCATTGAAAATCCTGAAAACTATGGTTATGCTAAGGGATACAATAAAGGTTTAAAGAAGATTAATGCTGATATTTTATGCTTATTAAATAATGATGTTGAGGTTACCCCAAATTGGATTAATCCCATAATGGTTGAATTTAAGAATAATTCTACTACTGCTGCCATTCAACCCAAAATATTAAATTACAAAAACAAGGATTATTTTGATTATGCTGGTGCTGCAGGGGGGTTTATAGATTGCTTAGGTTATCCCTATTGTGATGGGCGTATTTATAATATAATAGAAAAAGATAACAAGCAATATGATTACAATAAAGACATATTCTGGGCTTCTGGAGCTTGTTTATTTATAAGAAAAGAAGTTTTCATAAATTTAAATGGTTTTGATGAGTCATTTTTCAACCATATGGAAGAGATTGATTTATGTTGGAGGATATTAAAAAGTGGATTTAAAATTAAATATGTGTATAAATCCAAAGTATTTCATGTTGGTGGAGCTAGTTTAGAATATAATAATCCAAAAAAAACATTTTATAATTTCAGAAATAGCCTTTTCACAATTACAAAGAATACAGAAAAAAACCTTTTTGTAAAGCTTTTCTTTAAAATGATAGTTGATGGATTAATTGGAGTTTACTTTCTGTTAACGTTTAAATTTCTACATCTTTTAGCAATAATCAAAGCGCACTTTGCGTTTTATATGCAAATACCTAGATTGATTAAACAAAGACATCAAACAAATCCAAACTTAAAAGGTTTCGAATCTACTTTTTTAATCACAAAGTATTTTAAGTTAAAATTTGTTAAGTTTTTTAGTAATTAACTTTAGCTTTTTTTTACTTTTACATTATTAGTTTAATTTTTTTAAAAATATCAGATGAAAAAACCAATTTTATTAAGTTTATTAACTGTTTTAATTTTAAGTTCTTGTGTTACCAAAAAAGAATACACATCACTGGAAAATAAACATAGGAAAACTCAGGACTTATTGAACACAGCAACTGTAAAATTAAATGCTTGTATTGAAGAAAAAGCTTCAGCAGTTGCATTATCAACTGCCTATAAAGATCAAGTTGAAGACTTAAGAAGAACAACACGTGATTTAATGGTCAGTACTAAAGATTTAACAATATTGACTTCAAAAGGTGCTGATAATTTAGAAAGATCTCTCGAGAGCATGAAAGAAAAAGATTTAAAAATTTCAAGACTTCAAGATGCAGTAAATAAAAAAGACAGTGTAACATTAGCTATTGTTACAAGTTTGAAGAAAGAAATTGGTATTAATGATCCAGACATTGAGGTTAATGTTGAAAAAGGAGTTGTATTTATATCTCTTTCTGATAAACTTCTATTTAAAAGTGGTAGCTATGTTGTAACAGAAAGAGCTAAAGAAATTCTTGCAAAGGTTGCTACCGTTGTTAATGCAAAACCAGATTTCGAATGTATGGTTGAGGGTCACACTGATAGCCAATCTTTCCAAAAGGGAGTTTTACTGGACAATTGGGATTTGAGTGTTAAAAGATCTACATCAATTGTACGTGTTTTAGAGACGCTAGATGTAAATCCTCAAAAATTAATTGCAGCTGGTAGAAGTTACCATGTCCCTCTAGTTGATAACGAAACTGCAGCAAATCGTTCTATAAACAGAAGAACAAGAATTGTAATTATGCCAAAAATTGATCAGTTTTATGACATGATAGAAAAAGAAATGAAAAATATGACTGAGTAATTTTTATTTATAATCAATAAAAAAAAGAGGTTTAACAATTGTTAAACCTCTTTTTTTATCCTATAATTTTAAGTTTTGCGAATCTTAATAATAATTTCTTTAATCCTCCATTTTCAAATTTAATTTCTGCCTTTATATCAGCTCCCCTTCCCTCAATATTTACAACTTCACCTTTTCCAAATCTAATATGCTCTACTAAATTGCCTACTACTAAATTACTGTCAAATAGATTGCTTTTATTTGAGTTTTCTTTAAGTTTCTTGAAATTACCCTTAGGTTTAGCAATAACCTTCTTAAATCTAAGCTTATTAAAGCTAGGTTCGTTGTTTGGCTTTGAACTAACTAAAGGTTTAAATTTGTTTTCATTAATTGATGTTAATATGTCTAAATAATCCTCATTAATTTCATCGATAAATCTACTAGGTTCAGAATCAGTTAATTTACCCCATCTATATCTTGAAAGAGCATATGATAAATAGGCTTCTTTTTCAGCTCTAGTTAATGCAACATAAAATAATCTTCTTTCTTCTTCTAAATCATTTCTTGAGTTTAAATTCATTGCACTTGGGAAAAGATTTTCTTCTAAACCAACAATATATACAATAGGAAATTCTAGCCCTTTGGCCAAGTGAATAGTCATTAAAGCTACTTTATTTGTGTCTTGGTCATCCTTATCTAAATCTGTAGCTAAAGCAATATCTTCCAAGAATTCGCTAATTGAACCAGTTGACTCAGGAATTTCTTTTTGAATTTCAACAAAATCTTTGATACCATTAAGCATCTCTTCAATATTTTGAATTTTTGCTTGATCTTCAATAGATGTTAAAGCACTGTAAGTTTTAATGATTCCTGTATTGTTTACAACCTCATTAGCAATATCAAAAGCATTTTTAGTTTTTGCTGATATTTTAAATGATTCTATAAGATTTATAAAATTTAAAACTTTCAATTTAATACCTGAACTAATATTTACGTCCGCCCTATCAATATTTTTACATAAACTATATAAGGATACATTCAAAGTATTTGCCTGAACGACCAATTTATTAATTGTTGTTTGACCTATACCTCTGGTAGGGAAATTAATAACTCTTTTAAAAGCTTCTTCATCATTTTCGTTTACCATCAAACGCAAATAAGCTAAAACATCTTTTATTTCTTTTCTCTGGTAAAATGAAAGTCCTCCATACACTCTATATGGAATATTTCTTTTTCTTAATGAATCTTCAAAAGCCCTAGATTGAGCATTTGTTCTATATAAAATAGCAAAATCTTTATTTTGTAACTGTTGAGAATTTTTATTTTCAAATATAGAACTTGCTACAAACCTACCTTCTTCACCATCTGTTAATAATCTGTTGACTTTAATCTTACTTCCTTCATCATTATCAGTCCAAACAACCTTTTCTAATCTTTTTTGATTTTTTTCAATTAAGCTATTTGCTGCTTTTACTATATTTTTAGTAGATCTATAATTTTGCTCCAATTTAAATAATTTAACATCATCATAATCTTTTTGAAAATTTAAAATATTATTGATGTTTGCGCCTCTAAAACCATAAATACTTTGAGCATCATCTCCAACAACACAAATATTTTGAAACTTATCAGCTAGAGCTTTTACAATTAAATATTGAGAATGATTTGTATCCTGATACTCATCTACCAAAACATACCTAAACATGTTTTGATACTTTGACAATACCTCAGGAAATCTAGATAATAATTCGTTTGTTTTTAATAGTAAATCATCAAAATCCATTGCGCCAGATTTGAAACATCTATTTACATACTCTGAATATATATCAATAAGTCTAGGTCTACGAGCTTGTCTATCTGCCTCAATTAGTTCATTGTTAGAATTGTAAGCTTTAACTGTAATCAAACTGTTTTTATAGCTAGATATTCTAGAGTAGATCTGCTTATATTTATAAATTTCTTTATCAAGATTTAATTCAGAAATAATTGAAGAGACGAGCTTTTGAGAATCTTGAGTATCATAAATAGTGAAATTTGTAGGATAACCCAATTTATCTGCCTCAATTCTTAAAATCTTAGCAAATACAGAGTGAAAAGTTCCAATCCATAAATTTTTAGACTCATTATCATCAAGCATAGAGGATATTCTTTCCTTCATTTCCTTGGCTGCTTTATTTGTAAAGGTTAGGGCTAAAATATTAAAGGCATCTACACCTTTACTCATCAAATAAGCAATCTTGTAAGTTAAAACTCTAGTCTTACCTGATCCTGCACCAGCTATAACAATCATTGGTCCATCGGTCTGTAATGTAGGCTCTAATTGAGAAGGATTTAAATTCTGTAGTAAATTGTTCAATTATTAAATTTTAAAAGTGAAATTAGATAATGTATTGGATATAATAATAATTTATGTTTAATAATTATAAACAATTTAATATGAATTAAAAATAATGAGTTAAGTAAAAAAATATTATTTTTATTTCAATGAATTCTAACTTACTAAATACTCCAATTGATTATTTAAAAGGGCTAGGTATTAACAGGTCTGACTTAATAAAAAAAGAATTAAAAATCTTTAATTACAAGGATTTAGTTAATCTATTCCCTAAGAGATACGTAGATAAGTCTAAATATTATAAAATTAAAGACCTTCCTAAGTTTAGTTGTGATGTTCAAATAATAGGTGAAATTTCAGAAATTAGTGAAATAGGTATTGGAAGAAAAAAAAGATTAATTGCACAATTTACTGATGGAGAAGATGAAATTGAACTTATTTGGTTTAAATCTTTAAAGTGGTTAAAAAAAAGTTTGCTAATAAACACCAAATACATAATATTTGGGAAATTAAATTTTTTTGCTAGTAAAATATCCATTCCGCATCCAGAAATTGAACTGTTTAAAGCTGACACTCTAAGCAAAAGGGTTAAAATTCAACCTATTTATCCATCCACTGAAAATTTGATAAAAAAAGGAGTTACTAATAAAGTCATTTCTAACCTAATGAAATCCTTACTTTATGATTTAAAATTAAATTTTAAGGAGACTATTCCAGATTATTTAATTAAAGAATTGAAATTACTTGACAAAAATACATCAATTTATAACATTCATTTTCCAAAAAATAACGAATTATTGGAAGATTCAATTAGAAGATTAAAATTTGAAGAATTACTTTACCTACAGTTACAGTTATTAAAAAAAAATATTAATAGAAAAGATAAAATTAAAGGTTACAACTTTAGTGTTGTTGGAAAACACTTTAATAAATTTTATAATGAAGTACTGTCCTTTGAATTAACTAATGCCCAAAAGAAAGTTTTAAAAGAAATTCGAAATGATTTAGGTAGTAATGCACAAATGAATAGACTGCTTCAAGGTGATGTAGGTTCTGGTAAAACTATAATTGCTTTTATGTCTATTTTAATAGCATTAGATAATGGCTATCAAGCATGCTTAATGGCACCGACTGAAATTTTGTCAGTACAGCATTATGAAGGTTTTATTAAAATGTCTAAGTTACTTAATATCAATATAGTAATACTTACAGGATCAACTAAAGCTTCAATAAAAAAAGAAATCTATAAGTCGCTAGACAGTGGTGAAATAGACATTATCGTAGGCACACACTCTTTAATTCAAGACAAGGTAAAGTTTAAGAATTTAGGCCTAGCCATAATAGACGAACAACATAAGTTTGGTGTTGCTCAAAGAAGTAAATTATGGGCAAAAAGCACCATTCCTCCGCATATACTAATTATGACCGCAACCCCAATTCCTAGAACACTAGCCATGAGCGCATATGGAGATCTTGATATATCATTAATTGACGAGCTACCACCAGGAAGAAGAGAGATAACAACCGTTCATAGATTTGACAGCAACAGATTGAGTGTTTTAAAGTTTATTAAAGAACAAATAAATGAAGGTCGGCAAATATACATTGTATACCCTCTAATCGAAGAAAGCAAAAATATGGATTTCAAAGATCTTATGGACGGATATGAAAGTCTTTCTAGAGAATTTAAACAGCCTAAATACCAAATATCTATTGTACACGGAAGAATGAAAGCACAAGACAAAGAGTTTGAAATGAAAAGATTTGAAAATAAAGAAACTCAAATACTTATAGCCACAACAGTAATTGAAGTTGGTGTAAATATTCCAAACGCATCTGTAATGATTATTGAAAGCTCAGAGAGGTTTGGACTTTCTCAATTACACCAGTTAAGAGGTCGTGTTGGAAGAGGAATTCACAAAAGCTACTGCATATTAATGTCTGGAAACAAATTAAGCAATGAAAGTAAACTAAGACTCAAAACAATGACACAAACCAACAATGGGTTTACAATCGCAGAAAAAGATCTAGAAATTAGAGGTCCAGGTGACATAATGGGAACTCAGCAAAGTGGAGTAATTGATCTTAAAATAGCAGATTTAATCTCAGATCAAAAAATATTAACTTACGCTAGAAAATTTGCAAGACAAATTTTAGAAGATGACAAAAACCTATCCAAAGAAAAAAACAACAAACTTTTAAACACATATAACCACTTAGTTAAAAATAAAGATCTTTGGAGTTACATAGGATAAATAATTAAAACTTCAATTTCCTTGCATAAATCTTATAGTATCATCAAACTCATTAATAAATTCAATATATTTTTTTCCAGTCGCAGGACCATTAAATCCAGTATGAATTTTAATAACATCTTTGTTTTTATCTAAAAAAATTGTGGTAGGATATGAAATTATATTATTAAGCATTGGAAATTTTTCTAATGCCTTTCCCTTATCTGAACTCCCATATTGAGCTAATAAAATAGGATAATCAATTCCTATCTGATTTTTTAATTTTAATATGCTACTTAATGCATCATCTTTAGTTTTTGCATACTCAAAAGCCAAAGCTACAAACTCAATGTCATTAAGTTTATTTTTATTCAGATAATCAACATAGAATTTAGATTCATCAAGGCAATTAGAGCACCAGCTACCCATTAATTGTATAACCATAGACTTACCATCAAAAATATCATCATCAATTGATATTAATTTACCGGCAGTGTTTTCAAATGAAAATTCAAACTTTTGGTTTTTACTCTGTAATGAAGTTAAACTGTACTCATTTGATAGCTCAAAAATATTATCTAAAACACCCTCTATTATTGTTTTAGAGTGGTTTCCCGAGTACATAATCCCATTTATACTGTCATTGCTATTATTCAACTCAGCTTCTAAAAGATAAGCTCTTGAGCCGTTAAATGTTGATAAAACTATCTTACTATCTTTATAACCACCATGCATATATCCATAATCTCCAGTAGATGTTCTAAAAGTTGCACTAATTTCATTATGCCCTATAGGATTAAATATACCTAAAGAGAGGGATGCATTATCCATATTAGGGTTAAAAGTAAACCTCCATCTGTTTAGTGTTAATTTTTCATTATTTTCAAAGTCAATATTAAAACGTTTATTACTATTGTATGAAGTAAAGGGTACAGATCTATCTAAACTCTCAATAACAAAAACACCATTAATTTTATTGTCGTCCAAGATTCCTTTAATGTATCCCTCAAATACTTTTGATCTAATAAAAATTGAGTCCTTTAAGTAATCTATTGAAAAGCCAACAATCTCAGATGAATTTTGAACGACTAATGTACTGTCATTAGTTACTGAAAAATTAAATGGCAGATATTTATTATTTTCAACCTCTAGCTTACCTACATAATCTCCTTGCAGCAACCTGTCACTAACCTCTGAATTACAAGAAATTATAAGAACCAAACCAATCATAAAAAGAGAAAAACGCATCAATATTTTTATTTTAAATAACATAAAAAACTTATAATTAAAAAACTTAATCAATTTCATTACAAACTTAGTATTATTATATTTGTATTATTAAATATACATAATGAAAATATCTTACAACTGGATAAAGCAATTTATTAACATTAAAGACAATTCTGAAGAAACTGCAAAACTTCTAACTGAACTTGGACTTGAAGTTGAGGGTATTTCTAAATTTGAATCCATAAAAGGGGGTTTAAAAAATGTAGTAATTGGTAAGGTTATTTCTTGCGAAAAACATCCTAATGCAGATAGACTTAAAATAACTTCTGTTGATATAGGTGAAAATGAGAATCTTCAAATAGTTTGTGGTGCTCCAAATGTTAAATCTGGTCAAACTGTTGCTGTGGCAATGGTCGGAGCAAAACTTTATTTCAATGATGAAGAAATAACGATTAAAAAAAGCAAAATAAGAGGAGAAAGTAGTCAGGGTATGATATGTGCAGAGGATGAACTTGGCTTAGGAAATTCTCATGATGGAATTATTGTATTTGAAAAAGCGCATAAACCAGGAACTTTAGTCAATAAAATATATGAGATTGAGAACGATGAAGTTTTTGATATAGGCTTAACTCCAAACAGAGCTGACGCTATGAGTCACCATGGAGTTGCCAGAGATTTAAGAGTTGGGTTAGCTCAAAAGGGGATTAAATTAGAACTAATAACCCCATCAGTTAGTGATTTTAATATTGATAATAGAGCAATAAGTTTAAAACTGGATGTTAAAAATTCAATTAAAGCACCTAGATACTGTGGAATAGTAATTAACAACATTACTGTCAAAGAATCTCCTGAATGGTTAAAAAACAGATTAAAATCTATTAACCTCACACCTATAAATAATATTGTTGATATAACAAATTACGTTTTACACGACTTAGGTCAGCCTTTACATGCTTTTGATTACGACAGCATTGTCAATAATAAAATCGAGGTTACAACATTAAAAAAAGGCACAAAATTTACTTCTTTAGACGGAGTAGAAAGAGAATTAACTGATTCAGATTTAATGATATGCAGTGGGGATAAACCATTATGTATGGCTGGAATATTTGGTGGTTTACATTCAGGAGTTAACACTTCAACCAAATCCATATTTTTAGAAAGTGCTTACTTCGATCCAATTTCAATTAGAAAATCTGCAAAATATCATGGACTTAATACAGATGCATCATACAGATTTGAAAGAGGAGTTGATCCTAATATTACAAAATACGCCTTGAAAAGAGCTGCAATTTTAATTAAAGAAATTAGTGGAGGAGTTATTTCTAGTGAAATCGAAGATTTATACCCAAAAAAGTTTAATGATTTTGAGGTGCTATTAAATTATGACCAAGTTGATAAACTTATAGGTCAAAAAATTGATCACGAAACAATAAAGGAGATTTTAACTTCATTAGATATAAAAATAAATAGTATAACAGAAACAAGATTAGGACTCAGCATTCCTTTTTATAGAAATGATGTCCAAAGAGAGGCTGACGTTATCGAGGAGATATTACGAGTTTATGGTTACAATAACATAAAATCAAATCACAAACTCAACTCTTCTATTAGTGATATTAAACTTTTTTCAGAACACAATGTTCAAAATTCAATAAGTGATGTATTAGTTTCTCAAGGTTTTTATGAAATAATGACAAACTCATTAACCTCTCCCGCTTACAGTAATTTAAGTGAAGATGATATGATTGAAAATGATATTAAAGTATTAAACTCACTTAGTTTAGATCTTTCTGTATTAAGACAAAACATGATGTTTTCTGGACTTGAAGCTACTTCTCATAATATAAATCGAAAACAATCAGATTTAAAATTATTTGAATTTGGTAAAACTTATAAATTAATCAATCAAGATAGGATTGAAGCTAAAAAACTATCTCTTTTCATCACTGGTGATTTATCTAAGAAAAATTGGAATTCGGATAAAGTTAAATCTGATTACTACTACACTAAGGGTATAGTTAAATCAATACTTGAAAGAATAGGGATAAAAAATACTTTATCAAAACCAACTACACTTTCTAATTTAGCAGATGGTGAATCATTGTTTTTAGGTAAAAAAGAAATTGTTACCTACGGATCAGTTAAACAAATAATCTTAGATAGTTTTAATATAGATCAAGAAGTGTTTTATGTTGAATTCAAATGGGACTCAATTATTTCGATGACTAATAACAAACCTATTCATGTAAATGAAATACCTAAATTTCCTGAAGTTAGCAGGGATTTGTCCTTACTATTAGATAAGAATGTAGATTTTGAATCAATTTACAATAGCTGTATAAAAATTGATAAAAAATTAATAAAAGATGTTAGCTTATTTGACGTGTATGAGGGTAGTAAATTACCTGAAAACAAAAAAAGCTATGGAGTTAGTCTAAATATTTCTAGTAACGAAAAAACATTATCAGACAAAGAAATTGATAATTTAATGAACAAGATAATTAAAAACTTAAATTCAAATTTTGGTGCTGAACTAAGAAATTAATTATCATACATTTTGTTTCTTAATTCTTTAATTTTATCATCCTGCATATACTCATCAAACTTCATAAATCTGTCAATAACTCCATTTGGTGTTAGCTCTACTACTCTATTAGCAATTGATTGAGCAAATTGATGATCATGCGTTGTAAACAAAACTGTTCCTTTAAATTTACTCAGAGAATTATTAAAAGCGGTTATACTTTCTAAATCAAGATGATTAGTTGGTTCGTCTAACATTAAAACATTCGCTCTAAACATCATCATTCTAGATAACATACATCTAACTTTTTCACCTCCAGATAATACGTCGCATTTTTTCAGAGCCTCTTCTCCACTAAAAACCATTTTTCCTAAGAAACCTCTAAGATAAACCTCTTCTCTTTCCTCTTCAGTTGTAGCCCACTCTCTCAACCATTCAACTAAACTCAAATCCTTATTAAAAAACTCATGATTATCAATTGGTAAATATGATTGTGAAGTTGTAATACCCCAATTAAATTTTCCAGTGTATTTATTTTCACTTGAATTAATTATTTCATAAAAAGCAGTAGTCGCTCTGGAATCTTTAGAAAAAATAACAACCTTATCACCTTTGGCAATATTTATATCAATTTTATCAAAAAGTTTATTCTCATCTAGAGAATAAGAAAGGTTCTCAATATTTAATATCTGATCACCAGCAACCCTATCCCTTTCAAATATTATTGCTGGATACCTTCTACTTGATGGTTTAATTTCTTCAATATTCAATTTATCAATCATTTTTTTTCTACTAGTAGCCTGCTTACTTTTGGCTACATTAGCACTAAACCTAGCGATAAATTCTTGTAGTTCTTTCTTTTTTTCCTCTGCTTTTTTATTTTGTTGAGTACGCTGACGCAATGCTAACTGAGATGATTCATACCAAAAAGTATAATTTCCAGAATAATGAGATATTTTATTAAAATCTATATCTGAAATATGTGTACATACAGAATCTAAAAAATGTCTATCGTGAGAAACTACAATAATACAATTGTCAAAATTTGCTAGAAAATTTTCTAACCAGAGTATAGTTTCATAATCTAAATCATTTGTTGGTTCATCCATTATTAAAACATCTGGATTACCAAATAGAGATTGAGCTAGTAAAATCCTAACTTTTAACTTAGCATCAACATCCTTCATTAAAGTATAATGAAGATTTTCCGAAATACCTAAATTTGACAATAAAGCTGCAGCAGAGCTTTCTGCATTCCATCCATCCATTTCTTCAAACTGCTGTTGCAATACACCAATTTTATCTGCATTTTCATCATTATAATCAGCATATAAATTATCCATCTCAATTTTAACATCATACAAAGGCTTATTACCAATAATTACAGTGTCTAAAACATTTTTATCATCGTAAATATTATGGTTTTGTTCTAAAACAGACATTCTTTTTCCAGACTCTAAGTGTACATATCCAGATGTTGGATCTTGCTTTCCAGCTAAAATTTTTAAAAAAGTTGATTTTCCAGAACCATTTGCTCCAATTATCCCATAACAATTGCCATTGTTAAAAGATGTATTTACATCATCAAACAAAATTCTTTTACCAAACTGAACTGAAAGATTCGAAACAGATAACATATATAAATAATTTATTTTTTTGCAAAAATATAAAATCTAAACACTAAAAACTTAATCTTGATAAATTAAATAGATGTAATTTAACAGGTAATTAACACAAATAAAGATCTTGTATATATATTTTTGATTAATTATATAAATACAGTGAAAAAAATTTTTACCTTTTTTTTAGCCTTTGTACTTCTTTATGGATGTAAAGACATTAAAGAAACAAACCATAGTTTTATTGGTGGTGAAATTATAAATCCCAAAGATACCAAACTAACTATTTTTAAGTCAAATACTATAGTTGATACAATTAGATTAGATTCGGAAAACAGGTTTTTATCTAAAATTGAATCGACTAAATCTGGATTTTATGGCTTTTCACACGGAAATGAATATCAATTAATTTTATTAGAACCTAATGATAGTATCACCATCAGAGTTAACACCTTAGATTTTGATGAATCTTTGTCTTTTAGTGGTATTGGATCAAAGAAAAACAATTACTTAATTAGCTTGTTTACTAAATACGAAAACTCAAAAAGAAATAGCTCTAATTTGTTTAAAGCTAAGCCAAAAGAATTCAAAAAAGCAATTGATTCATTAAAAAGAGATGAAATTAACTTACTTAATAAATTTATCTCGGGTACTAACTTAACTTCCCAATTATTTGAGGAGATTGCTACAAATACAATTAATCATATTTTTAACGCTAAAATAGAGGCCTACCGTTTTATTGAAGTCAATAGAAATGAGACAATTTACCCTGAAAATTTTTATGACTTTAGAAAAAACATAAATTATAACAATATTTATTTTGAAGAATTCTATCATTATTATAATTTTTTATTTCCTCACTTTGACAATTTAGCATATGAAGAGTTTATAAAATCATTCAATAAAAAGTCATTTACTAAGGACAATGTTGATTATAATCTGATAAAATTAGGGTTAATTGATAATCTTGTTCAAAACAGAGAAATAAAATCCAGATTAACTTCATTTATAACTAGGAAATTTTTATCTTTTTGTAAAAAACAAGAAGAAGCTAATACAATTTATAATTATTATTTAGAGATTAATAAAACTAATGATGAAAGCTCTAAAAATTATCAACAAAAAAGAGTTATTAATCTTTACAATAGCTTAAAAAATCTTAAAAAGGGAAATAAATTACCACTTATTGAGCTTATCAGTACAAATAAAAAGTCAATTAATATCAATAAGCTTATTAAGAATAAAACTATAATCTATTTTTGGAGTAAAAACTCTAAAAATTCATATAAATATAGTCATGAAAAAGTAAAAGATCTTAAAAGCAAATACCCTGAAATTGATTTTATTTCCGTGAATATTGACAAAATCACTAATGATAAGTGGTTAAAAAAATTAAAAACCAACGTAAGTTCAAATACGTGTACTGGTTGCAAAATTAATTTAGCTACAAATGAATTTAAATTACGCAACCCAGATATCGCCAAAAAACTTCTTGGAATTCAATATATTAGGAAAACTATAATAGTAGATTCAAAAATGAATATAATTGAATCAAATATTAATCTATTTAGCGATAACTTAGAAGAAATTATTAATTAGTTTCCCTTTTTGTAATCACTCAGAAATTTCTCTAATCCAATATCTGTTAAAGGATGTGTTAACAATCCAGCAATTGAACTTAAAGGACCTGTCATAACATCAGCACCAATTTTCGCACAGTCAATAACGTGCATTGTATGTCTTACTGAAGCTGCTAGAATTTCTGTAGTAAATCCATAATTATCATAAATTAATCTTATTTCAGCGATTAAATTTAAACCATCGGTAGATATATCGTCTAATCTTCCAATAAATGGAGAAACATAAGTAGCCCCGGCTTTTGCAGCTAATAATGCTTGTCCAGCTGAAAACACTAAAGTAACGTTG
>Ga0206127_1003616_pt1 | contig 14119 bp, 13 predicted proteins | sample Helgoland_Spring_6_FD_148646 | JGI IMG/M metagenome (GOLD analysis project Ga0206127, IMG submission 148646) | Pelagic subsurface seawater microbial communities from Kabeltonne, Helgoland, North Sea - Helgoland_Spring_Bloom_20160419_1 | ecosystem: Environmental > Aquatic > Marine > Epipelagic ...
TCCTCTGCCATCATTCAACTCTGACAGTAAAAGTAACTTCTTTAATGGAAAGCCATTTGAATTTGAAAATCCGATATTAATTGATGATCTTCCAAAGGTCGATGTTGTCATTATTTCTCATGATCACTACGACCATCTTGACTCAAAAGCCATTAAAGATTTATCAGACCTAGTAGATCATTTTATTGTGCCCTTAGGTGTTGGAGCTCATCTTGAAAGATGGGGGGTAATTAAAAATAAAATTACTGAGCTTGATTGGTATGAAAGTAAGAACTATAAAGATGTTGACTTTACCTTTACGCCTGCGCTTCACTTTAGTGGCCGAGGGGTGTTCAATGGTAACTCGACGTTATGGGGCTCTTGGGTTGTTAGATCAAAATCATTAAGTGCTTATTTCAGCGGAGATGGTGGATACTCAGAGACATTTAAAAAATTAGGCGAGGAGTATGGGCCTTTCGACATTGCCTTTATTGAGAACGGTGCATACAACGTTGACTGGTCGAACGTTCACATGTATCCAGATGAGGCAGTTCAAGCTAGTATCGACTTAAAAGCAGAGATCCTTTTCCCAATCCATTGGTCAAAATTTGATTTATCAATTCATCCCTGGGATGAGCCAATTATTCGTATCACTAAAGAAGCTGCAAAAAAGAATGTCAATCTTGCAACGCCAATGATTGGAGAAATATTTGAGTTAAATGCTATACCCAAAAAACCTTGGTGGAAAAAACTAAGAAATTAAACTTGCATTATTAAAGGAAAAAAATGAAAAAAGAAAATTGGAATGAATCAAATATTCCTGATCAATCAGGCAAAATTTTTATTGTGACTGGACCAACGAGCGGCCTTGGTGAGGAAACAACTAGAGTTCTTTCTCGAAAAAATGCTACCGTTATTATGGCTGCTAGAAATATTAAAAAAGCTGAGTCTGTAGCAAACGAAATTCTTGCTGAAAATAAAAATGCAAAGATAGATATTGAAGAACTAGATTTAACAAGTCTTGAATCGATCAAAAATTTCTCTCATCAAATTTTTAAAAAATACAAGAATTTAGACTGTCTTATCAATAACGCTGGCATTATGGCCTGCCCTTATTCAAAAACGAAAGATGGGTTTGAGATCCAGATGGGCACTAATCATTTGGGTCACTTTGCTTTGACAGGTCAGTTGATTTCTCTTTTAAAAAAGACGCCAAACTCACGAGTGGTGAATGTATCTAGTATTGCTCACATCTCTGGAAATATTGATTTTGATGACCTTAATTGGGAAAAAAGAAAATACAGAACTTGGAGCGCCTACAGTGACAGCAAGCTTGCTAATTTATACTTTACTTATGAACTCTCACGCAAACTAAAGCAAACTAAAGGTAATCCTCAAGTAGTTGCATCACATCCTGGATATACTGATACTAAGCTTCAACGTTACTCAACAATATGGAAAATTTTAAATAAAATAGCTGCACAAAAAGCCTCAATTGGAGCGTTAGGAGGGATTCGCGCTGCTACAGACCTAACTGCAGAATCAGGTGATTATTTTGGCTCTCCATCCATGGGTGGTATGAGAGGTTACCCAGTCTTAGTTAAGTCAAACGAACTATCGTATAATATAGATAACGCAAAAAAACTTTGGAAACTATCTGAAGAATTAACTGGAGTAATCTATGACTAATGACAATGCTCTCAACCAAAGATAAAATTTTTCAGGGTGCCCTGGAGCTGTTTGCTAGTCAAGGCATTCAAGCAACTTCAACTGCTCAAATCAGTAAAAAAGCGGGAGTTGCCTCTGGAACTCTTTTTGTTCACTTCAAGTCAAAGCAAGAGCTTATTGACACAATATACATAAGTATTAAAAAAAATGCTTTTTCTGACTTAAATGAAAATATTCCTAATGATTCAAGTGTTGAACTTCAAATCAAAAATGGTTCAAGAAAAATTATTGAGTACTTTTTAACTAACTACAATGAGTTTATTTTTTTAGGTTTAGTGGATATCGACCCCATGGTCTCTGAAGAGGCAAGGGCAATAGGCTTTAAAAATTTTGAAAAGTCGATGGCTGATTTGAAGCAATGGTTTATAGAGGGGCATTTTAAAGAGATAGATTTTGATCTTCTCATGCAGATAAATTGGTCCACTACAGAGACTATTATTAAAAACCTAAAATTAAGAAATCTTAACAAGCCAAGTGAAAGTGAGCTTAATATAATCTGGGATATTATGAAAAAGAGCCCCTAGGAATTTTAGCTGAGGGTATATCTCATTCCATTATTAGCTTTTTAAAGCCTTTATAAGACATACACATATACTCTCCCTCACACATCAAACGGAATTTGGACTTATAATTGAGTTACAATCTTTAAAATTATGTCTTTCTTTTAAGAGTGTGCTCCAGCAAAAATACAACGCGAACCATCGTTCCAAAGCCTTTCTCACTTTTGATTTCCAGACTAGCACCATGCCTATTCACTATATTTTCAACTATTGAAAGACCAAGTCCGGACCCAGCGGGCACATTATCACCATCATTGGCCCTATAAAACCTGTCAGTTAGTCGTTCTAAGTGTTCCTCTGGAATTGATTTTCCATGATCCCTTACCTCAAGGCACCCGTTTCCTGAGTCAGTGCTGAACCATCTAGCCTCTACTTTGGTTCCCTTTGGGTTGTGTTTAACAGCATTTTCAATTAAATTTTTTACAAGGCTTTGCATTTCTACTTTAATGGCTTGAAGATAGAGACCTTCTTCTGAATAAGTATCAATATTGGATGATTTGTCAGCTTCCTTGTTAATTATTGTTGCCATAGATACTGTCTCAAAAAGACTGTTCAGCATTAATTTACTATCAAGTCTTGACAAGAAAAGAAGATCGTCAATTAGCTCAACCATCGACTCTGTTTGCTCAAATGAGTCTTCAATCATCTCCTTTTCGGCCTTATTGATATTTTTACTTGTTTTAAGAATGCTGAGGTAACCATAAATTGAAGTAAGCGGTGTCTTTAGCTCATGGGACGCGTTGTCTACAAAGGTAGCCTGCCTTGAGACAAGCCTTGTTCTTTCACTTATGTCTCTGACCACAAGAAGTGTTGAGTTGGTTTGAAATGGCAATGTTCTTAATGAAAGTGTTACTTCCTTACTAAATGGCGAGGTAATTTCAATTTCATTCTCAGTCTTGTCAAGCAACATTGAGTGGAATTTTGGTTCTCGTATAAGGTTGTCAATTCTTTGGCCTCTATCCGTTTTTGGCTTGATTTGCAGCAGCTCTGCAGACATTGTGTTGGCCCATTCTATTTCGTTCATATCATTTAGAACTACAGTTGCAAAAGGAAGGCCTCTCACAATCCCTTGAAAATGCTTGAGTAGTGTATTCGTTTTAGCCTTCCTATTTTTACTTTTCTTATCTTCCTGGTGGATAAGGAAAATTAGGCGCTCCCAAGCACCGTCGGCCGCTGGACGCTTTGAGTCAAGCAGTCCACTTTCAATCCATTGGTTAATCTGATAGAGTTTAGAATAAATCCAAATGATGTAAACAAATAAAACAAAGCCAAATGATGCGAGCCAATTTCCTGTGATTCTTCCTATTAGCAAAAAAAATACCAGTGCTATAAATATCCGAGTTAGCTCTTTTGCAAATATCGAACTAATCATAACAATAATTAACTATTTGTCTCAGAAAAACCATAGCCAATGCCCCTCTTAGTTTTAACTAGTCTGTCTAAATTATGATGCTTAAGAGCCTTTCTGAGCCTCAAGATATTTACATCTACAGTTCTTTCATCAACTTCTGCTAACTGCCCCCAAATAGCATCAATCAAGCTTTGACGATCGAAATATCTGCCATTATTTTTCATTAAAAAATAAAGCAACTTAAACTCAACAACTCCAAGTTCTACTTGTTTGTTTTTTGTCTCAACTAGGTGCCTATTTGGATTAATGCTGAGACCACCAATATTTATAGAATTTTCAGTTCCAAGCCCATGGGATCGTCTTATTAAAGCCTTAATTCTTGCCCCAAGCTCCTCGAAAGCAATAGGCTTAGTAAGGTAGTCATCTGCACCAAGCTCAAGAGCTCTAACCTTATCCACCTCTTGAGATTTTGCTGTCAGCATGACAATGGGAATATTTGATGGCTTTGAGGCATCTCTAATTTTTTTAATGAGGTCAATCCCATTAATATCAGGAAGCATCCAATCAAGCAAAACTAAATCAATATTGTGGGACATTATAAGGTCGAGAGCATCAAATCCCTTTTTAGCTTCAACTATTTTATAGCCCTTTGTTGTGAGTGAAGTTCTCAGCATTTTTCTGATTGCTGGCTCATCTTCAACAATTAATAATGTAAGCATTTATTCTTGTTTGCTGAGGTATTCTTTTTTAACTTTGTCTATATCAGTATGCCTAACATCTTCCCCATGAACTGAATAGATTACGTATTCACATATATTTTGCGCATGATCACCAATTCTCTCGAGTGATCTAGCGCACCAACTCACTCTAAGCATGCTTTTAATATTTTTAGGCTCTTCCATCATGTGAGAGACCAGCAACCTTGAAATTCTGTCAAATTCTTCATCTATGCGAATGTCAAGCCCCACAACCTCCATCGCCTGAGAAGCATCCATTCTGGCAAAAGCATCTAACGTTTTATTGAGCATGCTGCTTACTTTTTCTCCCAACGTTTGAAGCTCTAAATGCATTCCAGTTTTAGCTTTTTTTGAAGCTAGTGTTTGAGCATATCTGCCAATTTTTTCAGCCTCATCTCCAATTCTCTCTAGGTCGGTAATCATCTTAATAGCCGTTAGAACAAGTCTCAAATCTCCAGCCGCAGGCTGTCTTCTAGCAATGATCTGAGTGCATTCTTCGTCAATTTCGATCTCCATTTGATTTACTTTAAAGTCTGCTGTTGCTACCTCTTCAGCCAGGGCTTGATCCCTCTCTAAAAGACTAGTTATTGCATTCTTTACATTAGTCTCAACCAATCCACCCATGCTTAAAACATGATTTCTTATGCTCTCTAAGTCGTTATCGAATTGATTTGAAATATGATCATGATTTTCCATAAATGCTCCTTTTATTATCCGAACCTGCCAGTAATATAGTTCTCAGTTAAAGAGTGGATCGGATTAGTGAATATATGTCCTGTTTCATCAACCTCTACTAGTCTGCCAAGGTGAAAATATGCGGTTCTATCTGAGATTCTCGCAGCTTGCTGCATTGAGTGCGTCACTATAACTATCGTGTAAGTTGACTTAAGCTCAGACATTAGCTCTTCGATAGTTGCAGTTGCTATAGGATCTAGAGCAGATGTAGGCTCATCCATGAGAATCACTTCAGGTTTAACTGCGATAGCTCTAGCAATACAGAGTCTCTGCTGCTGTCCTCCTGATAGCCCTGTTCCAGGTTTGTTAAGTCGGTCCTTTGTTTCCTTCCAAAGCCCCGCTTTTGTTAGACTCTCTTCAACAATGTCATCCAGTTCTGAATTATTTTGAGTCAAACCATGAAGTTTGGGTCCATAAGCGACATTGTCGTAGATTGATTTTGGAAATGGGTTTGGTTTTTGAAAAACCATTCCTACATTTGCTCTAAGCACAACTGGATCAATTTTCTTAGAATGAATGTTTTCACCATCAAGCTCAATTAAGCCATCAACAACACAGTCTTCGATAGTATCATTCATCCTGTTGAAGCATCGAAGCAGCGTTGATTTTCCGCAGCCCGAAGGGCCGATCATTGCTAGAATTTGGTTTTTTCCAATATCTAGATTAACGTTAAATATAGCCTGGACATTTTTATTGTAAAAAACATTGACGTCCCTGCAGGCAATTCTAACCTTACTTTCAAGCAATGGAGATCCAACTGTTTTTGAGATTTCCTGATCTAGATCCATATTATCTGATATTTCCATATTACCACCTAGTTTCAAACTTTTTGCGCAAAACTATCGCAACCAAGTTCATAAAAAATAAAAAAACTAGCAGCGTCACAATTGCCGCTGAAGTTAATGCTATAAAGCCCCTCTCTGGAGAGTCTGACCAAATAAAAACCTGAACTGGCAATACAGTAGCAGGATCTAAAATACTTTGAGGGATGTCTGCAACAAAGGCAACCATTCCTATCATTAATAGTGGAGCTGTTTCACCAAGGGCTTGCGCCATTCCAATGATTGATCCAGTTAAGATGCCGGGCATTGCAAGCGGAAGAACATGATGAGTAATCACTTGCATTTTTGACGCACCAATCGATAGGGCTGCCTCTCTTATTGAAGGGGGCACAGACTTCAATGCAGCTCTAGTAGAGATAATAATTGTTGGCAGTGTCATTAGCGTTAAAACAAGTCCTCCAACTAAGGGTGCTGACCTTGGAACACCAAAGAGGTTAATATATACAGCTAGGCCTAAGATTCCAAATACAATAGATGGAACTGCTGCCAAATTGTTAATATTTATTTCAATAATGTCAATCCACCAGTTGTTTTTTGGGGCAAACTCTTCTAAATAAATCGCAGCGGATACCGCTATAGGAAAACTTAAAAGGAGAGTCACAAGCATGGTGTAAAAAGAGCCTTTTAATGCGCCCAAAATTCCTGCTTGCTCAGGCTCTCTGGAATCACCGCTTGTAAAAAAGTTAATATTAAACCTTCTTTCAATTTTATTCTGGGCTTCAAGTGTATCCACCCATTCAACCTGATAGTCTTTAACGCGCCTATCGGCCTCAGGAATATTGCGATCTATAAGACCTTTAACAAAAGCATCAATATCATCGCCTGCAAGAACCCAAAGGTTTTGAGTGGTTCCAACATAATCATTATTTTCTAGGACGGCATCTCTTAGATCATACCTTGCCCCTGAACTAAGCATTTGACGAAGTGCTTTCTTTTGTTTTCGTTCAGTAACTTCTGGAAAGAGTTTATATAAAGCATTTCGACCTAGCTTGCTATAAGAGGCAGAAAATAGGGTTTCTTCAGAATAAGAGTCTTGGTCTTGAAGCTTCATTAATTTCTTGTCAAACTCAATATCTAAATTAATATAAGTCTGCGTAAATGCTGGAATTGATTTGGCACCAATATCAAACAAAAGAAAGAATAAAAAAAGCATACTCAGGCTGATTGAAAAAATGCCATAAAATTTAAATCGCCTTTCTTTAGCATAGCGTTTATTAAGGCCAGCTTTTACAATTTCAAGATTATTCATACTGCTCCCTGTATCTTCGAACAATTTGTAGAGCAAGGATGTTTAGTATAAGGGTTGTTACAAAAAGGCCGAGCGCCAAAGCAAAAGCTGAAAGAGTTTTGATGCTATCAAACTCTTGGTCTCCTGTTAAAAGGACTACAATTTGTGTTGTCACAGTTGTAACCGAGTTGAGTGGATTTGCGGTAAGGTTCGCAGCAACGCCAGCAGCCATTAAAACTATCATTGTCTCGCCAATTGCCCTAGAAATAGCCAATAAAAACCCACCTACAATTCCTGGGAGTGCCGCTGGAAAGACCACTTTCCAAACCGTTTCAGACTTTGTTGATCCCATTGCAATAGAGCCATCTCTCAGAGAGTCAGGAACAGCATTAATAACATCATCAGAGAGTGAGAGAATAAAAGGCATAATCATCATTCCCATTACTAGTCCAGCCGCTAAAGCAGATTCAGATGAGACAACTAGGCCAGCAAAAAGCTCTATCTCAAAGCTCATCCCAAATTCATTTAATCGGTCTCCAAATCCACTCACCATTGGGCCCACAGTTAGTGCTGCAAAAAAGCCATAGACTACTGTTGGGACTCCGGCTAATATTTCTAAAATTGGCTTGACGACATTACGTATTTTCGGCTGGGCATACTCAGCCAAATAAATTGCGGAAATAAGCCCCAAGGGGGCGGCAACGATCATGGCGATAATTGAAATTAAGATGGTCCCCCAAAAAAGTGGGAAGGCCCCGAACCCTCCAGTGCTGCTAACCTGACCCTCTCTGATGGCTATTTGAGGAGACCAGTGAGTCCCAAACACAAAATCAAAAATAGAAATCTGACTAAAAAAGGCTATGGATTCAAAAAGCACTGAAAAAATAATTCCAGCAGTGGTCAGTATTGCTACCAATGCACTTAGAAGAAGAAGATAAACAGCTGTCTTTTCAACTTTTTTTCTAGCTTTAAATCTTGGTGTTATTTTCAAATAAGCATACATAAACCCAAGTATGGAGAGAGCAAATACTGAAGCCACCTTTAAGAAGAGGCTGACCAAGCTGTACCTTTCAATCAAGACAGCGGCTTTTTCATAAAAAAGATCGTTGCTATTTTTTTCAGAAAGTCCACTCTCAACAATGATTTTAATCTCGTTCATTACCAAGCTTAGGTCAGAAGCATTTAAGGCGCTCAAGCGCTCAAACTTTGACACGACAAGAGCAGAAATGATATTACCCTCAATAAAAGACCAAAAAGACAGGACAATTAGAGCTGGAAGCAGAGTACATATTGCTCCAAAATAACCATAATAGTTTGGCAACGAATCTAGCTTTGTTTTATCCCTTGAGGCCTGCCATGATTGGGCTTGGCGCTTAGTGGCATAGTATGCAATCGCAGCAGCAATTATCAATATCAATAGTATTTCTAGATTACTCATTACGATTACGATTTTGAGTTGTTGCCATTATATATAAGTCTTTAAATATTACAAAAAATAAGTTGTATTTACTTAATACAAACTAAGCAAAAACCCGCTCTAACTAAAGCGGGTTTTTATCCATTAAAACATTTATCTAAAACTACAAGGCTAGCTTAACTGCGCCAAGCGCATCCTCCGCAAAACCACTTCTAATATCCTCTGGAGAGGGGATAAGGCCTTTATCTGTTAGGTAGCCCTCTTCTCCAAAAGTGTCTTCGTCAACAAACTCTGCAATGAACCCATCAAGCCCATCAATGACCCCTCTATGGGCATTTTTCACATAAAAGTACAGAGGCCTTGATACTGGGTAGTCTCCGTTTGCAATGCTCTCAAACGAAATTGCAGAATTGTTTATAGCTGAGCCTTTTACTTTGTCGCCATTCTGGTCTAGGAAAGAAAATCCAAATACGCCAAGTGCGTTTGGATCTTTAGTTAACTTTGAAATTATCAAGTTGTCATTTTCTCCCATCTGTACATAAGCTCCATCTTCGCGAATGCCTCGACAAAGCTTTTTGTATTGAGACTTGTCAGAGGACTTCATTGCCTTCATAGCGGGGTAAGTTTTACATCCGCCTTCAACTGCGAGCTCCTGAAGAGCGTCTCTTGTTCCTGATGTTGGTGGAGGACCTAAGACCTTAATTTTGACCGCAGGAAGATTTGCGTTAATTTGGTTCCAGTGAGTAAATGGATTATCAATCATATCGCCTTCAGTTCCATTTTGATATGCTTCAACTGGAATCTTTGCAGCCAGCCCCAAATAAACATCTCTTAATGAAAAATTAAAAGAGGGCCCATTTATCGCATTTGCAAAGGCAATGCCATCAAAACCAACTAAGACTTCGGTGATGTCTGTGACCCCGTTTTTCATGCAAAGCTCAAACTCGCTTGACTTTATTCGTCGAGATGCATTTGTAATATCAGGAGTATCAATTCCTTCACCCTTACAAAAAAGTTTCATGCCGCCACCAGTTCCAGTCGACTCAATCTTTGGAGTTGGCTTTCCTGTGTTTTTTCCATATGTTTCAGCAACTACCGTTGAGAATGGAAACACGGTAGAGGACCCAACAACATCGATATGATCCCTTGCTGCTAGTGCGCTTGATGTGATAGTTAGTGCTGCAATTGTGCTAGCAATAATTAAGCTTTTTTTCACTGTACTACTCCAGTTATAGTTAATTTTTTGTAAAGTATAGGATGGGAATATGACAAGAATATGACAGCAATCAAAAAAATGATTTATCTATTAACTTAAGTATTTAAAGATTCAATAAGAAGAGCAATTTACGCTCATATTTAGACTTTGAAGGTAAGGGGGGAGCCCCTCTCGACCTCGTAGATAGATATATATACTCTCCCTCTCATATCAGAGAGGATTTGGACTCCTTTTTGAGCTATAATTTATTTTTTTATCAAATCTATATGGCTAATGAAAAAAATAATCTTAACCCTTTCTTTGTTTCTATTTTCAATTCAAAGCTACTCTATTGGGTTAGAGCCAAACCATCTTAAAAAAATAAAAGTCGTTAAAAATTGGGAGCCTGTTGCAGATTTTGAAGCACTAAGAGAGTATGCCAATCTTATCCCAATTGATGAATTGTGGACAATGTACAACAATTCTTTAAATTGCAGTGAAAGGATAGCTAATGCTAATCCATACCCAACTTATGGAATGAGCATTAGACCTGAAATGAATTTGACTCAGGCATGGGGGTTTTGCCAAAAATATTTCCATGGATGGGCTAACAGGAAGCCACAAATGTTGGGTGATATCTTATTAAGATGGGCATCAGCAAAAGAAGACCCTATGATTGTATATCCAACGACGAAGTCTAATAGCCCTAATTCTGGAGGCTATCAAATTCCAAGCGTAATAGGTTCATTTGCTCAGTCTTATGCCATATGGTATGACGAAATTGATTACTCACCTGAAGAGCGTAAACGAGTTGACACCTATATGACTAGAAAACTAATGGAGCAAAAGTTTCCACCATTGAATTATGGCTATACACTTTGCAATATAAATGATATTACCACTGCTTACAAGCAAGACACAGGTATGAATAACTGTGGCAACATGAGAAGGAGGGTCTCAATCGGTGAAATTATGCTTGGCTTTAGACTTGAAGACCAAAAACTCTTAGACAAAGGACACGATGACCTGTATATAGTTTATGCCTTTATTAACGAGGATGGTGTAGATATTAATCAAGCCATGAGGGGCGGCAAAGCTATTAACTACTTCTGGGACGCTTCAAAAGAAATAAGCCTTTTAGCTGAAATTTATGAAAGTGTTGGATACGACTTCCTTGAACACACTTTCCCTCGAGGGGCAAAAGCACACGAGTACTTAAGTTTCACTTATAAACTAATGAAAGATTTTAAACTAGTTGCCCCTTGGGCAAAATACGATATAGGGTCAGTATCTATTCCTTATGCTAGTATTAAAGACTTAACCCAAGACCAATACCAAGGTCTCATAGAAAATGGAAGGTATGACTATAAAAATGGCGACAAAGATTTTGTAAAGACACACACTAAATTTGTTAAGAGGTATATGCCGGATATTTACTTTAATGGTATTAAGGACTATAAGATGATTGTTAGAGCACAATCATATCAACAATCTACCGTTAGGGGTATATTCCCATACGCACTTCATTTTGCAAATAATTCTAAGCAAGAAAGGGCTAGCGCAGAAAACCAAAAGACTGGTATCGAGCATTGGGGTGATTCATCTGTTTGTGCCTGGTTTAAGGCAAGCCCACAAGAAGCAGCTCCAAAAATTGAAGTAAAAAATAGAGGAATTAGTTGTAATTAACCCTCCCTCACACATCAAACGAAATTTGGACTTTATTCTTTAAAAAAACAGTAAACTTAAATTTTTGTTCTTAAGGAGATATTATGAAATTTATTACATCTTTAGCAATCTGTTTAATAATAACTAACACCGCCCTAGCGAAGAAAGAAATAGAGCATTATTCTTTAGAAACTTGCCAAAAAATATATGAATCAATTGGAACTTTCGTTCTTCTGGCAGATAAAGAGTGGAAGAAAGAGAAAGAGAAAAAAGCAATGTTTTATTCAACAGCAGCATCAAATTATGCAACTATTTATGAAACGGTTTGTAGTAAATAATTATTTATCTAAATAACCCCCCTCACACATCAAACGAAATTTGGACTTTTAAAACGAAAGACCTTTATCATAAGCCTGTTTAATGTAACTCAGACATTCTTCTTTTGTTATTTTATTTGTTTCTTTTAAAATCATAATCTCTGAATCCTCAACACCACAATAATCTAATACTCCAACATTTAAGGAAGTATTTATTGCAGCTTCATAATCTCTCTTAATTAATTGTTCCCTGGTAGCTCCAGCAACAGCAATCATTAGACCTTTTTTTATATTATGCCCATTAGAGCCATACATTAATCCATAATTCCAAACTCTATCAATCCAACCTTTTAACATAGCTGGAACAGACCACCACCAAAGAGGAAAAACCATAACAACAGCATCATTGTTATTGAGACGCTCAAATTCTGACTGTACTTCTAGTGAGTAGTTTTCAAGACTGCCATCATTTGGCTCATCTTCAACTCTTAAGACAGGATCAAAATTTTCTTTGTAAAGGTCTAATATTTCAACTTGATGGCCTGCTTTAGTGGCTCCTTCAGCAAATGATTGAGCTATTTGAGAGGTTAAAGAGTTAGTTCGGGGATGACATAACACAACAAGAATTTTCATTATTATTTTATGGATTTATATATTATTAAAGATTATAACTCATAGACCCATACTCTCATATCAAACGAAATTTGGACTTTAGTCCAAGTTGACATAAAATCTTATAAAGGGAAAAATAATAACAAGAGACGGCAGTGAGAGTAACGGTTAATATAATAAATGCATTCGGAGATAATGCTGATGGAGGCAATCCAGCTGGTGTCGTTTTGGATGCCGACACTTTAACCGATAGTCAAAAACTAACTATTGCAAAAAAAGTGGATTTGTCAGAAACTGCATTTGTGTCAAAATCGTTGCAGGCTGATTATAAATTGGATTTTTTTACACCAACACGTCAAATTGCTCATTGTGGGCACGCCACAATAGCCGTTTTTAGTCATCTTTCAAAAATCGGCATGATTGGTCAAGGTTTCTTCACCAAAGAAACAATTGACGGTAATCGAAAAATATTGATTGATAACGATGTAGTATATATGGAACAGTTAGCACCAACTTTTATCGAGATAGGGCAATATAACAAAGATATTCTAGACTCAATTGGCATCACAGAAGAGCAATTAATTCAATCACCTAAGATAGTTAATACTGGGAATTCATTTGTAATCATTGGTGTCAAGAGCGAGCAAATACTGTCTGGCATTAATCCAAATATGGAAAAAATTATATCCGTATCTGAGAGTTTAGATCTAGTTGGGTATTACTTATTCACTCCTGACACTAGAAAAAAGACAAGTGATGCTGCTACAAGAGCATTTGGTCCAAGGTATGGAATTAATGAAGATGCGGCAACAGGTATGGCAGCAGGTCCACTCGCATGCTACCTTTTCAGTGAAACAGAGGTAAAAAAAGAGCACCTTCGTATTGAACAAGGCTACTTAATGAAGCCACCGTCTCCGAGTGAAATCCAGGTTAATCTTGAAGTTGTAGATGGGACGATTGTTTCTTTAATGGCAGGTGGGTCTGCCAAATTGTCCAAAGAAATCGTGTTTGATATTTAGTAGAAAAATCTACCATCCCTCGCATATATATACAGACTTTGAAGGGTACGGGGGAGGCTCATTGAACTTGGCTAAGTATTAATATTCCCTCCCTCACACATCAAACGAAATTTGGACTACAAAAGAATCTTCATAGAAAATTCTTCTATTTACCTTAGGTAATTTAGTAGATAAACCTCATTTTTTTAATAAGCATGCTTTAAAAGAAATAATGATTAAAATTATGCATTTTTAAAAGTAATCTTTGTAAATAGAACTAGAAGCAAGTAAACAAAATGAATTTAAATTTTTTTAAGAAAACAAGAATTTTTGATGGAGGCATGGGTCAAGAGTTGCTAGCAAGAGGTATGGAGCCTAATGGCACTCTATGGAGTGCTAACGCCTTGCTTCAAGAAAAGTATCATCAACTTTTACTTGAAACGCATTTAGATTTTATAAATGCTGGTGCTGAAATTATTGTAACTGCTACATTTACAACAAGAAGACTAAGGCTGAGAGACAATAATGTTGAAGATAAATTTGAATATTTAAATACTAAGGCAGGTGAGATTGCAAAAAAAGCTAAGGATTTAAACCCACATATTTTAGTTGCAGGAGGATTGCCACCCCAATACTTAACTTATGATTCAGATACAAGGTCTGATTCTGAGATTAAAGAAAATTTTTATGAACAAGCAAAACTATTAAACCCTTTTGTTGATTTTTTTTATTTCGATGTTTTGAGCAGTGTTAGA